>Ga0316208_1000245_pt1 | contig 75360 bp, 62 predicted proteins | sample 3monopyrite_MG_FD_204944 | JGI IMG/M metagenome (GOLD analysis project Ga0316208, IMG submission 204944) | Microbial mat bacterial communities from mineral coupon in-situ incubated in ocean water Damariscotta River, Maine, United States -... | ecosystem: Environmental > Aquatic > Marine >... | reverse complement strand
TCTGGGCCTCAAGCGAGGCGATCGGACGCTGCAGTTCGAGGTGGTCCCGCGTCCCACAGCTCTCGGGGGGCCAAGGCGATCCGGTGGAGACACGAGTTGACCACAGCCGACCGGACTTCCTGTCTGAGATGCTGAATCGGCTTGCCCGCTCGATCACGCTCCACCTTAGGACAGGACTCGATTCGTGTTCGGGCCCATAAAGTGCGAACACCGCGCTGGAGCCCGCACCGACGAATGCGGCGCTGTGGAGTTCGGGAAGCGCAGACACCGCGCATGGGACGTCCGTGAGGGGCACCTTCACCAAGCAGGGAAACTCGGTGCAATCGACCGCCACGGAGCCGGTCTCGCACCCTGCCCTGATCTCCAGCGTGGCGGCTTCGACGCTCTCGGGGAGATACTCCATCTGGACACCGTCCCAGTCGAGCTGGTGGTACGGGACAGCGTTGGCATCCGCTGGCGGCTCCTCCGGTGAGGGCCTCGGCACCGCCTCTGGAATCCGTTCGTAGCCCGGACCTTTGGGCCGTGGGAGATGGATGGGGCCGCCTGCTGAGCCTGTTCGAGCACTTCGCGTGGCGGCGCTACGATGTCGGCGGATGGCGCCATTGCTCAACACCATGAGGAGGATCACCACCACCCCCACAGCAGCCAGGAGGATCCGTCCAGTCAGTCGAAGCGTTCGCACCCGCTCACTGGGTCCCATGAACCCATGGTTCCACGAGCTTGCTTATCCGCTCGTGGATATCCGCACGCAGGTTCGGGTCGGCCAGGTAGAACTCCGGTGCCATCGGTTGAGCCAGGGTGTATCGATCTCTGGACGGTAGAATCGGGGATCGTAGCGTCCATGACCCTGGGAACTCGGGGGCATTGGCGGCCTCACAGAACGGGTCGACGACCCCGCGATGCGAGAGCGTCACCACGATACACGGGAAGCTCTCGCAGTCGACTATCCAATCAGGACCCGAGCTTTCATGACAACGCTCCTTGGAGCGTTCGACCGCCCGGTGGACCTCGGCTGGTCGGTACTCGTCTGGGAGTTCGTCAGGCCACGGGGTCGGCTCGGGAAGTGGTTCCTGTGGACGCTCGGTCTGAGTCGGCTCGAGAACCTCTCGTATACGCTCGGCAGGCCTCCTCGCAGGCGGGATCCCCACTCTCCGGGTACCGGGGTCCCGAAGAACCTGACCGGTACCTTCGGGGGCCCAAGAGAGCGCCCACCACGCCCTCTGGACGACCAAGCCGGTGGCTAGAATGGCCACTAGAATGGCCATCGCGCGGTAGTTCTTGTTCAGATCGACACCGGCGAAACCGAGTTCGGAAAGCTGCATGAACAGTATGGCTGCGGATCGCAGTAGGCGCCACGCCAGACCCCGACACAGCCGTACTTCTGGTAATTTTCCGGGCAGGCGCTACACCAGCTGGTCCCGCATAGCGTATCACAGCTTAGGGTCGCACACTCCGCTGCGGCCTGGACAAAGCACTCTACGGCATTGCTGGCGCCCGTAGACAATGGAGTGTCGTCGAACTCGAAGACGTCGATCCAAGCAGATTTCCCTGCGCCCGTCACCCCCACCTGGAAATCCACCGACGCAGCGTTCGTCGGGACTTCTGCAAACACGCGGAGCGCGAAAGAGCCTTTCGCAATAGTCCTGGTGGATAGTTGATCATCAATCATCGCCTGACTGGAATCACGAAAGACCATACGCAATCCGACGTCGATCGCGTCATCAAACGCAACCCCGTGAACGTACAGCTCAACTTCAGCTGGGATTGATCCCCCGTACGTCTTCTGAATTCCGTTCGGATACGTTCCACCGGACCCTTGAATCACCACACCATAGTTGGTGGGGGCGTTATCGTCGTAGGCTAGGCTGATGGAATTCTTGGCGCCAAACGCACCCGTGTTTTTTTCGCATTTGCCAGTCCATTTTGAGGAGCATGCCGTCATGCCGTCTGCACGTCCCCGAAATCCTCCGTCACAGACAGAGCGTGGGCGTTGAGAATCGTTGCCAACAGCATCATGACCGCCTTGATCCTTGTAGTGTCCAAACTAGTGAATCAGAGCGGTCGATGTCAAGGGAGTGTAGTCAATCGCCCGGCGCCCCCGCCGACGCAATTCGAGTCTCCCACCGCCTGGGAAGGGTCTGGTTCGCCGGCCGCGACCGGGTCGCCGCCCCCTCCCCCGCCCTGGCTGGATCCCCCTGGATGCAGATCGGTGTCGTGCCCCTGTCGGACACCGATGGAGTCGAGGGACGCCTCGTCGTCTGTGATGCCGAGCTGGCCCGACACGCCCTCGCCTGGCGTATGGACGCACCGGAAAACCGGGACAATGTGTTCATTCGCCTCGCTCGCTCCATCGACCTGGTCGAGCGCGTCGACCGGGTCTTCGGAGCACAGGTCTCGGTGATCCTCACCGGGGTCGTGCGCGATCCCCTGGCCGCTCCCCGGCTCGAGGTGCGGTCGATTCAGGTCGGCGACGACAGCCTCGGAGGGGCCGTGCGAGACGGCGCCATCGAGGCCCTCGAGCTCTGATCCCCCGTCCATCGGGACCGTGTTACAGACCCGGTCCCGGTGGACGCCGGGGGAACGGGGGTTTTGCACATGCAGGAAGGACTCGACGACCTCTTCATCGGCATCGCCGGGCTGATCGGGGCGGGCAAGACCACGCTCGCCACCGCCCTGGGCGAGCACCTCGACCTGCCCGTCTACTACGAGCCGGTGGCCGACCAAGAGTACCTGGCGGACTTCTATCGCGACACCGCGCGCTACAGCTTCTCCACCCAGATCTACTTGCTGAACCGACGCTTCCAGCAACACCAGGAGATCATCTGGAGGGGCGGCGGGGGCGTCCAGGACCGCACCATCTACGAAGACGCCGTGTTCGCCAAGACCCTGGTCGACCAGAACCTCATGGAGGAGCGCGACTACCGCACCTACCTCCAGTTGTTCAAGCATATGAGCAACTTCATGTGCCGCCCTCATGTCATCGTCTACCTCGACCTGTCTCCAGAGAGCTCCCTCGAGCGGGTTCGGCAGCGCGACCGCAATGTCGAGAGCGGCATCACCCTCGAATACCTCCACGCGCTCCGCGCAGAGTACGAGAACTTCATCCGCGACATCTCCCGCCGCATCCCCGTGATCCGAGTGAACTGGGAAGAGTACCGGAACGCCGACGAGATGGCCGGTGTCATCGAGCGGGAGTACCTCGCAGGCAACTTCCTCCGCGAAGTCAACTGGACCCCCACGAGGGGTGCTTAGGATGTCCCCCATCGCAGCAGGGATCGGGGGTGTGCTCATCGGACTCGCGGTCGGATGGTTCATCGGACACAGCGCCCGTGGGTCCGGCAGCGGTACCTCCCCAGAGGTCTCAGCCCGCCAGCGCGCCATGGAGGAGGAGAACAGGCGCCTCGCCCACGAGCTCTCCAAGGCCCAGGACCTGTCCGAGTCCGATATCTCCAGCGCCAACGAGACCGCCGAGAGCACCGCGGTCCAGAACCGCAAGCTGCTCCGCCGGGTACGGGATCTGGAGAACGCGCTGACCCTGGCCAATGCCAAGGTCGACACCCCGGTCGCAACACTCCAGATGCAGCTCACCATGGCCATGCGCGAACGCGACGCCGCCCAAAAAGCCCTGATGGAGCTCGAGGCCCGCAACGCCATCGACCGCAGTCGCCCTCCTCCTGGCGAGTACGAACCGGACGATTTCCCGGAACTCCCCGAGCTCGATGACACCGACGAGACCGAAGAAAAACCAGCACCGGGCTTCCAGGCCGAGCCCACCCTCATCCCCGAGATGTACGCCGAAGACGATCTGACCGCGCTCACCGGGGTCGGTCCGGCCACCGCAAAGAAGCTCCGCGCGCACGGAATCCACTCCTTCGCACAGCTCGCAGCGCTCACCGACGAACAGGTCGCCGAGGTAGAACAACAGCTCGGCTCCAAGCGCGCGTCCAAGGACGATTGGCGCGGCCAGGCCACTGCGCTGCTATCCTCCGGCCAGGAGGAGTAATGCTCGCACCCTTGATCCTGATGCTCGCCAATCCCGCCGCCGCAGGCGAGCTTCGGCAGCCCCTGCTCCAGCTGCTCAATGCCTACGAGAGCGGCGCCACCCAGGCAGAACTCCGCGCCCTCGGTGATGGCGTTCCCGCAGAGCTCATGGAGATCGCGGCAGACTCCGCCATTCCCCACTCCCGCCGGGGCCGAGCTGTCAGCGCCCTGGCCAGCTACCCCACACCGGTCGTGCGTCGCTTCCTCGAGGGGCAGCTCAGCGCCAAAGACCTCTTCCTCCGGCGCAAGGCCAGCGTGGCCCTCATCCACGGCTTCCAAGACGCCGCCCTGCCCACCGTGCAGCCCGCTCTCGACGACCCGGATGTTCAGCTCCGCCTCGCCACGGTCCGGGCGCTCCACAGCCTCGGGTCCGACAAGGCCCTGGCCCTGCTGGACGCCCGCCGGCAAGTCGAGACCGACCCCACCGTGAAGTCCGCGCTGACGGAGGCCCTCCGATGAGGCCCATCGCCCTTTCCCTGCTCTTTTCATTCGGCCTGATCATCGCGGCTGCCTGCGAGCCCAGCGCCGACGACGAGGTCGAGGTCATCGATCTCGGCTCGGTGAGCCTGTCGGACACCGGGGGCTACTCCGGCGCCCTCGCGGTCGAGATGCCCGCCCTCACCACCAGCGCCATCCCCTACTGCGGAGGCTATGGCGACAACGCACTCGGGGCAGTGTGGACACTCACCGATCCCAGCGGCTCGGTCGTGTACAACGGCGAGGATGCAGACACCAGCCGCTGGCGGTCGGAGTTTCTCGATGACATGGCCCCCGCCCTGCTTCCCGTGTCTCCCAAGCTCCCCATGGCCGAGGGCACCTGGAGCTTCGATTGGTTCATCGGTGCGGGCAACGGCGGGTCGATCGACTGCAAGGCAGTCATCCGGTCCGGCATGGGCGACGACGTGGGCTCCGAGGCCACCATCAACGTCGAGATCGTCTTCGTCGGCGTCGATCTCGACGCCAGCAGCGCCCCAGAGGATCCCGACTGGCAAGCCGTAATGGACCGCTTCGAGTCCGAGTGGGGCACCGCCGGCATCACGGTCAACCCCATCTACAAAGACTTCTCCGGCGACCTCGGGCGCTTCACCGTGGTCGACATCACCGACGATGACTACGCGGAGTTCAACGATCTACTCCGCACCGCAAACCCCGACGACCCCCGCTCGATGACCTTCTTCGTGGTCGAAGAAGTGGCCAACAACAGCGCCGGCGGGTCCACGATCCTGGGTCTCTCATCCGGGCCGCCGGGCGCGGCTACTGTGCAGCGCACCAGCAAGTCCGGGGTCATCGTCAGCGGCATCGACTTCCGCGGCGCTCCCGACGATGTCGGCAAGATCATGGCCCACGAGGGCGGGCACTTCCTGGGCTTGTTCCACACCACCGAGCGCGATGGCGGACAGTCCGACCCCCTGGATGACACCCCGGTCGGCGAGGCCAGTGACAACAACGTGATGTGGTGGACCCTCACCCAAGGCAATGCCACCCTCTCGGCCGACCAGGGCTGGGTGGTTCGGCGCAATCCGGTCAGCTTCTGATTCAATCATGATCACCCTGCTGTTGCTGTGGCTGGGGCTTGCGTTTGCTGCGCAGACCCCGGAAGAACTCACGGATATCCAAGACCCGAGACGCTTCGAGGCCGCTGCCGATGCGGCCCGAGACGCCGGCGATCGGGAGCTGGCAGAGCACCTCTACCGACAGATGCTCCAGCGCGAGGAATTCGTGCGCTATATGCGCCTGCGCAGCTACCTCGTCGACGCCCTCATCCTCGAGCGGCTCGGCGAGCTCGATGCCGCAGCGGCCAAGTACCGCGAGGGCATCGTCGACAACGTCCTGGGCACCTACCACGTGCTCCGCGGCCACTCGATCCATCCCGACCGTGATGGGCTCGCAGCAGAAGCCGGCGACCATGTCCGCTCCCTCGTCGCGGCGGTAGAGAGGGGAGACGATGCCATCATCTACCACACCAAAAAGGGCGCACCCCGCTCTCTGAAGAAGGTCAGCACGGCCGATGTGCTCGAGGCGGCACGGAAGGGCTCCTATCTCCGCTACTGCTACATCGATGAGCTCGATCTACACGGAATGGACCTGACCGATGTGGGCCGTGTCGACCTCAATCGATGCATCGTCGGGAACATCGACTTCACCGGCGCCACCCTTCCTGCCTTCTGGATGAGCGGGTTCGTTCTCGGAGACGCCAACCTCGGCAAGACCTGGACGGGAGAGAAGAACAAGAGCGTCGCCAAAGAAGCCGGCCACTTCGGTGAGCTCGTCCTCGCCAACGCGGTGTTCCTGGGCAGCACCAACCTCTCGGATGTGCACCTCGGAGACCACGGGCGGGCCTACTTCCAGATGTCGGTCTTCGACGGGCCTGTGGACTTCTCAGGGGCCAAGCTGGTCGGCACCTCCGACTTCCGCTTCGCCACCTTTGGCGCCAACGCGAACTTCCGCTCCCTGGGCCTCGTCGGCCCGGCCTACTTCGCCCACGCGCGGTTCCGAAGCAGCACCCGCTTCTCCGGCATGCACGCCGAGGGGCCGCTGTACTTCGCGTCAGCCACCTTCGAAGGGCCCGCGCACTTCGACGCCTGCGAGTGGATGGACAAGGTCTCCTTCGAAGACGCGCGATTCCGCGATCAAGCCACCTTCCGCAACACCCGGGTGCCCAACAAGTCCCTGAATATCAGCCGCGCCGAGTTTGCGGGCGAGCTCCGGGTCGAGGAGGTCACCCTCGGTGGGCTCGACGCCTTCGGCACCCACTTCGCCGCTCCGACGCGCTTCACCGACACCACCATCAACGGCCGCGCCCGCTTCAGCGTCGACCACGTCACCCGCGAGACCCTCTCCGGCGACCTCCATGACCTGAGGGTGGTCTACCGGACCTACCAGGGAGACGAGGACAGCGACGAGCCCCTCACCACCCAGAACTCCTACGGGGTCCAGACAGCGGATGATCTGACCGCCCGGATCGACACGGACATCAGCTTCGCCAACACCGACTTCCACTCCCACACGGTGTTCGAGGGGGTGATCTTCGGGAAGAAGTCCACCGACGTCGCCAGCTTCTACAACGCTCAGCTACTGGGCGAGGCCCACTTCGAGCACAGCGTCTGGAACGCCCGAGCGGACTTCCGAACCATCTTCGGCAAGGAGATCGGGTTCAACGAGGCCAGCTTCCACAACAGCTTGGTCCTCGATGATGCCTATGTAGACGGGCGAATCGCGCTCACAGATGCCGTCTTCGCCGACGATGCGGACTGGAGTTTCTACGGGGCGGCGTTCAAGGAGTTCCAGCTCGACACCGGCCATGTGGATCACCCCGATGGGGGGCACCGCCTGTTCTACGAGCGCTGCGCCCGCGGAAACGCAGACTTCAGCGATCCCCGTATCGCGGACCTCGACCCCGCAAAGCGGGTGGGCATCTGCTTCGACCGGGTCCTCGACGAGTTCGTCGGGCTCAAGGAGGCCTACGGGGCCGAGGCGATGATCGAAGCCGAAGACAACGCCTACTGGTGGTTCAAGCACCACGAGACCATGAAGCAGCTCCAGACCGGTACCACGATGCAGCGCATCGGTGCCGCGATCTTCGGGCTCGGGCTCTTCGAGCTGTGCTTCGGCTGGGGAGTCGAGCTCGGGAACCTCGGCGTCGCCGTGCTGGTGATCACCGCACTCTTCGCCGTGCTCTACCGATTGCTCTGCCCAGACACCATGCTCGTGTACGACGGCGAAGACATGCGGGTGAGCGAGGTGTCCTATGTGGGCGTGTTCTTCATCAGCCTACAGACGCTCATGGCCATCAACACCGGCTGGGACTTCGGCGACGACGACCACCGGTTCCGCTATCTGAACACGCTCCAGACGCTGATCGGCTACATCATCCTGACGTTCTTCGTCGGCGCATACACACGAATGATCCTGGCATAATACCAGACTCTACTCGTCTTCGTGCACCCACTCCATGCGATTGCTGTTGGAGCGCTTGGCTTTGCCTTTGGGCTTGGCCTTGGACTCTGGCTCTGCCGCTTTTTCTGCGGCGGGCTCGGCCGCAGCGGACTCACAGGTGGTCTTGGCCTCGCCTTCCAGGGCGGAGCAGTCGGCCTTGGGGGCCTCGGCTGCGGCCGTGCTCGAGTCTTCGACTGCGTCGGGCTTGGCCTCGGCATCTGGGCCGGGATCGGCGAGAGCGACGGCTCCAAAGGCGAATCCGACAGCAGCCACGGTGGAGAACAGAAAATTGCGCATGCACACCTCTGCACTGAGACTACGCACTTCTGCTGCAACCGACAAGTCTCCCTCTTTGCGGTGAACCCCCAACCGCGGTACCCATCTGCATGTGGACCGCGCTCGCAGACCTCGCACGTGACATCGCCGGGGACTTGCCCGAAGGCCTCGTCGAAGAGTGGGCAGACCCCCAGAAGCGCACCGAAGCCCTGGCGACTCAGATCCTGGCTCCCTTTCGCCGTGTGGGCACGGTCGTGGGTTCGGACACCGCCGGCCTCTCCAAGATGGCCAGCCGGCTGCCCCTGGCTGTCGTGCTCAAGCGCATTGCCGAACCCAAGGAGCGTATTCACGCCGTGGGGACCGGGCTCGGCGGCCATGCCATCGGCTACTGGGTCGCCGACAACACCGAGCTGTTCTACCCCGAGCACATCTCCGTCGATGCCATCGTCCAGGCGATGTGCCGCATCCACGACAGCGGGCCGGTACAGGTGGGCTTCTGCATCCACGTCGGCACCTTCTACGAAATCGGGGGCGGTCTGTACGGGCCCGATGCAGATCGGGTCGAGATCCTGGCCGAGGACCACACCAGCGGCCGAGACACGCTGATCACTCCGGAGTGCCACGCCGCTCTCGAGCACCCCGAGTCCTTTCGCTTCGAGCCACGAGACGAGGGCTCGATGGGCAGGGTCTTCCACGTGCAGACCGACGCGCCCGGGCCCAAGCCCACCGGCTCGATCGACTACCCACTTCCCTACGACCGCGGCATGCACGAGCTCCTCGCACGCCTCGACGAGTCCGACCCACAGCCCATCATCGACGAGATCGATCGGCGCTACCGGGGCCAGAGCACGGTCCTGCTCGCAGAGAGACACCAACATCGCCCGGTCCACAACCTGTCCGAGACCCTCGACTCGCTGCTCCGAGACTCCCAGTTCCAGCGAATCGTCACCCCCATCCTGCGTGACTCCACCCCCTACTGGACGGTCGGCGGTAGCCTCGCCCTCGGCGCGTTCGAGACAGCGGACCAGGCTGTAGCGACCGCCCGGGCGATTCGCGCAGCTGCGATCGAAGCCGAGGGCCTGCTCACGGTCGGCATCGACAGCGGCGATGTGTACCGTTTCCCGATGGGTCGCGATCGACACGAGTTCGCGGGCGACCCAGTCAATCGAGCATCCAAGATGGCCGAGGATCTGGCGCAGCCCGGCGACCTATGCCTCTCCGAGAGGGCCGCCCGCGGGCTGGACCTCCCCGACGCCATCACCCAACTCTGGACCATCAGCGGCATCGAGATCGAGGCCCGCCGGATTCCCGGACCGAGCTGATCAGAACGCGCCGGACACCCGGATACTGATCCCGTGGCCGAGACCGGAAGCGTCCGACACCTGGTCGCCGATGACGATCCCGCTGCCGGTGAGCAGCAACAATCCGCCGCCCCCCATCATGCCGTATGCCGGGCCAGCCGGACAATCCTCGCATGCCGCCGACACAGCTGCGCCCGCTGCGCCGATGGCCAGACCCGCTCCCGCCACGATCAGGCCGGCGGGAGTAAAGCGCCCCCTGCGCTTGGGCTCCTTGATCACCGCCTGCTCGACTCCGAGCTCCCGGACGCTGTTGCGCTCCGCCAGCCACACGCGCTCGACATCGGACAGATAGGCTCGCTCTACATCCGCGTAGGCGAGGATCTGGAGCAGCGCGGACCTGCGGGAGGGCTGGTCGATCTGGGCGACGAGCTCGGTGCCGATCATTGCCGGAAGGATGAGCGCTCCGCCCTGGTCGACGGTGATATCCGCCGCCGTGGTCGCGCTGCTCTTGACCGTTACGTGATGCCGCCCGAGCTGTACCTGAATGCCGCGGTCGGTGTAGGTGACCTGCTCTCCATCCAGCCACACCATATCGGGCCGCGGCCGAATCTCGACCCATACCGCCGTCGGGTCGGGGACAGCATCCTCGAATGACTCCACGCTATCGGGGGACATCGAAGAATCGAAGCGCAGCAGCCTATCGACGGAGCGCGCATCGGCATAGCAGCGTGCACCCTCCTCATCGTTCCCGATGGTGTGCTCGATGAATCCCTTCAGAAAGAAGGCCCGCCCCACGCTATCGCGAGAGAGCACCTCAGATGCGCAGGGCAGCGCTTCTTCGAACTGAGACAGCGCGCCAAGAGCTCTGTCGGAGTCGAAGTACTGGGTGGCCTCGTGGGCTTCGTCGAGCCAAGCCTCGAACTGGGAGCGAGGTACGGGATCCCCAGTGCAGGAACGCACCTCTCCCCCCGAGAACCGAGAGGGAATCGATCGAGCCCACTCACCGAGTGCTTTGATCTCGAATCCGCCCGGCGGTCGACCGGTCTCTTGAGCGACCCGCGCCAGCACGGCCACAGGCCGCACCTCATCTCCGTAGAGGACGAGGTCCGCACCCCAAGCAGACATGAACAGAGCGGTGATCAACACCTCTTCACCCTATTCCAAAACTCAGTGGCGCGACACTGGCGCGCGCTCAGCGGGCGCCGCAGCGAGCCTCACTGGCGAAGTTCCAACAGATCGTGGTGTCCTTCGAGATGCGCTGTGGGATGGACTTCACGCTGCCCGGGTCGTTGAGCGGCGAGATGTCGAAGGTGTAGGTTCCGAGCTCGAGCCTCTGGGTCCATGGGGTTCCGCTGCAGAAGCGCATGCCATCGACACACACCGTGGCTGCTGGGACCGCATTCACAGTGACCAGCGCGGTCCCCTCGGTCGAGGGCTCGGGCTCGGGCTGGTAGTCACGTGGCATCGGCGCGGGAAGAGTGACGCGTTCCGCCGGTGCGGGCCTGGGCTTGGGCTTGGGTACCGGCTCGGGGACCTGTGCGGGGCGAGGCATGGGCTTGGGCACGGGCTGTGAATCGGCGACCGGCTCCGGGTCGGCGACCGGCTCCGGCTCGGCGACCGGCTCCGGCTCGGCGACCGGCTCCGGCTCGGCGACCGGCTCCGGGTCGGCGACCGGCTCCGGGTCGGCGACCGGGTCCCCCACTCCGGGGTCCTCAGCCCCACTGAGCGCCATCCACCCGCCGGTCAGTGCCACACCCGTTACGCCAAGCAACGGGCCGCCGATGATGAATAGCACCGCAAGAGCCAGAATCGCCGCGATCCCCCAGGACATCACCGGCTGGTCTGGCTCGGCGGTAGCTTGCTCGGTGAGGGTGGGCTGACTCATGTCCTGACCGGCGTACATCGTGGGCATGAACGCCGCCCGCTCCGACTCGATCGACGCGCCGAGGGGCGGAACATCCTCCGGGTCCTCGGGGAGCTGGGGACGGATGGCATCGAGAGCCTGCTTGAACTCCAGCGTGGTGGAGTACCGATTATCGGCCTTGTAGCGAGTGGCTTGCTTGATCACTTCGTGGAAGGCATCCGGTACATTCTCGAAGAGTTCGGCATGGAGCTCGGTGTTGTAGAGGTCGAAGGGCTCCTGATTGGTGAGCATCTTGTAGAGGGTGCACCCCATCGCGAATACATCTGCGCGCCCATCGACATGCTTGGCATCCGCGCGCTGCTCCGGCGCCATATAGGCCCAGGTTCCGATCATGGCGCCCGTCTTGGTGCTGGAGATATCCGACACCTGAGCGATACCGAAGTCTGTCACCTTCACCGTGCCGTCGACCGCCACCATGATGTTGTGGGGCTTGATGTCCCGATGCACGATCCCCTTCTGGTGTGCCGCGGACAACCCATCGAGCACGGAGGTGGCCACATCGCACGCCATTCGCGGGGGAAGCGCACCGTAGGCATGGAGGCGGTCCGCGATGCTGCCGCCCTCGATGTACTCCATCACAAGGTAGGCGCGATCTCCATCTTCGGCCACATCGTGGACCAGCACGATGTTGGGGTGATGGAGCTTGGCCATCGTTCGCGCCTCGGTGTCGAAGCGCTCACGGGCACGATCGTCCAGCTCGGGGCGCAACATCTTGATCGCACGGGACACATCCAGCCTCGTGTCGTGCGCGCGATAGACCACCGCCATCCCGCCCACACCCAGAACATCGGTGAGACGGTATCTTCCCTCGGCCAGCGGCGGCGCGACCTCTCCCATAGAAAAAACTCCACCGTGATTGTACACATAGGCGCCTCTCGATGAGACCTCGATGGCATCGCTCTGGTAGAGTTCCGCCAAAGGAGCACCACAAACGACACGCCACGTCGTCGCAGGACCCGGCGCCAAGCTGGTACACCAGAACCCGAGCGGCAGCGGGATCCTCCTGGTGTTCGACGAACACCTGCGCGCCCACTCCAGCCTCCTACGCGGTCTCGACGCCATCGAGTCCTTCATCCGGTCGCCGGGCGTGCCCGACATCGCAGCCCTCACCCAGTGGGACCGTCAGGCCGGAGAATTCGGCTATGCCACCGACGCGGCCATCAGCCTCGCCGAGTTGATCCAACACATCCATGCCGACCGGCCGTGCGGTGCTCTGGCCGCCGTGCAAGTCATGACGTCCGTGGCCGCCACCCTCGATGCCATCCGTTCCTCAGCCTCAGACGCCGGACTGCGCAGCCACGGCTGCCTGAACCCGTGGCGGATCGTGCTCCGCGACGACGGGAGCGTCCAGGTGATTGGGTTCGGTATCCCCGATGTCGAGCTCTTCGCCTACCTCGATGAACAGCGCGCCGGCGTGAGCGTGGACACCCTTCGATACGCCCCGCCCGAGCGCCTCGACGACCAGGAGGAGGACGCCCGCTCCGATCTGTACGCCCTCGCCATCATCGGCGCCGAGATGATGCTCGGCCGCCCCGTGTTCGACGGCCCCCCAGAGAAGGTCGCCGAGAGGGTGATCAACGGCGATGCCCCTGATCTCATCGAGGCCATCGGACAGGGCCTGGGTGACGAGGCCCTGGACCTGCTCTGCGTCTCTACCGAGAGGAAGCCGGCCCACCGCTTCGCGAGCATCCACGAGTTCCTCTCCCAAGCCCGCAATCTCGCCAAGTCCACCTCCGGGGATGGACTGGCCGCCCTGGTCGCCGAAGCGCTCCAGCGCCGCGATCAAGACGAGGAAGAAGACGACCCGACCGATGTAGTCCCGCTGCCCCAACCCCCACCGGCACCGATCCCCTCTCGGATCCCAGCGGGCCAGACCGACGACGACCTCGTCACCGAATCGGGGCTCGAGTCGGACTTCGCCCTGGTCGACCCGGTGCCACCGCTACCCGACATCCCCACCCTCGAACAGGTTCGGGCCCACGCCCGCGCCATTGTCGGCCGGTCGGCACAGCTCGCGGAGCAGGCTCGAGCCATGGAGGTGATCGCGGTCCAGCGCGCCCACAATATGGATGACGTGGGGCCCGTGGTTCGCAAGCTCAAGGAGGCGGTCAACAAGGCCCAGAAGGCCTCATCGAGTACCGCGAATACAGCCAAACTCGTAGAGCTCGACGACACCATCGAGGACGCCCTGGTCACGCTCGACATGGTCCGCAGCGCCGAGAAACTCTGCTATGCGGGCACACACCGAGCCCTGGAAATTCTCTTCCGCGTGCAGGCTGAGGTCGATCAGATCCGAGCGCACCAGCAGACCCTCGACCGGGCACAGCGGCAGTCTCGTGAAGCATCCGATCGGGCCCGCGACTCTGCACAGGAGGCGATGGAGATCGTAAGAACCCTGGAGACTCACCGCTATACGATCGACTCCTCCCGCGAGCTCCTACAGCGTGCGCGGGACCGCGCAGCCACCGCCACCAGCGCGGCGGCAAAGGCCAAACAGGCCGCCCGGGTCGTCAGCACGAAGACCCGACCCCCAGAGGCAGAGAGAGAGGCCCAGCGAGCACGCAGCGCAGCCGATGACGCAAAGTCGGCCCTGGAGGATATCCGAACCGTCCAGCGCACCCTCGACGAAGGAGAAGCCGAAGAGCGAGACGTGCTCGCGTCCAAGCTCCGCAGCTGTGTAGCGCGGGCTCGAAGCGCAGCGCTCTCCGCGTTGCAGTCCATGGAGCGCGCCGAGAACGCGTCCCAACATGCCACCATCCCGGAATCCAGCTCGCTGCTCCGCACCATGAAGCGCCACTACGAAGCCGCCGATGCCGCAGCGGACAACTGCGAAGCGGTCGCGGGGCCCGCTCTCGACGCCAGCCGCGAAACACCCGACGCCACCACGAAGCTCAGCCGGGCGCTCTCAGCGGCTCTCTCCGGGGTCAAGACCGCCGAGACCCAGAGCGCCGACTGCGGACGGCTCTCCGATCGCCTGGTCGCGCTGGCCGGAGAGGCCGCCGCCGCCGAAGCAGAGATCGCCAAGTGGAAAGCCGAGGCCCAATCCATTCTCTCACGGGTCGACGACCGAGCAGCCGAGGTCCAACTCAACTGGCAAGCCCTCAAAATCGAAACCGAGGAGGTCATCGCCCGCACCGCCCGCGACGCAATTCAAGTCGCACAGCGCGCAGCCATGGAGATGGAGAAACACACAGCGGCGTTCCGTGAATCCGTCGCAGCGATCGAGGCCACCGTCGACCGTTCGGGGCTTCAGGATCGGGTCACCGAGCTCCGGGCTTCAGAGTCGGACGTACTCATCCTCGCCGACAAGGCGGCCTCCCGCTGTCGAGAGGCCCGCGCCGCCGCCTCCCGCGAGATCGAAGAGATCGCGCGCCGAAACGCCGAGCGAGAGAAGCTCAAACAGGCCGTCGACCGGGCTCGCGCACACGCAGAGCGCGGTCAACAGGCCGTGCGGGACGCATGGAAGGCGTACGAAGAAGCCGTCGAGGTGCTCGGCACCGCATCGATCGCCGGCGCGGACAAGCTGCGCGCCCGCGCCTACGAGATCATCGACATCGCTGAGTACCAGGCCGGAGAAGCCGAAGCCGCAGCCGAAGCTGCCGGATCCCAAGCCGACCCCGACGAGGCCCAGTCCCACGCAGCCACCGCCGAGAGCTTCGAGAAGCGCATCGCGGAAGATCTGCCCGAAGCGCTGGACCTACTCGAGCGGGCGCGCAGCCAGGCCACCGCCGAGAACACTCGCCTGGACGAAGCCCGCACCCGAATCACCACCGCATTCGCGGATGGGCGAGAGGCGGTGAAGCGCCTGGAGGAGCTCCGCACCGGTGCGCGGGACGCCGCGGCAGACTGGGACGATATCGCAGTGACCGCATCGCTCGAACAGATCGATGTGCTGGCGACAGGCCTGGACGAGGACCTCTCTGAGGTCCGCTACGCGGCCGACCGGGCCAAGCAGGCCGAGAGTGCCGATGATGCGTGGGAGATGGTTCCCCTCGCCGAAGCCGCCGCCAAGCGGCTCCTCGCCGCACGCCAAGAGGCCGAAGCCGTCGCAGCGACCCTGGATGCCGCCGTCCGGACCGCCCGACAGGAGGTCGAGACGCGCGAGGCCGCCGTGTCCGCTGTGATGAGCAGCCTCATCGCGATCGAGAAGATGCGCGAGTCGATCACCGAGCGAGCTGCGGGCCTCCGAACCGCTATCGCCACCCACGACGCAACGGGTCCGGAGGTCATGGGGGCATCCAGCCGCATGTCGCTGGCTATGGAGGGTTCCGCGGCCTTCGAAGAGGAGGTCCGGAGCGCGCTCATCGCGGTTCGCAGCGCAACCACAGCGTCGGAGGCCCAAGCCCACCAGCGCGATGTCGAGGCTGCCGTGGCCAGGGTCCAGGATCAGCTCGAGATCTCCGCCGAGTCCCACTCCGAGGGGGTCAGCGCAGCAGAACGCGAGGCCGCGGAGAGGAATGCCTCCGAACGCAGGCAGCTACAGCACGCCCGGGGCACCGCACTCACCCACGTGCAGACGGCCAAGCTGGCCGCCGAGAAAGGCATGGCGCTGCTCCGCGAGGCCGCCACCGAGCTCGCCATCTACGATGATCCCGAGGTCAAGCGAATCCACCAGAAAGCCCGGGAGTGGGTTCGGGTGGCCCGCACCTCCGCCACCGGCGCGCTCAAGGCCGCACGGGAATGCCAGCGCGCCAAAGTGGCCGCCTCCGCAGTGGAGTGGGAACAGCGCGCCAACGGGCTGGCCACAGATGCCCACAACGCCGTAGCCGAGGCGGGGACGCTGCTCCGCGAAGCCGTGGACATCGCGCGGCGGGCCGAGCAGGAGGCCGAGGCACTCAAGGCCGTGAAAGCCGAGATCCAGTCCATCCGCACGATGATCGTCGAGGGAGTCCAGCACGCCGAGGCCGACGGAGCCAAGGTCCGAGAGGTCACCGCAGCGAGCACCGACGAGGACACCCTCGCCTGCGCAGAAGAAGCCGACAAGGCCATTCGAGCCGTCAAGCGGAGCGCCGCCAAGGTCGACGCCGCGGCCCCCATGGCGCTGCATGCGGACAGCCTCGAGGTCGCACAGGGCTTGCTGAACACCTGCCGTGCCGCACTCCTCCGAGCAGACGAGGCCGCCGATCATGTTCGCGATCTCATCCAGAAAGCACAGCAGATGCTCGGCCAAGAAGCAGAGAGGGCGGCCCAGCGCCTCGCCGACGCCCGCTCCGAGGCGGAACGTCCCGCCCAGGAGGCCGATGCCATCGCCCAGAAGGCCGATGACTGGGTAGAGCTGGGGCGTCAGGCTGCGGATGGAGTTCAGGCCAGTGCCGTCCGGGAAGCCCTCGAAGCACTGGTCGAATGCGCTCGAGAGACCCGTCGCCTCGCCGACCAGGCCGAGACCGCCGCAGCCCCCGCCCGGCGGGCTCCGAACCTCCGCACCGCCAAGGCGGTCGGCGAGAAGGTCCACCAGGCTGCTCAGCGCACCGAGAGAGCGGCGGAGCGTGCCCGAGAGGCCCTCGATGCTGTACGGGCCGCCGTCGAGGCTGCCGCCACCGAAGATGCCGAAGCGCAGGAATTTCGGATCCAGGCAGCCGAAGCCGCAGCCGCAGCCGAAGTCTGTGCAGCGGATGCCACGGGGTTGGCAGAAGATCTCGAGAAGTTGCTCTCGGAGTCTGGAGTCGTCGATGACGAAGCAGCCGCGAGCTTCCGAGAGGTCAAGCGCACAGCCAAGTCCATCGCCGCTTCCGCAGCGCTGGCCTTCGAGCGCACCGAAGACAGCATGACCCTGACGGGCATCGCTCCCGTTCGCCAAGCGGTCGAGCAGGTCGAAGCCGCTCGCGCTGAGGCCGAGAAGCTCCTCGCGGAGCTGCACACCCATGCCGTCAAATGCCGAGAACTCATCGAGGCCGTCCAGCGAAAGGCCCGCGAAGACGCAAAGCGCAAGAAGGACGAAGCCCTGCGCGCCAAGCTCCGCCGGAAGCGCAGCCAGAGCAAGATCATGAAGCGCGAGGAGCTCAAAGCACAGTTCCAGGAGCGCGAGAACCGCCCGCCCCCCAACCTCTCCAGCCTACGGGAGAGACTGCGGGCCCGACGCCGCGAGAAGGACCAGAAGCGCGGTGTCGACCGGCTGCCGCCCGTGCGCCCCGAGACCGGAGCCCTACCCAATCGTCGAAATCGGCGGCGGCCAGAACCCGACACCAGCAGCCGGATGCGCCCCAGCAGCGAGCCCGCGAGCGCGGATGATCTCCAGCTCTCGGGTCCCTACGCAAGAGAAAATTCGGGACCCCGCACCATCGAAGAGAAGCAGCGCAGCCGAAAGCAGCGCGAGGAGAGACGACGGAAGCGCCGCACCCACGACGACTCGGGGCCTTCGCTGATCAAGGACGCCCCCACCGGGCTGGGCATCATCACTCCGTCCGGAGATACCGGCGGTCCCCAGACCAACGAAGGAGCGGACGCCCTGCTGCGAAGACTTCGCCAGAAGCGACGGGACGACGACTGACCCGCTACGGGATCGTCTCGACATAGTACGGGAAGGTGAAGTAGTAGCCAGCCTCGAGAGGACTACCAATTACCGGCGTTTGAATTGGGTTACCGGAGCCCATGTAGCACTGATCAGTGTTGAAGGCATAGCCATAGCCCTGCTCGTCACCGAATAGGCCGTCCTGGGTCCAGTACACCGAGTACATGAACTGCCGTTGGTTCTCCCAGTCTTCTCCGAAGGCCTGTGAGAGCGGCTCTTCGAGCTCGATCATCTCGCCAATTGCGAAGCCCCAGTCGAACTGCTCGACATAGTTGCGCAGGTCGGTCGTGCCATAGATCAGCTCGTTGACCTGGGGACAGGTGCTCAGCCCATTGAAGAGGGCGACCTCGTAGGTCTGGAAGAGGTAGGCGCCGGTATCGGTGACCAATGGAGAGGCCCGTCGTGCGTTGCTGGCGTCGTAGTCGATGGTACAGACCACGTTGAAGTCGAAGTCGTAGAACGAGAACCTCAAGCGGGCCGACGACGCCTCACCGGTCTGGTCATCGTAGTAGTCGTGGATATTCTCGTCGATGATGCCGCGAAAGCCCCAGCCCATGAACACCGGGGTAGGCGGGTCGCCCTCTGGAAGCTGGTTGCCCTCGAGGGGCACGTCCAGGAATGCGCCACAGGCGCTGCCTTTCCAGCCTCCTCCGGCAAGGGACAACACCTCGAGGCTGTTGCCCGCGACGTCGAAGCTCTTCCGGGTGGCAGCAGCGAGCCCGACCTCGACGACTTCTGCGGGGTCGAGGTTGAGGTTGTCGGGAAACAGGGTGTACGAGCCCGTGTCCTCGAGCAGGTACATCCGCCGGGTCCGGGGGCCCTCGATCCACAGCCAGACCTCGTTGAGGCCATCCGATTCCCAGGTGAAGTCGACCTGGGGACCCGAAAGATCGAGCCTCTCCCCGGGCTCGATGACCGGACCGGTGACGGTGAACTCATCGGCGAAGTCGACCGCTGGGCGGTCGAAGTCCGCCCACTCCCCGCCAAACCTCAGCGACATGGGGAGCTCGGGGCGCGACTCTTCGGACCCACGGTAGTAGGCCATCTGTCGCGCTGGATCGTAGCTGAAGTCCGCCTGGATGGGTCCGACCGTGAGGGTGTCGCCGACCCACCGGTACTCCGCCCCCAGCGGCCGAAAGAACTCGTTGTTGAGCCGCCGAAACTCACCCGGTTCGGGAAGTCCATCTACGCAGGGCATGGCCTGCTGAGCGCAGGCCGCGGCGGTCTGGTAGCCCTGGGTAGAGGTGGCAAAGAGCCCATAGACATCGACCCGGGGATTCTCCGGAAAGTCCAGCCGGGTGACGACCACAGAGCCCGACTCCCCCTGGACCTGCCAGGCCTTGGGAGCCGGCCATTCGATGGCTGTGTCGTCGGGTGAGGGGCCAGGCCCTTTGCAACCGACAACCAACAGAGACAGGATCAACCCACGCATTTCCGCCCTCTTCCGCGCCATCAGCACCTTAGCCAGTCGAACACCGACCTGCAGTCACGCGATCTCTACCGAGGACAGTCTCACGCGGATACCGCGACGTTTCTTCTCGATGAACCAAGGGTCGAAGCCATCGGCCTCGAGCTGCTTTCGGAGCCTGTGCACCAGCACGTTCAGGGCGCTGCGGGTCCCGCCATTGCGGCCCCAGATCCCCGTGCGCACATCCGCATCCGAGATCCACCCTTCCTCGTCCTCGTCGACCTTGGCCTCGCGATCCTTCACCAGCGCCCGGGCGAGGAGGAGAAGGAGAATCGCTCTGTTGCCCTGGGCGTGGTGTTTGGAGCGGGTCTTCGGCGCTTCGATCCAGGCCTGCGGCCCCCGGGGACTGTTGGCGACGACTCGGCAGGTATAGGGGTACTCGACCTCGCCGAACTCCACCGTTGGAACGTGCTCGAGGCGCGCTTCCACGATGCGCATCTGGCGCCCGGCGACCTCGAACTCCTCGCCGAGGTTGACCTGGAACTCGCCCTCATCCGTGCCGACCCAGATCTCATCCTCGTGGATCATCAGGGTGGCCGCACGGGGCGCAGCCCCATCTATTCGCAGATGGGCGTCCGTAGCCGAGCCGATATGAAACCGGTTGCTGCGGAGCATGAACTGCAGACCAGTGGACAGATCCTCGAGCTGGCGGACCCCGAAGCTCGGGTTCTGAAGACCGAGGGGAGCCCTGAGCACGACCTCGATTCGCTTCCCGAAGCGCAGGCGATCGCCGGCCTCCAGGGGCGTAGCGCTCGTGAGGGCGGTATCATTGCGAAAGGTGCCGTTGCGACTGCCCAGATCGCGGATCCATGCCCGACCCGCTTCTATCCATACCTGGGCGTGGTTCCACGACACCGTGTCATCGGTGAGCACCAGGTGATTGGAGGGACCCCGCCCTACATGCAGCGGCGCCTCGGCCAATGGCACGGCCTGACCTCCGGATACGAACGCGAGCTCGAACACCACTGCCCTCCCGTCCGCAGTGTATTCCAGGTCCCAGTCTCCGACCGCCTCGGACGATGACCTGACGGTTACTCCACACGCACCAGATGGAAGGGCTCCTGGCGCCCCCTACCCTCATAGGTCCCGTCCAGGCGGGCCTCTTCTGCGAGGATAGCGGTGTACAACCCCTCGGTCCGAAGCTCCCCGAGTATCAGCTCATAGCCCACCACTGCCCCCTGAACGCTCGTGCGCATCTCGTGCGGGCCGAGCTGGACCGTGACCAGACCGGTGAGCTGCTCGTTGGGCCCCTCGAGCTCCAGGGTCGCCTGGTAGATCCCAAAGGTGCCCTTCCAGGTGCCCTCGAGGGGTACGTTGACCTCGGCAACTCGGGCTTCTTCGTGCTCGATCCACTCTTCCATGGACAAGCGGGCCCCGACCGCGACCACCAACCCCAAAAGCAAGACTCCACCGAGCAGGCTCCACCGAGAGAATCGCCGGAACTGATCTCTTCGCTTCTGAGCATCGCGAGCCATCCACTCCTTCTGGAGGTGACTCTCGAGCGCCTCCAGCCCTTGCGCGTCGTCTTGGCTGGAGGTGTCGACGCGGGAGGTCTCCGGGAGCTCGGTCGGCACGTATTCGACCGGCTCATCTGGGGAGGCCACCAGCACCTCGTCCCCCATATTCGGCAGGCAGCGCTCCAGGGCCTCCGACATCTCCGAGGCCGTCGGGAATCGCCGAGAAGGATCCGCGTGGGTAGCCCGGCGGAGCAGCTCGACCAGGCCCTCTGGAATCGAGGCGAAGCGCGGGGAGCTGGGAGGGGCCAGGAAGAGGTCCACCGGCGTGGCACCGGTGAGCAGGTTGTAGAGCGTGGCCCCCGATGCGTAGAGATCGGCAGTAGGCCCTACACCATGGGCATCGATCCGCTGCTCCGGCGCCATATAGGCGACCGATCCCATGGCGAATCCAGCCCGGGTGAGCCGTGTGTTGTCCTCGAGCAGGGCGATCCCAAAGTCCGCGAGCTTCACCGAACCGTCCGGCAGGAGCAGCAGGTTGTCGGGCTTCACGTCCCGATGCACGATCCCCGCCTGGTGAGCGACCTGAAGCGCCGCGAGGAGCTGCAAGGTGATCTGCACCGCCCGGCGAGGAGAGCATGGACCCGACTCCCGGATACGGTCTGCGACGCTGCCGGCCTCAGCGATCTCCATCGCGATCCAGTCCGCTTCGCCCGAGCCCGCAGCGTAGATCCGAAGGATGTTGGGGTGCGAGAGGCTCGACATCGTCTCGGCCTCTGAGATGAGCCGGGCGCGCAAGGAACCCTCGAAATCTGGGCCAGACTTGAGCACCTTGACGGCGCACCGAACCCCCAGACGTAGATCATCCGCCGAATACACCGTGGATGTACCGCCATCACCGATGATGGCGATCAGTCGATAGCGCTCGCCAAGGACCTTGCCGAGCATGTCAGGAGAGCGCGATCCGCGCCTTCACATCGGCCTCGGAGAGCCCCAGCGCGTTGCCCACCCGCTGCATGAACGCGACCTCCGAGGGCTTGACCACCCCATCGACCTGGGCGACGTGGACCAGGAGATCGACCAGCAGCCTGCGCTGCTCCTCGCTGCTGGTCGCGCGAAGCGCCTCTACCGCATCGTCTACCGCGGACTGGTTTGCGATCCCCGCCTCGGCTTCGGCGAGGGCCCGATCGGCCAATGCGGCATCGGCGCTGGTGACGAAGCGCACGATGAACTCGCGGATAGCGGCGCGCTCCGGCGCGGTGATCTCTCCATCTACCCCAGCCATATTCATGGCCAGCAGCGCACCCTGGCTGACCACAAAGGACCGGGCGACGCGCTCTGGGGCCCGGTTGCGCGGCCCCAGCATGACGGGCGTGACGGTGTCGCCCTTCCAGGCGCGAGGGGGCGGCTCCTTCGCCACAGGCACCTCTCGCCGGGACCAATAGGCGTACCCCGCGGCCACAGCACCGGCCCCGACGACCGCCAGCACGAGCAGAACGACAATCTCCATCGCTGGCGAGGATACCGGAAAGGACAGGGCAGGGCGAGTCCCGAACGCGTTTCAACACAACCTTGCGGCAGACGCACCATCGCTCTACAGAGGCATTCGGAGGAGAATGTGGTCGACCTGTTCGGGAGGCGTGTCGCGCTGGTCACCGGCAAAGGCGGCGTGGGGCGAACCACCCTGTCCGCTGCCATGGCCATGGCCGCGGCCAAGTCCGGCAAACGTGTGCTCATCACGGAGCTCGCGGACCCAGACGGCGACTACACACCACTGGCGCGCATCTTCGGGCGTGAGACCCTTCCCCCAGACCCCGAGGAGCTCGCGCCGGGCATCGACGGCTGCGTGCTGTGGCCGCGCCGCGGACACGAGGCCTTCTTCCACTCGGTGATCCCGGTGCGCGCGCTGGTCCGGGCGGCCATGGGATCGGGAGCGCTGCGCAAGCTCCTCGACACCGCTCCGTCCTTCCGCGAGATGGGCATCTTCTACCATATCTATACGCTGCTCGAACTGGAGCGTTCTCCGGGGGTTCCGCTCTACGATGTGGTCATCGTGGACATGCCCGCGTCGGGTCACACCTTGGGGCTCACGGGCCTCCCGGAGCGCCTGCTCGCCCTCATGCCCACCGGGCCCATCGCCGAAGCCATGCACCGCGGGCGGCCCTACTTCACCGACCCCGCCCTATGTGCCGCATGGATCGTCACCCTCCCCGAGGTCCTGCCCGTCACCGAGTCTCTCGAGCTCATCGAGGGGCTCGAGGGGCACGACACCCCGATCGGCGGCATCCTCGTCAACCGCGTGCTCGAGGACCCCTTCACAGCCGAAGAGCGCGCCGCTCTCGAACCCGTGCTCACCGCCGAACACTACGGCTACGAGCGCTTCGTCGGCGTCGTGCAGTCCACGCGGACCCTGGCCGACCTCCGTACCCGTACTCCGGTCACCATCGTCGAGGTCCCCGAGTTTCCGCTCAGCTCCACAGAGCTCATCGACGCCGTCGCCGATCAGCTGGTCGAGGTCAGCCAATGAATATCCGCGACCTCATCGAGAACCGACGCGTGATCGTCTGCGCAGGTAGCGGCGGTGTCGGCAAGACCACCACCGCCACCGCCATCGCGCTGTCCGCGGCGCGCTCGGGACGCAAGGTCCTCGCGCTGACCGTCGACCCCAGCAAGCGCCTCGCCCAGACCCTCGGCGTGGACCGCAACCTCGCCGAGCCCGTGCCCATCCCCGAGGAGAGGCGAGCAGAAGCCGGCATCGAAGAGGGCATGCTCGAGGCATGGATGCTCGACCCGAGCGTGGTCTCCGACAGCTTCGTCAACCGCTTTGCCGACACCCCCGAAGAGGCCGAGAGGCTGATCAACAACCGGCTCTACCGCCAAATCTCCCGAATGGTCGCGGGAATGCAGGAATATATGGCAATGGAGGCCCTGTACGGCTTCCTCCGCGAAGAGCGCTACGATCTGGTCGTGCTCGATACTCCGCCCTCGCGGAACGCACTGGACTTCCTCTACGGTCCGTCCCGCCTCTCCAGCTTCCTGGACGGGCGGATCTTCCAGCTGTTCATGCCCGATGACAGCAAACGAAGCTTCATCCGGCGTGCCGCATCCCGGTTGATCAACCGTGTGAACTCGGCCGTCTTCGGGGCAGAGCTGTACAGCGAGCTCCAGGACTTCATGTCCTCCTTCTCAGGCATCTTCCGGTCCATGAACAAGAACGCCTCGGACGGCATGAAGCGCCTGCGGGACCCCGAGAAGGTCGCGTTCCTGCTGGTCACAAGCCCCGCCACAGAGTCCCTCACCGACGCCTTCTTCTTCCGTCGGAAGACCATCGAGCTCGAGCTGCCCTTCCGCGGCTTCGTGCTCAACCGCAGTCAGGCAGCGGGCGACGCCCGGATCTTGCCCGATGGTTCGCTCTTTGGGCCCGAGCCCACCGCAGTACAGGCCTCCGCCCTCGAGAAGCTGATGACCCTGGCCCGGGTCGAGCAGGCCGCTGTCGAGCGCCACCAGCTCCTGCTGGCCCAGCTCCAAAACGACGCCGGAGAAGGCGCCACAGCCATCGCGCTCCCCGTGATCTCCAGCGGTGCCGATGAGATGAGCGCCCTCATCCACCTCGGCGATGTGTTGATGGATGCCTGATCGGGGCCAGGCGCTGCTCGACGCAGTGCTCGCCCAGCCCGAAGATGATGCCGCCCGTGCCGTGTACGCCGACTGGCTCTCGGAGCAGGGCCAGGTCCGCGGGGAGTTCATCCAGATCCAGCTCGAGGGCCACCATCCCACCCGGCAGCGACGGCTGATTCGGTCCTATCAGCGAGAGTGGCTCGGCCCCATCGCCGATCTGGTGCGCGGCCAGGCCGGGTGGGAGCGCGGCTTCGTCACCGATATTCGCATCCAGCTCACCGAACCCCTCGCGGTACAGCGAGCCATCGGCGCTGCCCAGTGGCGAACGGTGCAGCGGATCCGCAGCACCCGCATCGCTCGAAGCATGCCAGAGTCCGATCTCCTCGCGCTGTTCACCCATCCTGTTCTGAACGCGCTGCAGAGTCACGACGGGCCGCTGCATCCCGCGGTCTTCTGGGCCTGGGTCGAGGGGCCTCCCCGACCCTTGAAGCACCTCAGCTTCGGCCCGTTCCCAGCCGAGCTCCCCGACGCGCTCCGCGATTGCCCCGGGTTGCCGGAGCTGCGCTCACTCAGCATCCGGCGGGACTGTGGCTATGGCGACGATCTGCGCTGGCTCCTCGACTCCCCTCTCGGCCAGCGTCTCGAAGCTCTCGAGGTCTTCGCACCCATCGAGTCCCTGGGTTCCTGGGTCATCGCCCTGGAGCGCACCCCGATTCGGCGCTTCGCCATCACCAACTTCGGCGGTCAGTGGTCCTTCGCGCTCAGTCGCGAAGACGACGGCCTGTTCGGGCTCAGCGCACGCTTCGAGTGGGACCGGGTCTTCGACATCGGCGCAACCTCTTCGACCGCTTCCGATGCCGTCGCCCTGGCGCTTCAGAGCGTGCCGGACGGCTCCCTGGCCCAGGTGGTTCCGGAGTTCCGGCTCGGTACCCAGCGCTCCGAGGACGAGATCCTCCGCCTGGACGCCGCCATCGATCGCGTCACCTATGGACGGGATCGCCCGACCTGAACGGGCTACATGCGCAGCCCATGGACTACGACAACGACCCCATCTGGGCGGCCGTACACCCCATCGTGGGGGGGATGCTCCGAGATTTTGGCCTTCAACCGCAAGGCCTGCGCGGGTTCCCCGTCCGGCCACGGCTCGACCGGGCCGGACTGGCCGAGGTCGCCCTATGGCTCGCCCAGCGCGCTCGCCCCGGGGTCCCGCCCAAGCATCTCGATCGCCACGACCGCGCCGTGGCTGCGGTGCGGGAGTTCCTCGATACCGAGTCCTCCGCCTCCCGCGCCCAGGTCCTGCAAGCCGCGAGAATCCCCCGCTCCCCCAAGCTCCAGGACTGTGCCCGGTCCGTCGCCGCGACCCTGGTCTCGCCCCTGCCCCAGCGCGTCGTGCAGGCCCTGGCTACACGGGTGTGCCGTGGCCTCGCGGCCGACCCCCACCCGCTCGCCATCGAGCTCGAGGAGGTCGTGCTCCGGGCCGAGTGCCAGTCCGCCATCAACCCCTACTCCACCGAACCCATCGCCGTCTCCCGGGTCCTGTGGCGGGGCGCCCGAGGCTCCGGACCCGCCGGCCACTTCCTGTTCCGAACCGAAGATCGCTACGGCCTGCTCACCAAGCTCCGCAGTCGATGGCAGGTGGTCGTGGACGACCTCGACGGGGTCCTCGCATCGGTGCCAGAGCCCTGGTTCGCCGAGGCGACCGCCGCCATCCTCGAGCCCTCAGTCGGCCCGCTCCCGTAGCTGACCGCAGCCGGCGTCGATGTCGATGCCCCGACGCATCCGCACGGTGGCTGGAATTCCGCAGCCCTCCAGGACCTCCACAAAGCTGCGCACCCGCCCCGAATCGCTGGGCTGCCCCGCAAAACCCCCAGTGGGATTGAGCGGAATCAGGTTCACATGGCAGTGCACCCCGCGGAGCCGTGCCCCCAGCGCCCGAGCGACCTCGACCGTGTCATTGGTGCCCTCGATGAGCGCCCACTCGAAGCTCACCCGGCGCCCCGTTGCGTCGATATACTCGCGCACAGCGTCGAGCAGCGTGTCGATATCCCAGCGCCGATTCACCGGCATGAGCGCGCTGCGAGCGGCGTTGTTCGCCTCGTGCAGGCTGATCGCCAGGCCCACCTGGAGCCCCTCCGTGGCGAAGCGCCGGATCTGGGGCACCATGCCCACGGTACTGATGGTGATGTGCCGCGCGCCGATGCCCAGGTCGGACATCATCCGGCGGACCGCTCCCAGCACCGCGTCGTAGTTGTGGAAGGGCTCCCCCATGCCCATCAAGACCACGTTGGACAACCGCTCTCCCCGCTGTTTCAGCTCTGCGTGGAGCTGCCAGGCCTGGGCAAAGATCTCGGCCTCGGTGAGCTGTCGCTTGAAGCCCATCTGCCCGGTCGCGCAGAACACACAGCCCATCGCACAGCCCGCCTGAGACGACAGGCACGCGGTGCGCCGACCATCGGAATAGGGCATCAGCACCGTCTCGATGCGCTCCCCATCTCCCAGCCGATACAGCCGCTTGAGGGTGCCATCCGCCGAGCGCTGTTCCGTCTCCAGATCGAGCCCCCCCAGCACCGTGGACTGCTTCAGCTGCGCCCGGAGCGCCTTGGGCAGGTCGGTCATCTCGTCGACATCGAGCGCCCCTCGCGCGTACAGCCAGCCGCGGATCTGCTTGGCCCGAAAGCGCTGCTGGCCCCACTCCCCCAACAAGGACTCCAGCTCCCCCTGGGAGAGTCCCACCAGATCGATCACTTCCCACTCTCCGAAAAATGCTGGTAGTCCTTGAGGCTGGACCAGTCTCCTCCCCAGCCCCAGCCGTGGCTACGGAAGGTGTCGACGATGGGGCTGGGGTCGACGATCAGGCCCGGAACTCCCGGATCGCGCACGACATAGGGCGCCCCCTCCGGCGGGAGGATCGTCTTGCCGGACCCGCTGATATAGGGGTTTTGGCGAGGATTGATATCGATCGCGTTGCCATAGCTGTGCTGGGACCAGGAGGAGCCCCCGGTGATGGGCCGGCAGTTGAAGGCGCTGGTATTGTTCGCCGCCATGCTCGCCTCATCGCTGCCCCCGAAGGCGCTGGCTGGCTCCATCCGCTCGATGGGAAATCGGGCGTCCCAGGCGGCCTCGAGCACATCCACCACCACATCGACGACATCGGCTCGCAAGACCACGGTGCCGGTGGCGGGCTGGCCATCAAAGCCCCAGCGGGAAGCGGTCAGCAGCACCAGCTCGTCCAGCCCGACCGGGCAGCCGGCCTGATAGGTCGTGTTCTCCATCATCCCCCGCAAATCGGCGGGAAGAGGCTCGATATCGTAGCTGAAGAGGGGATCGGTGTCGGGAGCAGGTTGGGCCACCGGGACCGGCTGTGGGGCCGGTTCGGGCGCGATGATGGGCGATGTCTGGGGCGCAGTGCTGCACGCCAACAGGATGAACAGCATGTCTGACCCGGGTGCGATTGTTCCTCATCGAAGTGCGATTCGATCCGACGAGGAAGGAGATGCGTAACCCTTACCGACCCCTCGCGAGCGATGCCATCGTCACCGCCGGAAGCGCCAACTTCCGCGGCATGGTGCACGCATGCCATCCCGGAAGGGCCGTGGTGGCCTTTGCAGGGAGCCATCCGCCCGCATTCGCCCTCTCCCATACCCTGGGGCTCGTGCTCACCGGCGGACAGCTCTCCGCTCCCCTCAAGTGCGAAGCCGAAGTGGTCGAGCGGGTGGATGGGAGGGACGACCGGCGGTACACCTTCCGCTTCCAGGAGGGGTTGTTCAACCTCGTCCTTCCGCAGTCCGCCATCGGAGAACGCCGGCAGTGGACGCGAGTCAGTCCGCCGGTCTCCCTCGACGTTCCGATCGAGGTCACGCCCATCTCCACTACCGGGCGGATTCGGGGTCGGTTGGTCCGGGCGGGCCTGCTCGCGGACATCAGCGCCGGAGGGCTCGGGGTATTCCTCGAGGGGCACCAGGAGGGCCCACTGACCGGTCACGATCGGGTGCGGGTCGAGTTCACCCCACCCGGCACCCAGGTCCAACTCATGCGGGAGTGCCGTATCCGGAGCCGGGTCCTCGCCGAAGACCAGATCCGCCTCGGATTGCAGTTCCACGACTGGGAGTCGAAGCTTGTATTCGAGCCGATCTGGGCGTGCTCGGAGTGCGACGAAGAGGGACTGATGGAGTTCGCCCACACCCACTGCTGCGGCTGCGGTCTGGCTCGCTCCTCCCCAACCCGGCTCCCCGGCTGGGATGCGCTGGTGCCCCGTGAAGAGCACCGGTTCTTCGGCCGAGCCCGCGTGTGTGGGGCCTGCGGGGGCCACTGGGCCGAGGCGGCGCAGCACTGTGGGCTGTGCGGTACGCAGCTGTAAGCGCTCAAACCGGACGGACCCGCTAGCTTCTGTTCGGAGGGAGCCAGAATGCGAGTCGCGATCACCGGAGCTACGGGCTTTCTGGGCTCCCATCTGGCACAGATCCTGGGGTCGCGCTTCGAGGTTCGAGGCGTCGTGCGCTCCCCGGAGAAGGGCGTAGATCTCGGCATCGAGCTCGCCCGAGCCGATCTCGGTGATGTCGACGCCCTCACCACCGCCATGGAGGGATGCGAGGCCCTGGTCGCCAACGCGGCCCTCGCGCCCGGCTGGGCCAAGCCCTCGGCGGAGGCCTTCATCGAGGCCAATGTGCGAGGAGCCGAGAACCAGCTCGAGGCCGCCCGACGCGCTGGGGTCCGGCGAATCATCTGGATCTCCACGGTCGCAGTGTACCGAACCCGCCTGGGCCGAGCGCTCTCCGAAGATGCCGAGAGGATCGACCCCGATCGACCCCGCTTCGACTGGAACAACCTCACGACCGACCCCGGATACACCCGGTCCAAGGCGGCTGCCGAGCGACTCGCATGGGAACGATGCGCCCAGCACGGCTTCGAGCTGACCGTGCTCCGTCCCGGCCCCATCTACGGAGAGCGCGACCCCAAGCTCACCGCTCGCTACGATCGCATGCTCGATATGCGCGTCATCGCGGCCCCTACCGCCAAGCTGCCCCATGTCCACGCCAGCGACGTGGCCCTGGGTGCTGCAGCGGCGCTTCAGCGGCCACAGAGCATCGGTCAAGCCTATAATATGACGGGCCCGAGCGTGTCGGTGTACCGATTTCTGCGGATCTGGAAGCGCGTTCGGAGCCGCAGAGCCGCGATCATCCCGCTGCCGGTCCCCATCCACATCGCGTTCGACGACACCGCAGCCGAGCGCGATCTGGGCTTCCGTCCGCGCACCATCGCAGAGGCGGTCCAGCACTTGTAAGAACGGTGTCAAGGGACATCCGGTGACGAATCGACTCCAGGGGTGGGTCGTCTCCCCCGCAACCAAGGAGTCCTCATGCTGTTCCTCTTTGCAACCCTCGCTAGCGCCGATCCGGGTTGGAGCAATGACACCGGGTTCGCCCAGGCCGCAGCCGCCTGTGATCGGGCCTTCTACAGCACCGACGCGGTTCGACAGTGCATGGCAGCGGGTGCGCGCGCCCCCAAGATCGAAGCCTGCGCCAGAAACTTCTACAGCAGCTCCGACACCCTGTCCTGCCTATCGACCCCGGCCTACCCGGTCCAGATCGAGGCCTGCGCGAGCAGCTTCTACAGCAGCAGCGACGAGCTGCGCTGCATGCAGGCCGGCCGGGGAGCGGAGATCGTGCAAGCCTGCGATGCGGCCTTCTACAGCAGCTCCGACACCCTGATGTGCATCGCCACGGCCAGGCGTCCCCAGACCATCCGGGCCTGCGATTCCGCCTTCTACACCACCGCAGACACCCTCTCCTGCGCAGCCCAGATCGCCCCGCCGGAGGTGGTCCAGACCTGTGACGCGAGCTTCTACAGCAGCAGCGACACGCTCCAGTGTGTGATGGACTACCGCCCCCAGCGCCAACAGGGGGACCATCCTCACGGCTGGAGGTGATACCTCCCGTATTCGGAGGTGTGCAGTGTCGTTCTCGGATGCAGCGGTTTGGATCACAGGTGGCGGGACGGGGCTGGGTCGGGCGATGGCGGTGGAGTTCGCGCGGCAGGGCGCCCAGGTCGCGGTCAGCGGGCGCCGCCTCGACCGGCTCGAGGAAGCGGTCGTGGCGATCGAAGCGGCGGGGGGCACCGGCTTCGCCCGGGTCTGCGATGTGACCGATGACGAAGCCCTCGCCGCCACGGTCTCCGATGTGGTCGAGCGCTTCGGCAAGCTCGATGTCGTCGTAGCCAACGCCGGGTTCGCCGTCACCGGCGCCTTCGACCAGCTCACCCGCGACGACTGGCAACGGCAGTTCGAGGTCAACGTGATCAGCGCCGCGATGACCGCCAAGTTCGCGCTGCCCGAGCTCATCAAGACCGGCGGTAGGGTCGCGCTCATCGGGAGCGTAGCGGCCTGGACCCCTTTCCCCAAGAACGCCCCCTACTCCTCCAGCAAGGCCGCGGTCCGGCTGATCGGCCGTACCCTGTCCGCCGAGCTCGAGCCCCTTGGGGTCAGCTGCACGACCATTCAGCCTGGTTTTGTCGAGAGTGAGATCGGGCGGGTCGACAACGCGGGCAACTACGACCCCGAGCGCCGGGACAAGCGGCCCAAGCAGCTGCTCTGGAAGACCGAGGACGCAGCCCGCGTGATGGTCCACGCCATCTGCAAGCGCAAGATCGAGTACACCTTCACCGGACACGGGAAGTTCGCCGCGACCGTCGCCCGGCACGCCCCCTGGATCATGCAGCTGGCGGCGACTCGCGCGAAGCTGTGAGGATAGCGACGCCCAGCGTAGCCCCGACAACCGCCGCGATGAGCAGGGCGACGGGCACGATGTCGGCGTGGCCCAACGCGTAGAAAACACCCACCAGGCCAGCGTGGATGAGCGAGCCCCCCGCTGCGAGGGCCAGGGGCCGCGCCCGTAAGACCGCACCGGCGAGGCCCAGCCCCGAGAGCAGCAAGAGCGGGGCAGCAAAGGGCACCTCGACCTGATGCGCGCACTCCGGACGGGAGCCAGCCAGTACGATGTACAGGCCCGTCAGCCCGATCCCAAACACCGCCGCAGACCCCGATAGCCCAGCCGCCAGCGGGGAAGCGCCCCCCGAGCCCGACCATGGAAAATCCTCGCGGTCGCGGTTGAGCAGGACCAGTGTACCCACCCCGACCGCCGCGTTGACCACCGCGAATACCGCCTTCTGAACGATGGTCCCGATGGGTGCGTGGAAGGCGCCGGTGAACAGGTTGTGCGCCGTGTCCAGGAAGGCGAGGTCGAGGGACATCCCGGCCGCGGCAAAGCCCAGAAATAGCGCAGAGGGCTTGCGCCGGTGCACCTGGACCGCCGTGGCCATGACCGAGCCCGCCATGACCATATCGCCGACCGGGAAGCTGTTCTCGTACACCAGATCGCATGGGGCTCCGTGGGTGTTGGAGCCGCTGGCGAACCAGTACACCCACCAGGCCGTGGTGCCGAGCGAGGCGATGACCTGGAGCACGACCAGGGCGGTGAGCCCGGACTTCGACGATGCAGGAGGCGTAGACATCGTTGGACCGTAGCAGAAGCCGCCGAGATCCACCACCGCACGATCCCCATCAGCCCTCGATCATGCTCGGCCACCCGATCATAACTACCGCGTAATCGCTCATATCAAGCTATATTCAAATAGATGTTGCGCGAAAACGCTGTAGTCCACTATAAGGGCGCCGATCCCCCCGATCCGAATCCCTCCCCTTCTTCCCTCCGTTTCCCGGGCCGGGATCCCCTTGCCTTGGCCCGGGCAACCCCCTCCTCATGAAGAACGCCGCTCGCCAGCTCCTGCGGGCTCTGCGTGGCTCTCGCAGCCAGGTCGGGTTCAGCCAGGCCCTGGGCTACCGCTCCAATGTCGCCGCAGAGTGGGAGTCCGGTCGCCGCTCACCCCACGCACTCGAGCTGCTCCGTATCTGCGAAACGCTCGACGTAGACGCGCTCTCAGCTCTCCGGTCCCTCGCGCCCTCCAGCGCCCACACGCTCAGTTCAACCAACCTCGGGCCCTGGCTGGATGCCCTCCGTGGCGCCCGCCCCCGCACCCACATCGCCCGGCGCGCGCGACGCTCCCGCCACCAGATCGGCCGGTGGCTCGCAGGTACCGCGGTTCCGCGCGTGCCAGACTTCCTCCAGCTGGTCGACGTCCTCACCCACCGGCCCGCCATATTCGTCGACTCGCTGGTCGATATTCGACAGGTCCCCGCCCTCCACCGGCGCCTCTCCGCCGAGCGCGACCGGGTCGCACACCTCGCCCAGCAGGCCGAAGCCCCCACGCGCCAGGCCCTGCGCAGCATCGGCATCCAGCCCCAGTCCACGCTCGCCATCCCGCTCTCGAGGCACGACCTTCCGGAGGCCCTGCGCTTGCATGCCGCTCACGCTCGGGAGCTGCGCGGTCTCGCCAGCTCCGGCGGCGAACCCGACTCTCTCGTCATCCTGGCGCTCGGGTCCGCTTCCCTCGGCTGAATCTCCTGCCTGCGGGCCGTTGCAAAATCCGCGAGAATCGCTAGGAGCGCACACGGAGCATTCCATGTCCCTTCTCTTTGCACTTCTGTGTCCGGCCGCCTCTGCGGGAACCAATATCTCGGGCGACTTCATCCAGGTGTTCTACGACGACGCCGGTCTGTGGAACGACGATGTCGCCGCCGCGGGCTTCCAGGGGCGCGCCCTGATCACCGATCCCTGGATCGATGTGACCTACCCCATCACCCCCTGGGTCGCGCTCACGGTCGAGTTCAACGACGGTGCCGACCAATACTTCCGGGCCAAGACCTACTCCGGCCCCAGCAGCGACTTCACCCAGGTCTACGCCTCGGATCTGTCCACGGGCTCCACCAATATCTTCCAGGTCTTCTACATCGCCGGCCCCCTCGACATCGTGCGCACCGAGGTCTGGGACGACGCCAGCAAGGCCATGCTGGTCTATTTTGCGGTCACCAATACCAGCTCCACCCCCATCACGAACTTCCGCCTCCAGGTCGCCGCCGATCCGGACATGGATGTGGGCCCCTATGGCCTCCAAGCCTTCACCGAGATCAACGACACCATCGACGCGAGCGGCAACGGAGTACTCGACTTCGCCTACTCCGCGGGGGCCACTTCGGACTTCGCCTTCGGCTTCGGTACCTGCGACGAGGCCCGCCACGAGGTCGGCCACACCGGCTTCGTCAGCGATGCGGACGCCCTGTACAGCGACGAGAACGGCTTCGAGAACGACCTCACCGTGCACTGGCGGGTCCGCGACGGCACCCTCGCCCCCGGAGAGACCATCGGGGACGGGATGATCGTCACCATCGACGCCGATCCCCTCGGCGCCGAGCTGGAGTACTTCTTCGAGTCCGGCCTGTGCGGGCTGCCCGACCAGGACCAGGACGGGCACGACGACGAGTTCTACGGCGGCGACGACTGCGACGACACCGACGCCAGCGTCAACCCCGCCGGTATCGAGATCCCCAACGATGGTATCGATCAGGACTGCGATGGTGCCGATCTCATCACCATCGACTGCTTCCAGGATGGGGATGGGGACGGCTTCGGCAGCGGCGTGGTCATCCAGAGCTTCGATCTGGACTGCAACGACCCGGGCGAGTCGACCGTCAGCACCGACTGCGACGACACCAACCCCAACATCTACCCCGGCGCTCCGGAGCTCCCCAACGATGGGGTCGACCAGGACTGCGACGGCGTCGACCTCGACACCGGGGGCAATGACGACGACGGAGACGGGCTCACCAATGATGAGGAGGTCGTCATCGGCACCGATCCCCTCGATCCCGACACCGACAATGACGGCCTCTCCGACGGCGAGGAGGTCATCGTCATCGGCACCGACCCCCTCGACCCCGATACCGACGATGATGGCCTCTCTGACGGCGACGAGGTCAACACCTACGGCACCGATCCCCTCGACCCCGACTCCGATGACGATGGCCTGCTCGACGGCGCCGAGGTGCAGACCTACGGAACCGACCCCCTCGACGCGGACACCGACGACGACGGGCTGGGCGACGGCACCGAGGTGGACGGTCCGACCGATCCACTCGACCCCGACTCCGATGACGACGGACTCCTCGACGGGCGCGAGGTCGATGAGACCAACACCGACCCGATGAACCCCGACTCCGATGGAGATGGGCTCCTCGACGGGCAAGAGGTCGACGACATCGGCACCGATCCCACCAACCCCGACACCGACTTCGATGGCATGGACGACGGAACCGAGGTGGAGGTCGGCGCAGACCCCTTCAATCCCGACACGGATGGTGACTCCATCGAGGACGGTCCAGACGGACTCGGCGACGAGGACAATGACGGGATCATCAACGTGCTCGACCCCCTCGAGGTCGAGCCCCCGCCCATCGAGGTCTTCATCCCCACCGGCGGCTGTACCGGCGGATGCAACGGGACCGGCGGTGCGATGTGGGCCCCTGCCCCCTTGCTGCTATTCCTCCTCCGCCGACGTGAGAGCTGAGCATGCTCCTCCTCGCGGGGGTCGCGCTCGCTCAGACCGCACCCACTCCGAATATCCAGCGCTTTCTTCCGACCGGAAGCAGCCAGGGCTTTGCCACCGTGCCCTCGGCCCGCCAGCTCCCCAAGAAGGGGTTTGGCTTCGACGCTGTCGTGCAATACGCCCATCGCCCCTTCCAGCAGAGCGTGGTCGTCGGTGGCGAGCTGGTCCGCGCTGAGGGCGCCGTAGATGGGCTCTTCGCGGCCCACCTGCGCGGGGCCTACGGGCTCACGGACTGGTTCGAGATCTCCCTCGATGCGCCGGTGTTCCAGTACACCACCACAGGGCTCGCCATCGAGGACTACGGGGGAGCCCAGGGCACCGCGGGGGTTGGCGATGTGGCTCTGAACCTCCAGCTCCAGGCCGTCTCGGAGGAGGTAGTCGGGCTCGCGCTGATTCCCTTCATCACCGCCCCCACGGGCACCGCGAAGACCTTCCTCAGCCACGGTGTGCCCACCGTCGGCGCCCGGGCGGTGGTCTCCAAGACAGCCGGTCCGGTGCACCTCTCGGGGACCGGTGGCTACCGGCTGCTACCCAGCGGGGGCTACATCGGCACCTCGGTCGCGGTGGACGACGAGTTCATGTACGGAGCCGGCGCGGGCTTCATCCTCATCCCCGATCGCGCGCGCTTCAACCTCGAAGCCGCCGGAAGCATCATCGTCGGACCCGCTCGACAGCTCGTGCTCACCGAGCAATTCAAGGCCTCGCTGCACTCCCCCCTCGAGCTGTTGGCCGATGTGCGCATCGACACCCCCAGCGGGGTTGGCATGATCCTCGGCGGGGGCCCCGGCATCACCGCGGCGGTCGGCACCCCCACCTTCCGGGCCTTCCTCACCGTTGGGTACAAGCCCCCCACCGTCCGAGACACCGACGGAGATGGGATCTTCGACAATGTCGACGACTGCATCGAGGACCCCGAGGACTTCGATCAGTTCCAAGATGAGGACGGCTGTCCCGAGTACGACAACGACCAGGACGGTATCGCCGATAGGGTCGATCGCTGTCCCAACGACCCCGAAGACTTCGACGGCTTCCAAGATCCCGACGGCTGCCCCGACCCGGACAACGACCAGGACCGCATCCTCGACATCCACGACCGCTGCCCGATGCAGCCCGAAGACTATGACGGCATCGAAGACGAGGACGGCTGCCCCGATGCCGATCCAATCGCCGTCGACACCGACAGAGACGGGCTCAATGACGATGTCGACCGCTGCCCCACCGAACCCGAAGACTACGACGACTTCCAAGATGCCGACGGCTGCCCCGACCCCGACAACGATCAGGACACCATCCTCGATCTGGTCGATCTCTGCCCGATGGACCCCGAGAACTTCAACGGGGTCAAGGATGACGACGGCTGCCCCGACGCCCAGCGCGTGGTCATCACCCGCGACCAGATCCACATCCTCGAGAAGGTGCTGTTCATCACCGCCAAAGCGGACATCGTGAAGAAGAGCTACCCGCTGCTCGAAGAGGTCACCCAGATCTTGCTCACCAACCCCCAGATCCTCAAGGTCCGCATCGAGGGACACACCGATGATCGGGGAAGCGACTCCTACAACCTCGATCTCTCCAACCGCCGAGCGAACGCTATTCGAGACTTCCTGATCGAGCGCGGAGTGGAGCCAGGGCGCCTGATTGCCGAGGGATTCGGCGAGTTCAGCCCCATCGTCCCCAACGACTCTCCCGAGAATATGGAGAAGAATCGCCGGGTAGAGTTCCACATCCTCGAGCAGGAGTAGCCATGCGACTGCGTTCCCGTCCTCTCTCTCTCATCGGTGGCCATACCGAGCCCGGTTTCGGGGCGGTCGCCGATGCCTTCCGGCAGAACTTCGACGATCGGGACGAGGTCGGGGCCGGGGTGTGTGTCCGGGTCGACGGCAAGGTCGTCGTCGATCTGTGGGGCGGGGTCAAGGATCGGGAGACCGCCGAGCCCTGGACAGCGGACTCCCTGCAGGTCGTGTTCAGCGCCACCAAGGGGCTCGTCGCCACGGCATTTCTCCACCTCATCGACCGTGGCGGTATCGAGCTGGACGCCCCCGTCGCCCAGTACTGGCCGGGTTTTGCGCAGCATGGCAAGCAAGACATCACCGTCCGCACCCTGCTCAACCACCGCTCCGGCCTGTCCGCGATCGACTCGCCTCTCTCCCTCGATGATCTCGAGGACTGGTCCACCGGGCGCAACCCAAGCAAGGTCGTGCATGCCCTCGAGGCCCAGCGGCCGATGTGGGAGCCGGGTACCGCTCAGGGCTACTGTGGCGTCAGCTACGGCCCCTACGCCGCAGAGCTCTTCCAGCGCGCCACCGGGCGCACCGTGGCGGAATATCTCCACACCGAGATCACCCAACCCCTCGGTGCAGACGTGTTTCTCGGGCTACCCGAGTCCGAAGAGCCCCGCGTCAGCACCCTGTACACCTCCGGCCGGCGCACCTTCTTCAGGCAGATCTTGCCCCGGGTCATCGCCTCCAGACAGGTCGAGGGAAGGCTGTACCGGCAGTTTCTCCGAAAGAACAGCCCCACCCGCCGGGCCTTCTCCAACCCCTCCGAGCTCGGACTCAAGGGCGTGGGGAACTTCGGCACCCGCCGGGTCCGGTCGATGGCGCTTCCCTGGGCCTCGGGGGTCGCCAGCGCTCGCGGCCTCTCCACCGTATACAGCGCGCTGGCCGCCCCAGATTCCGAGGCCCCGCTCGTCTCGGCCACAGCTATCGACGGGGTCCGCAAGCGCCAGTCCTGGGGCTGGGACAAGGTCCTCCGCAAGCCGATGGGGTTCTCTCAGGGCTACATCAAGGACGAGCTCCATCTGTTCAGCCCCACCCCCGATACCTTCGGCCATCCCGGCGCGGGCGGGGCTCTCGGCTTCGCCGATCCAGCCCACGGGATCGGCTTTGGGTACGTGATGAACCGCATGGACTTCCGGCTGCGCAGCCCCCGCGCCCTGGCCCTGGCCCGCGCGGTCTACAGCTGCATTTAGCAGCATTCGGAACAGGGCATCTTAGAGCAGCTTGCGGTCATAACCCAAGGAGTTGATCAGCCAGTAGCCGGTCCACGAGCCCTCCTTGGCTTCGAGGGCGACATAGGCCGAGCCCAACCAGAACAGCGGAAACACCACCGACCCCGCCCCACAGGTGATGACCGTGATCACCACCGATCCGACGATGGTGAGGGTGCTCCACAGAAAGGCTTGGGCGCAGTGGTACGCGATGTATTCCGAGTCCTCGCGCTTGAGGGCCCACATCGCCAGCGGGCCGACGATGGGCAGGAACATGCCGACGACATGGGCGACCATGGCCCACATCCGTTCATCCTCGTCAGGACGCGCGCGCAGGTCCTGGAGGTGACCTTCTCCGGGCCCTGGCGGGCTGCCGAGCATGGGGCCGCTGATCCGGTGGTTCGGGCCGGGAGGGGGTCGCTGCATTCAGAAGGAGCCGGTGTAGGTGAGGCCGAAGATGCCGATGCCCACGCCGAGGCCGGCCACCGACATCGAGGCTGCGAACAGCCGGTTGTTGATGCGCTTGTGCTGCCGCATGGTGTCGATGGTCGCAGCATCGCGGGTGAGCCCGTACTGCCGAAGCGATTCCGCATATAGCAGCGTGGCCGACCCGATCACCAGGGGACCGGAGATGGAGAAGAAAACCTGCTCCGGTGGAGTGGCCGGACAGTAGTTCCCGTCTGCCGCTATAAAACCCTTGAATCGAATCCCCTTGCGGCAGCGACGAGGGCGCTTCTCGGAGCGGGTGAGCTTGTCCGGCTTTTCGGCCTTGGCTTGGCGCAAGGACTCCGCAGGGAAGCCGTCTCCATCGAGGATCCAGCCCTCCCAACTACCATCGAGCTCGCGCTGGAGCAGGTGGGGACGGTCCGGGGTCGCAGCGGGGCCGTCGAGCCTACGACCATCGAGCTTCCACGTCCCCTCCGTCAGCTCGACCTCGCCGAGTACGGATGGCTCTGGAGCAGGGCCGGAGGCGCTCTCCCAGGCCTGCCGACCGGGATGGTCCTGGGGCATCTCGTCGACGCCGAACACATAGCCGGGGTCGATCTCCACCGCGGTACGCATCCAGGCCTGGGCTTTTTCCTGCATCTCGCCAGCCGCAAGCCCGGCCCCCATCGACCGATACACCCAAGCCGATAGGGTCGAATTCAGAGGCGAGTCCAGGCACACCAGACCGGCCAATAGCCTCTGAGCGCCCGCGCTCGCGCCATCTGCATCACCCGCACGGAGCCCCTGCTCGGTCGAAGCGAGGTCTTCGGCCATGCCATCGAGGGTGTACGGCTCCGCACAAGCGGCGGACGCGTTGGAGAGAAGAATGAAGGCCCACACGCCCCCAGGATGTCACGTCAGAAGAAGACGATCCAGCCCAACAGCACCAGCACACCGAGCCCGACCAGCAGCCCCAGCACGGCCAGGTTGGCCACAATGGCGCTGACTCTCGACCCGCTCTTCTTACGAATCGACCGGGAGATCGGGGCACGTGGAGGGGGCGCAGGGGTGGGATCCGGAGGCTCCTCGAGCTCCTCGGAGTCCTCGTCCAGGGGCAGCTCGCTATGACTCACGCCGTTGTGAATCGGCACATCGAACAGATCGTCGGGGATGGTCTGGGCGCGCAGGGACTCCACCACCGGCAGGTCTGCGGTCGAGGTCTCTTCCTCGAGCGCTTTCTTCGCCTGAAAACGAATCTTCTCGGCCTCGATCCGAGCGCGCAGGGCGTCGAGATCGACCGCTTCGGTCGCAAGTCCATCGGGATCGGGGCGATCGTCCATCAGCCGCGGCGGAGCCGGGGCATCGAGCAAATCTGTGGGGGCATCCGGGGCGGGTGGGGCGGCGGGGCGAACCACACCGTCCGTGAGGGTGGGGCCCTCGACCACGGAGCGGTCTGGCGAGACGCCCTCATCCGGATTCGCATAGATGCTGCCGATCAGGAAGCCTCCGGAGCCCGACTTGCTGAGGTCGAAGGACCGGCCACTCCACTCGCCAGGCTGGACCTGACTTTGACCCCACTTTCGGGCCCTACACCACTGGGAGAGCCCCTGTCCGTCGAGCCTATCCGCTTCGTCATCGCACAGCGCAGCGAGCCGTCCCGGCAGCGGCCGATGGGAGGGTTCCCGGCTGACCAGCCTGCGAATCAGCTGGACTGTGGACTGCCCGAGGATGTCCGGGAGCTCTGTGAGGCGCTCGGCGATGTACTCCTCGTAGCGATCGGAGCCCGGGAGCGAGAGCACGAGCATCTCGCGCATGGACAGGTGCTCGAACAGGCGACGGAAGGCCAGCCCCTCGTAGAGGATGCAGCCCAGCGCAAAGACATCGACGGAGGGATGCGGGACCAGACCCGTGTCGAAACGCTCCGGAGCCATGTACCGGTAGCTGCCCATCACGGTGTGAGAGCCCGTCTGGGCCTCGCGACGGAGCTCGGCTGCCCGCGCCACACCGAAGTCCAACAGCTTGGCTTCGCCGTGGGGCGTGATCCGGATGTTCTCGGGCTTCACATCCCGATGGACCAATCGCAGCGGACGCCCCGAGATCGGCGAGGTGTCTCCCCATGCCGCCGCGAGGGCCGACGCGACACGGCTGACCGCCTCGAGCAGGGCACGCTGCGGCAAGCCCTCGAGCACACATCGATCGAGGTCCGCTCCGTCTACGTACTCGGCCAACATCGCCACATTGCCCTGTAGCTCTACGAGATCGTAGACCCGCAGGATGCCCGGATGAGTGAGCGCGCCGAGCAGCCGAGCTTCGTCCTTGAGACGCTTCTGGGCCTCGGAGCCCCTGGCCACCGAGGCGTTGAGCACCTTTACCGCGATCTGCAGCTCCATCTCCCGACGCTTCCAGGTGCACCGGTACACCTCGCCGTAGCCCCCTCGGCCAAGGCATTCGTGGAACAGAAGCCTGCTCATGAACTGCTCATGCGACTCTGTGTATACCGCAGAGCGGCGAGACTCCGAAGACGACGATACAGAACGCCCTTCTCGGAGCCTCCCGATGCCCACGACGATCGCGACCCACAACGGCCCCTTCCACGCAGACGACGCGATGGCCACGGCCCTGATCCGCCTATTCGTCGATCCCCAGGCGGAGGTCACCCGCACTCGGGCGCCGGAGCGAATCGCCACCGCGGATATCGTCCTGGATGTCGGGGGTGAATTCCAGCCCGAAAACCGGCGATTCGACCATCACCAGGCCAGCTATACCGGCACCCGGTCCTCGGCGGGAATGGTGCTCGACTGGCTGCAGGATACCGACCAAATCGCGACCGGTCTCGCCAAGTCGCTCCGACACGGCCTGATGGAGTACCTCGATGCCGTAGACACCGGCAGAACCGCCCCCAGCGGCACGGTCCCCTGCTTTCCACGCATCGTCGACGCCCTCAACCAGCCCGCGGAGTCCCACGAGGAATTCGACGCCGCCTTCGAGAAAGCCGTACAGATCGGGGTCTGGTTCGTCGACGGCCTCCGCTCCGGACACGAGAAGATCGAGCGGGCCCGCACCGTCATCCGTGCAGCCATGGATGACGCGGCGACAGAGGGTCGCAACGTGCTCTTCCTGGACGCCTACTACAGCTGGAAGACGCCCTACTTCGACAACGGGGGGTCGGACCACCCCACAGAATATGTGCTCTTCCCCGGCACCGATGACTCGTGGAGGATCATCGCCATCCCTCCGGCCTATGGCGAGTTTGGCCAGAAGCGCTCCCTGCCGGAGTCCTGGGCCGGACTATCCGGCGAGGCGCTCGAGTCCGCCTGTGGCGTCCGCGGGGCGGTCTTCTGCCACAAGAATCGGTTCATCGCGGTGTTCGAGACCCGTGAAGGGGCTATCGAGGCGCTGGAGACCCACGGCCTGCTGCGCCGCTAGAGCACGGACTGCGCTGCGATGCCCGCATCGAGCGCGTAGCGGGCGAGTTGCCGCGAACGGGAGATGCCCCACCAGGTGACATCGCCGAGCCGACGGGTCGCCACATAGGCCGGCGCAGCGCCGCCCTCCAGGGAGTGGATGGTGATCCGACCCACTCTGCCGACCACAGGACCCAGCTCGTAGACCCCTGCGACGGGCGGAGGGAGCCGCTCGGGCTCGGTGGAGGCAATGACCGACGCGCCGGCGTCCGCGTTGGTGTAGCCGACCACCCCATCGAGAGCGGACAGCACGCGAGACTTCTTGAAGCCTTCGGGAGTGTGGATATCCGGATCCTCGACCTCTACCGGCCAATCGGTTCGCAGACCGAGGCCCGACGCGTCGTACCGCGCGGCGCGAATGAACTCCGCCGCGGGATCTTCCTTGAGCACCCGCGCATCATTTACGGGGTCGGAGGAGCCGGTGAGCAGCGCATACTCCATACGCAGCTTGCGTACCTGGGGATCGCGAACCGATCGGGCGAGAAGGTCCTCGGTCATAGAGGACCAGAGTTCTTCGGAGGTGGCCAGATAGGTTGTGGCGTCTGCGGCCTTGCTCTTGTGCTCGCGGTTGAGCCACGCCGCGTCGCGAACCGTACCGACCTCATCGTGGAGCGCCAGCTGCTCCCGGGCCCGCTCTTCCAGCAGCGCGGGGTCTGCGAGCACATCGGCGTCGCGCAGTCGCAAGAATCCCAAGCGCTGCTCGTCGGTGATGAAGGTCTCGGCATTCTCCATGGTGACGGGGAGATCCTGAATACTGACCGCGTATCCGGTGCGATCGGTCGCGAGGGCCGCAGACCGGATATCGCCCGCCAGGGTGGCCAGGATCTGCAGCGGCACCGTGAATCGTACGGATTCGGGCTCGAGATCCGAGGCCTGCCTCGCGCAATACACCGCGGTACGGAGATCTCCTGCGGCAAGCGCCGCATCCGACGCGGTCATCCACAGCTCTGCATCCTTGCGAGCGATCAGGGCGCCGAGATAGGCCCAACGACGCGCCTCCGGAATGCGGCCGAGCTTCCAGAATGCCCGTACTACCGAGGTGATCACCACTGGATCGTAGTCGGAGTCCGTGATGATACCGGTGAGCAGGGGCTCGACGGTTTCGTCCCCTACGCAGGCGCGCCACTCTGCATGGATGGCGCGCATCTGGTGGGAGTCGGTCGCCGCATCGGCGCGCTGCACCACCGCCGTGGCATCTGCACACTTGTTGTCGAGGATCAGTTGCTCGGCGACGGGAATATCGACCGCCGGGTGGCCTTGCTCGCCGTAGGATTCCTCGGCCCACTTCACCGCCCGCTTCAGCAGCAAGCTGGGCTCCCGCCAGGCCTTGTGGGCCTCCTCATCGACGCTGGCCGCCGGACGCTCACCCTGGATCCGCGCGACGGTGACGAGCGCCTCGATACGAACCGAGTCGACTTCGCTATTCACCAGCTCACTGGCTCGCCTCCACGCCTCTCTCCGCTCTCGCTTCGTCTCGAGGGCGTGCACGATAGCCAGCCGGTCGTAGTCGTTCTCGACGCTATCCCACACCACATTCCACGGGCGGAACTCCCCGCGAGGGGTGTAGAGGGCGAGGATTTCGAGCATGCTGCGAACCCGCGAAGTGCGGAGGGTCTTGCGGAGGGTCTTCTCCGCCTCCTCCGTGTCTCCGGCTTCGTACCAGAGCAATGCTTCGAGGATGCGAGTCTCGGTGTTGTTGGCCGTGGCTCTCAATCGACGCGCGGTGGGCTTGTCGATACCGGAGAACATCAACACCGCCGGGCCGCTTTTGGAGGCCTCGAACAGTGCTTCATCCGTGTTCTCCTCGCGATCGAGCACTCTCCACGGGCGCAGAACGGACGTGGTGAGTGTGGCGGTGTCCCCCTCGATCGTGGCGGCACGGTGCAAGACCGCGTCGCGATCGTAGGGGTCGCGGATGGGCTGAACCCCAAACGGCCGAAGCTCGTCCGTTCCCCGCAGCTCGAGGGTCTCCGTGACCTGGATATTGGGTGGAAGCACCCGAGCCAGGTGCGCCGCGAGAATCGGCGGGACTTCGCCGCGCAACCCCTCCCCGAGCGGGCGCAGCGCACGCCTCTCCAAGAACTCGATACTCATGCCCAATGGGCTGGCAGGATCCTCTACCCCGAAGACCTGGAATCGGACATTGTCGATATCCGGACGGGTGAGAGAGAGCAGATCGGTGAGCCACTGCTTCCGGAAGTCCTTGGACATCGGCGCCAACACATCGCGAATGGCCTGTGTCCCGCCTCCTCGAGCCTCGACACTCGCGATGATCTCGAGATCGCCGCCCTCCTGAAGCGCACCCGTAGCACGGATTCGCACCTCCCCATCCGGAGCGAGATCGTCGAAGACCCTGCGCGGGTAATCTCCCGGGATGAGGATCACCGACTCTCGCAGACCCAGGGGAACCGCCCCGACTGAGTTGTAGGGCGACCGCGGGTCGAGCCAGATGTTGCTGCCGTCGTCGTCGAGCACCCGCACAGCCACGCCGGGGAACAGGCCCATACCGGGCACGGACAAGGAGACCTCCTGGGTGCCGACCGGGCGCACCAGAGCGATATCTGCGCGGTGCCCCGCTGCCCGCAGCAGGCTGGTCAACACCAGAGCCCGCTCTGCAGCTGAACCATGGCCACGCTCGACGACTTCGGGGGTTGGCGCCGCATCCAAGATGTCCGCACCGAGCGCATCCAAGCGGATGCTCTTGCTGAGTCGCTTCATCACGGCCGGAAGGGACTTCCCCTCCAACTCCTCACCGAGGGGGCCCAGGTCCTTGGCGGAGGCGACCTTGCGATCGACGATCTTCGCCAGCCGGGCGCCCGTGTCCCACCAGCTCTTCTCGGTGGACCACACCAGCTGGCCCCCGCCCGAGAAGGTTGCCCGATAGCGGCGCACGCGGTCTCTGCGGATCTCGACTTTGGCCGACGGGTCTGCCCACACGCTAAGCCGGGTGTAGGCCGGAGCCTGGACCTCCACGACGGTCCGCGCAACCGGAAAGGGCGGCAGGGGGACTTCCTCGGAGAAGGGGCCACCGACGAGCTCCCGGCTCCGCGAGACGATCAGTACCTGCCCGCGCTTCCAGCTCTTGTCGCGGGGGAGCTTGCCGTTCTCGACGACCAGATCGCGGTCGATGAGCTTGAGTCCGTTGAGCAATCGAGGCAGTTCGATGGCCTTGCACATCCTGCCAGGAACAACGAAACGGTAGGATTGCTGCACCGTTCCGGTGTTGCTATTTTGCAGCTCGACCTGATGGCGGAACTCTACAATGTCCGGCGCGCACGGAGCCTCAGCAGCGATACCCAACCCGGAGAGGACCCAGATCCACATGCGCGGGAGGGTATCTGACCCAGGCATGCGGCGAAAGCGCGAATCAGCATCCTGGCCGAGATTCACCGGGAAAATTCGCATCATCTTACGAAAACCGGTTTTTAACCTCCATAGATACAAAACAAACAATCATCCAGATATGCCCACTTCGGGTCTGACCCAAGGGGATCGCCTGGCTCGGAAAGAGCGACCGTGGGCTGGGGCTGATCTCACGCACTCCCGAAGCAGTGCGATAATCGCGCCCCCATGACGTCCAGACCCCGCACCATCGCCATCCTGCCCGCCGCTGGCGCAGCCACCCGCTTGGACGGCGCGATGAAGGAAATGCTACCGGTCGTCTTCCGCCCCGCCGCTGGTGGACTCGTGCCCGTCCCCGCCCTGCTGCATTCGCTACAGACCGTCGCCGAAGCGGGCATCTCCCGGGCCATCGTCGTGGTGGCGCCGAGCAAGCTCGAGTTGGTGCGCCTGTTGATGGATGGAGCCGAGTCCGGAGTCGAGCTCTGCTGGGTCATTCAGCCCGAACCCGCCGGGCTTACCGAGGCGATCGTCCGGGGTCTCGGGTGGGCGGGCGGAAGCCGCGCCGTGCTGGTTCTTCCCGATACCCTGTTCGCCCCGACCTCCGCGCTCACCGATGTCGCAGGGCACACCGCCGACCTGGCCCTCGCGGTGTTCCCCGTCGACCGACCCGAGCTGCTGGGCCCGGTGGTTCACGACCACGGGCTGGTGCGCCAGGTCCTCGACAAGCCGTCGGGCCCCTGCCCTGCCAACTCCTGGGGCTTGATCGGTATGAGCCCACGTTTTCAGCGTTGGCTCTCCACAAGAGTAGCCGCAGACCCCGCTCTGGGCCGAGTTCCCGTCGGGCTTCATATCAACGACGCCATCGCCGCGGGCCTTTCCACCATCGCACTTCCTTATGATGGATGGTTTCGCGACCTCGGCACCCCCCGAGGTCTGGCCGACTGGGTCTTGGACCCATGAGGTGGATATTCCTTGCGCTGGCCCGCTCCGGATGGGGCGAAGCGGTGCTCGGGTTGCGCATCGCACGACGCCTGGTCGCCCGCGGAGACTCGGTCGTATTCCTCGTCCACCCGGCCCTCGCCCGGGTGTTTCGCGGAGAGCCGATCCGGGTGGAGGTCCTGGGATCCGAGCGCGGCGCCGCCTTCACTCGACGCCTGAAGAAGCTCCTACGCTTCCATCGAACCGAAGCAGTCGTCCTCTCCGATCTGCTGATGGCCGTGACCGCGTTGGTGCGTCGCGAGGCACCGGACGCCCTGGCGCTGGACCTCCCCGTGATCGGCATCGACACCTGGCATCTCCGAGAGCTCGGTGGACAGCTCGACACCCACCCAGACGAGCTGCTCACCCTCGCTCCCCACCTGGCGAGCCACGAGCCCTCTCTGGTCCCCGTGCCATTCTGCCGTCCCGACTCCGAGAACGCCGCCCTGGTTCTCCCCGGAGGTTCGCCGAGCTCTACGGTGGAGAAGCGCGCTATCCGCTCAGAACTCGGGCTTCCGAACCGTCCGCTGGTCGCGATCGCAACAGCCGGATGGCAGCACCGGGACTACAACAATCAAGTGGTCGCGAGCTTCCAGCGGTGGCTGCCGAGTCGACTCGCCGAGGCGCTATCGCAGATCGATGCAGACGTGGTCCATGTCGGCCCCAAGGACCTGCCCCTCGGCAGAGTCACAGTCCACGAGCGTCGCCAGCTCTCCGCGCCGAACTTCGAGCGCCTCATCGCCAGCTGTGACCTGCTCCTGAGCACAAATGTGAGCGCTACCACCAATGCGACAGCGGCAGTACGCGGGGTCCCCGTGGTCTGCGCCGTACACACCGGACCACCGACTCGCGAACTCCCGTGGCCCTTCCAGGCCTGGCCCGTGGGCTGGCACCGTGCACTGGGGACCCTGTTGGCGGGCAATCCGTGGTCAGCCGTGCTCAACCGTACAGAGATCACCCATCCGGGAGCTCTCGAGACGGCAGTTCTAGGCGCATTGCCAGGCGGGAAGTCCCGCGATGAGATCCTCGGGGGTTCGGCAGACGCGCTCTCCGTTCTTCGCGCGGTGCCCCCACCAGAGGGGGTGCTCGACCGTCACAAGTGACGGTCGAGCGATAGTCGAATTACTCGGCCGCACCGGGGATGCAGCCGGCCAGGGTCGTGCAGGCGGCGGGCGGGTCGCCCGGGTCGCAGAAGTCGGCGGGCGACCAGTCGTTGCACTCGCGCCAGTCACCAAAGGTGCAGTCGCCAGTCCATGCGATGTTGCTTCCGGTCACACAGTCGGCAGCGGCCTGCTCGGCGGTGACGGCCTCGATCTCGATGGTGAAGCCCTCGCACTCGTAGGTGGCTGCGTCGCTGGCATCGGTCGCCACGTCGCAGATCTTGCCCCAGAGATCGGCATCGATATCCGCAAGGGGCTTGTCGTCAGAGACGCCGCAGCCAATGGCAAACAGCGCGATCAGGGCGTAAGAGATGTTCTTCATGTAGTCCTCCGACGGCAAATTACAAAACCAGGCCCTCCTTGGCAATGTTTGAGAGGCTGTTTTTTCGAAATTGTCGCCATTTCGCAGAGCGCATCGACGATCATCACCGACCGAGCACCCTTATAAATCCCATCAAACGCCGCCTTTCAATGCATCTGGCGCATTTCATGCCCTCTGAGCCCGTTCTAGGGTCCAACAGCGGCCCTCCCAGCCCCTGTGGCGCCACAGCCCATCCCGCTTGTTGAAGCGACCGGGTCGGCTCAGCCAACGGCGACCGGAGGCAGGCAGGCGTATAGGGTCAGGCAGACGGCGGGCGGGTCGCCCGGGTTGCAGAAGTCCGCGGGCTCCCAGTCGTTGCACTCCCGCCAGTCCCCAAAGGTGCAGCCGCCCGTCCAGTTGATGTCGCTGGCCGTCACGCACGCAGCCGCGGCCTCTTCGGCGCTGACAGCCTCCACTTCGATCGTGAATCCGTCACAATCGTAGGTAGCCGCGTCACTGGCGTCGGTCGCCACATCGCAGATCTTGGTCCAGAGTTCGGTCTCGATCTCTACCAGGGGCTTGTCGTCCGAGACGCCGCAGCCTACGGCGAGCAGCGCGAACAGGATGTATGGGATGTTCTTCATGGGATCCTCCGGATTTAGACTACAAGAACCGATCCTCAGAGGGCCACCGACCCGCAGAGCGCACCGATGATCCTGGCCCTGTCCACCGGTAGATTCCTGGCGACAGAGGTAGCGAACAGGACGATCGGAACCACCCAACCCTCCAAGCTGAGCTCGCGCCCGATGAAGTCGTCCGCCCCCATCTGTTTGGGCTGAACTCCACCGAATACCGTGAGATCTTCCCAAGCTTCGAGCAGTCGCTCGTGCCGAGCACGGGTGCGATCGAGGTCTGGGGCCCCCAGCAGGGTGCCCACCCGCTCCTCGGAGACCAAGCCCAGCAAGGCGTAGAGCAACACCTCTCGGGGCCCCTGAGCGGCAGGCTGGGCGCGCATCACCTCGAGGAAGGACTCGAGCCCGCGCAACACATCATCGGAGACCGACCACTCGGTCGGGTCGATGGCGTTGGAAAGGACCACCAAGCCCTCGAGGGCCAGCCACCAAATCCCCGACACCCGTCCGTCCTCGGCCCCCCGCATCCGAGCATCGACCGAGCGCACCCAGGCACGGCGATCCGCGATGGGCTCGAAGCCCCGGAGATCGATTCCGGGGCCGAGCGCATCCAGCAGGAGCTCGCCGTCCCGAGCCCAGCCCTCGGCCTCGTGATCCCGATCCCGAAGCGCTGCGCCCACCGACCCCAACCACGCGCCGAGCACACTCGGGCCGAGGATGGGCCGCCCCCCAAGCCGACCGAAGGCACGCCGCAGAACCGCTCGCACCGGATCGCCCAGATCGGGCACCGAGACCTGAACCGGGAGCTCGTCGGGAAGCGCGCGGATGAGCTTGTCCCGCACGAAGTCCGCGCGGCGACGCTCGGCGATGAGAGCGGCGGCGTAGGCCATGCCATGACCCCAGGGCATGCCCCCACCCTCGATCTGTGAGGCCACGGCCAAGGCCAGATATTGCACCGCTCGACCGATGCTGTAGGCGCTGAGGCGCATGAGTGCGGCCTCGTCATCGAGCCAGGCTCGAGCCGTGTCCGCGCCGTAGCCGACCAATAAGCAGGCCAACGCGTCGTCGGGGAGCTCGAGCGGGAGCGCGAAGCCCAGGAGCGGATCCCCCATGACCGCGAACTCCCAGTCGAAGATTCCAAGCACGTCGACCTCGGGCGGGGCGTCCTTCTCGGCAGGGTCCAGCACCTCGAGGCTGAGGTTCACGGGCCGCAGGTCGCCATGAACCAAGCAGTAGCGGTCCACCGACTGCAAAGCGGGGAGCAGCCCCTCGAGCTGGTCCATCAGCCCCGTGAGCGCGGGCCCGACCGTGGCCCCGACCGCGACCGCGCTGCGATGCCAGTCCCAGACCCGAGCGAGGTACTCGTCGGCCCAGCTACTGCGAATGGCCTGAAATCGCCCGTCCACCACATTCATCGCCATCGCACCGGAGGTCTGGTCCTCCATGGCCCGCCGCAGCATCCCGAGGACCTCGCAGATGCCCGGGAGGGCTTCGGGGTAGGCATCCATCACGCCCTGGCCGGCCAAGCCCGGGAGCCAGCTGGACAGCGACGCTGGAGCGCCAAAGGCCTCGGGATCGAGCAGCCGGTAGCTGCGAACCACCGGGAGCTCGGTACTCTTGAGGACCTCGTGGGCGGCGGCCTCGTGGAGCAGACCCCGATGGCTACGCACATCCCGAGCCACGCGGAGCAAGCGGGCCGATCCGTCTTCCAGGCTCACCCGCCAGTTCTCGTAGCGACGGCTGCGGGCAAATGGCTCGACGTCTACGGCCCTGGGCTCTCCCAGAGTCGCCAGGACGGCGTCCAGGCGGCCGCGCATCAGGAATCCTCGAGCACGGCCTCGGGCGCGGCCCCTTTGAGCACGCGGTCCAGACGGGACACCATGATCTCGACCGTACCGATGACGACCTGCATGAGCTCCTTGACCGACGCGTCGGAGTACAACACGCCCTCGGTGAGCACCGTCTGCCGGAAATACATCTCCTGGGATTCGTGGTTCATCACCCAGGATCCGAGGAAAGTGCGAGAGTTCATCAGGTTCGCCGCCATACCGAGTGCGGCCATTCGCTCTGCCGGGATCTTGCCCGGAAGCGGGAAGGCGACAGTGAGCATGCCGCGCTCGGGACGGGGCACGACCCGAAGCGCCCATCCCTTGCGGTCCGGGCGGGGAATCGCGAGCTGACCGAGCTCTTCATTGGTGAAGAAAGCCAGCCCCTGGCGTTCGCAGAACCCCTTGAGCGACTCGTAGTCCAGGGGATAGGGTTTGGTGTCCATCATTCCTCCACGGTCGAGGAGCATACACCGAGCGGCCGGCAGACCAAGGCCATCAGCACAAGGCACCGCCAGCGCTCGCGCGGCGCGGTGTAGTGCTCACACCGGCGGAGTTCCCCCACGGAAACCCCCATGCTGATGACCCGGGGCTGCCGGCCGCCGCTGTCCTCAGTCGCCGATGGAGAGGTTCCAGCCGCCGGATCCTCGATCCCACATATCCATGCAGGTCTCGACCGTCTCGTCGATGACCGGCTCGTCTCCGGGAAGCTCGAGGTTGTACCAGTTCACCTCGGATAGGCCCACGATCCCCACAGTACGGCCGTTGTCCGAGACCACCAACGTCCCGTCGATGGACGGCACCGAGGTCGACCCGATCAGCTCACCGGACTCCAGGCTGCGGCGCTCGACCGTCCCAAATCCACCCTCGACATCCCGAAGGAGGAGCAACAGATCCCGCCCGCCACGGACGGCCACCGACTCGATCCAGCCCTCCGTCCCCACCGACCAGAGCAGCTCTTCAGAAGAGTCGACGGCGGTGATCTCGCGCCCTCCACGGTTGGCGAAGAGCACCAGATCGCGGCCGGGATCGACCGCCACCAGGTCCGCATCCTCACGGATGAGCTCGGCTCCCAGCGCGTCGATGCGGAACACATCACCCAGATCGGTGGCGGCGAAGATGGCCCCACGGGACCGGTCGATGTCGGTGACCACGGACTCGGCGCACAGCTCCCCGGGAAGATCGAAGGTCCATGCGTCGGTGGTGAAGATGCACACATCATCGGGGCGCCCGGACATCACGATGGTGCCCTCTTCGGTGAGCTTGGCGCTGATCACATCCTGGATGGGAAGATCGAAGTCGGGCAGCCACTGCTCTTGCTCGATGGTGTGGACCCCCTCCACAGAGGCTCCCAGCAGCCGACCATTCCAGAAATCGACCACCTTCTCCTCTTCGGTCGGGAGATTGGCGTCCGAGGTCGGGCAGCCGAAGTTCGTGTCGACCTTGCAGGTCGTCCCGGACATCGCGGCGTAGGCGTCCAGCCCATCCTCCGAGAGCGCAACCCCGTTGGTCTCCGCCTGAAGGGTGGAGGTGTAGCGGAGCTCGTTCTCGCTGGTGCAGGCGGTTGTGAGGCCAAGAATGGCGACAATGCTGATGATTCGCATGGATACTCCTCGGGCGGGTGCCCTGGGATCGGAACGGTGATGTGGGGGAATAGGCGTCATAGAGGGGTGCAGTCCGCGGTCGATAGACCCGGAACTTCAGAGGTGATCGCGGTGGTCAGGGCGGCGCTGTCCGCACCCCACACCCGGCAGTCCGAGACCACATCGAAGCGATCGCGCAGAACCACTCCGTAGCTGAGGTCTGCGCGGGCCGCGCAGTCGAAGGTGGTGTTCTGGGCCGGGAGGAAGTCCACCGCAGCGACCTGATCGAAGAGCGGACCGACCTGGTACCAATCCCACGCTCCGCCCGCGTCGGTGTTGGCGAGGCGCATGGGGTGGGACTCCATGCCTGACGGGTTGGCCGGGTCCTGAATGAACACCGTCGCCCCCCCGGTCCAGCTGAAGGTGATCACATCGAAGAGGAAGGCCGCATCGAGTGGATCGCAGGTGGCCGTAGCGATGTCGACCGTCTGGGGGACGCCCTGGACGGGCGGGATGACCGGATCGGTGTCGGCGGGGGCCGCGGTATCCGAGGGGATGGCGGTCTCATCCGGGAGGTCGGTGTCTGCGACATCGGTGTCGGTATCTGTCTCCTCCGTGGGGAGACCGGAATCCCCCGAGTCGAAGCGGATGCCGGTGTCGACCTCCCCCCATAGATCCGGAGGAAAACGCACCGTAGAGCTCGTACATCCGGATAGAACCAAGAAGATCATCAGCGCCCTCCGAGAGCTTCGAGATCGCGTCGAGCGCGCTCCCGCCAGGTGTCGTCCAGGGACTGCCCGAGGGACTCAGCGAGGAGATCGCCCGCCCGGTTGGGGTCGGAGGCCGCGACACACTCAGCGAGAAGGATGCGATCTTCGGGAGAACCGGCCTGCTGCAATGGCGACAGGAACTGAATGGCGGCTCCACAGCCTCTGGCCCCCATCGCGAGCCAGCCCGCGTAGCGATTCACCTCGATATCCCGGGTGTTTTCAGAACCTTCGAGGTAGAGCCGTGCATCGGACAAGGCCTCGTCGACCCGACCGGCCTGCCCATGGGCGCGCATCCGCCGCACCAGGAGCTCCCCACCGACCACCCCCTGCGGGCCCGCCAAGGCGATGCCCCGATCGAGGGTGTCGACGAGCACTTCATCGGCCGCTCCGGCATCCAGCAGGGCATCGGCGCGGGTGAGCAAGAGCGCGGGACGGATGGGCAGGCAGGTGTGGGCCCCCTGCTCTGGAGTGACCGACCCCGACCACCCGTCGGCACAGTCGACCTGGACCTTACCGCGCGTGACCTCGGTGCGAACCCCAAGGGGTCCGCGAGTGACCGAGAACACGGTACCCACCACCTGCACCCGGGCCTCGTCGGTGACCACGGCGAGCTGGGTACCGGTGTTGGGCTGCACATGGGCAAGAATGGTCCCCGACTCGAGGGAGATCTCGAGGTCGCGGTCCGTGCCTCGTGCGGTTCCTCGCCCGTCGAGCTCGAGGGTGACGACCTCACTCCACTTCGTCTCGCCGGCGAAGGAGTCCGGAGAGAAGCTGACACTTCGTGGGGTATCGGCCATCCAGGCGGGGCTGAAGACGAACAAGGCCGCCGCCGCGACAGTGGCGAGGCCGATCAGCGGCAGTGACCAGCTGCGGGAGGCGGGCCGGCGCCGGCTCTCTTGAAAGCGCTGCCACACCCTGTCAGGGGCGGCAGAGTCGAGCTCGGGGAGCTTGAGAAGCTCGGTACGAATATCCATCAGTTCACCTCGACTGCACGCGATCCGTCCACCGCCGAGGCCCCACCGGAGCTCTCGACCACTTCTCGAAATGTGCGTCTGGCCACCCGCAGGCGGCTCTTCACGGTGCCCAGCGGAACCCCAAGCAGCGCGGCTGCTTCGGTACCACTGCGCTCTTCCAGCTCGCAGAGCACGAGCACTTCGCGCTGGGCACTCGGCAGTGCATCCAGCGCATTCCACACAACATCGGCGGCCTGGCGGGCCTCGACCGACCTCTCTGGGGTGTGCCCCGGATGAGCTCGCTCACGGATCGGCCCCGGCACCCACCGCTTGAGCCAGGCCTTGCGCCGCCGATTCGCGATCACGCGGCGACAGGTGCCGAACAACCAGCTCGGGAACTGCTCGGCCGACCGGATGGTGTGCAGCTTCCGCACCATGACCAGAAGCACATCGTGGGCGGCTCCCTCGGCGTCGATTCCCGGACCACCGAGCCTGTGGCACCAGGCGTAGACCGTGTGCAGCCACACCTTGCAGAGCGTATCCACAGCCTCGTCGCGCCCCGACATCGCGGCCCGGGCGTAGGCGACCTCTGGGTAGCTGGCGGTCATGATTCGCCCCCGCGCAGGGGCCGCCGATCCCGACCATGACCGAACTGCAGACGCATGCCAATCTGCACCTCGAGGGGGGAGATGGTGAGGATCTCCGCGTTCTCGATGGCGACACGGGTCTGCACCAGATCCGCGCTGAAGCGCCCGCTGACGCCCAGGGACCACCGACGGGCTCGCAGCAGGCCCATATGGGTGCGCACCCCCACGGTCGGCGTGACAACGGCGCCCATATCGGTCCATTGCTGGCGGAAGATACGGGTGGAAACACCCACGGCTGGCCCAATCCCCAGCCAGTTGCTGAGCTCGACCATCAGGTCGATATTGCTGTCGACCGCCCCGACTGTTCGCCACGGGCCCTGGAGCCCGAGGCTGCGCTGGCCCGAGTAGCTGAGCGCTCCGTCGAGGGTGAAGCGGCCGTAACGCAGCGCCTGAACTCCAAACTCGAACACGGGGCCGGGAACGGTGCCGTTTCGGAAGGCAGACCGTATCTCCAAGCGCGTCGGAGGGAGCCGAAAACCACCGCTGGACTGTACCTCGCGCAGCTCGACCGGGCTGCGCTCGTCCTGGGCGGACGCGCTTGGGAACAAGAGTGAGGAGATGGCGAGGAATAGGGTCATCATCGAGGTAGTGTAGGCAGCTCACCGAATGGATCGCGTGTTCCAGGTATTCTGATGAACAAAGTGACACCGATTTCAACCGGTGACAGTTTTCTCCGGGTTCCGTCGGAGAGCAGCAGCTCGACCCGAGAGAGATCCGTCGTGGCGCGCCCCCGGAGACCGAACCAGCTCAGCTGTGCTTCGGCGCCGACCCCCAGCTGGGGCACGGCCTGACTGGAGATCGTCACCCACTGCTGTCTCCAGGACTGCCAGGAGAAGCCAACCAGCACCTCGGCCCTCAACCACTGGGTGATCCGATACCGCGGAGCGAGGTCGAAGCGAGTGGAGGCAAGGCTCCGCTGTACCGCTGAGCCTCGCACCACCTCGTCCAGGATGGGCGCCCAGCGCGACCCCGTCGCAGCGAGGCCCGCCCGCATGGACCAGCTGTCCTTCTGGAGCAGGATCACCCCGAGATCGAAGGCAGGTCCCGCCGTGACGCCCGAACGAGCGGTCGCCCCCACCCCAAGGTCGATCGGCGGGATCGCAACCCGTCCACGGCCATCGGACGCGAGAGCAGAGCACAGCAACAGGATCGGGATGAGCAGTGGCATCACCGAGGAAGTGTGGACTGCCCCCGAAATGGATCACCAAAACCCGGAAACTGCACGGTGACCCCGAGCCGGCCTTCGACCACGGGCATGGAGAGCGAGGAGCCATTGGGGCGCAGCAGCTCCACCGTAGTGAGGTCGGAGAGTCCGCGGAGCCGAATCCGCACGCCCCATCCCGAGGGAACCGCAATGAGAACCGATGTGCCAAGCCCAATATAGGGTGTAAGCACCTCGTCGATGGTCCGAAACTGCTGGCGGAAGGTGTGCAGCGACAGGCCCCCGAAGCCCTCGGCCCGCAGCCGCGGGGTAACTCGCACGAAGCCCCCGAAATCGCCACTGGTCGTCGCTACCCGCCGTCGAATGCCATCACTGAGAGCTTCGGTGATCTCCCGGGCCCCCAGGACGGCGAGATCGAGGTGAAGCCCGTGCCCCCGCCAGTCCGCGAGCTGCAGCCCCAGGGAGAGCCCCGGCCCGGCGACCACTCCCGGTCGGACGCCGACCAGATTGCCGACCTCGAATGGAGGCACAGCGACCCTCCACCTCTCCCGTCGAGCCGCTCGCTCCGCCGCTCGCTCCGCCTCGTGCTGGGCCGCATGGATCTCCTCGCCCGGCATCGACTCGACATCCACGAACTGGATGATCTTCGGATAGCGCTGCTCGAGTGGTGGTTCCGGCTCGAGACTCTCCCGCGGAGGATCGGGAACCGATGGCTCGGGCGCGACGGGCTCGGGAATCGAAGGAAGTACCCGAAGCGGCGCGGGCGGCGGCGGCGGCGGCGGCGGCGGTGGCGGTGGCGGTGGCGGTGGCAGGGACTCCGGGCGCTTCTCCGCCGGGGTATCCGCCCGCCCAATTGCCCGCGCGATGCCCTGCGCAATGGCGGCGACCTCCTCGCGCTCCGCCTGGGTGTGGGGCGCGTCTACTGTGGCTCTGCGCAGCACACCGCCCTGATCCCGGGCGTACAGCTCCCACCGGTTCTCCGAGAGCCGAATCTCGATCACCACCTGCCCGTCGGAGACCTCGAGGCCTGCCAGATCGAAGGCAGAGTCCCACTCATCGGGGTCCTCACCCGCAGGGAGCGAGACCGGAACCGCGGCCTGTGCAGTACAGAAGAAAGCACCGAGCCCGAAGAGCCCGAATACCCACGCAGACCGAACCCAGCGAGAAGTGGTGCTCACCAGCCCCAGGATGAGAGCAGGTTGCCGGCGCCCTCGCGAAGACTGCTGACCCCGCTCGAGATGGCGCTTCCCGCATCGGAGACTCGGTCTCCGGCCCAATCAGCCGCCGTGCTCACTCCATCGCTGACCGCCTGGGCGCCGTCCCGGATGCCCTGGTCGATATCGTAGGTCGTGTCTCCGATGGTGATGTCGATATTGGACGACGCGATGTCCCGATTGAGATCAACATCCCAGCCGAGGTTCGCGTCCTCTCCGGCCTCGATGCTGGTGAAGCCCAGATCGATGCTGCTCCCGGCGAAGTTGAGGTTCCCCTGACTGCTGGCGTCGTAGAGGTTGCTGTTGGACTGCCCGTCGATATTGGCCTGGGCGCCCACCGTGGGCATGCTGAACTCGCGATCGCCGATGGTGAAGTCCCCGCCCACCTGGCCACCGATCCGCGCATCCTCGAAGCTGTTGGTGACATCGCCCGTCTGCAGGTTCCAGTCCGCCTCGCCCGAGCCCAGGGAGTAGCCCGCGTTGAGATCGATGTCGGCGCTCGCCAGCTGACGGTCGCCCCAGTTCACCGACCCGCCCAGGCCCTCTGCATCGACCAAGCTGTACTGGAGGTCCTCGACGCTGGCGTTTCCGCGGGTTCCCCAGTCCGCCGTCTCCATATCCGCCTGCCCGACCGAGAGCTCGACCGCGCTGAAGCGGTCGGCCCCCATGGTGACCGACCCCTGTCCCACGCTCTGAGTGGTCGAGACATCCTCGAGAGCGAGCAGGCGAGCGCTGGCATCCGAGACAGACGCGCTGGATGTGCCCTCCATGAGGTTGCTCTCGGACTCGAACCGCCCGATATCCCCCCCGGCCAAGGAGCCACTGCCTAGCCGGACTTCGCTACCGAACACGCCCTCGATCCCGGAGCTGGACTGGAAGCCCTCGACCCCGAAGTAGTCGTAGCTGGCGTTGTCGAAGCTTCCACGGGCCGTCCCGTCGGCGTCGACCGAGTAGTTGACGTTCTCGATGCTGGCATCGTGCATCGCGGCGCGGTCGAGCTGCATGCTGGCGTCGTACCCCAGAACCGACGCGTCTACATCGACCCCGCTGATGCCCGCGTAGCTGTAGTCGGCACGGTCCAAGGAGGCTTCGAGCCCATTCTCATCGATGTTGTAGCGCGCCCCCTCGACACTGGCCTGGTTGACGCCGACATTGTCGACCGAGCCATCGAGCTGGACCGCCCCGTCGAAAAAGTTCGCGTTTGCAGTGAGATCCTGGGCGCCGTACTGTTGAAATCCCGCTCGCTCCAGCGACCCACTGGCCCCGTCTGGACCGATCTGGCTGCGCAGCCCCTCGACCGTGGCCTCGTTGACCCCGACATGGCCGATATTGGCTTCGGCGCGGCCGTTGTCTCCAAGATCGATATTCCCACCCAGGTTGTCGACGGCAACCTTGGCGTAGGTTGCTCGATCCAGGCGGGTAGATGCGCCATTGGAGTCGATGGTCGTCTCGTAGCCTTCGGCCGAGGCGGTGTTGTAGGCCGCGCGCTCGAGGTTCAGCTCGGAGGTGCCGATGCCATCGATCTCCCGTCGGCTACGAAACCCTTCGATCGACTGCTGGTTGTAGCCGATGCGATCCGCTGCGAGCCTGACCCCATCGGGGCCGACATCGAGGTCGATATTCTCCCCGCGGAGCCCCGAGTCGTAGCGATCGAGGCTTGCCTGCTCGGAGATGGGCCCCGCATCGAAGCCCACCTGCACATCTTCGACGCTGCGGTTGTTGTAGCCAAAGTCCGACACATTGGCATTGAGGCCGTTCTCGTCGATGCGCGCCGTGCCGTTGACGCTGTTACCATCGGAGTACTTGCCCATGCTGGCGTTGGCGTTGCCGTAGCGGGTCTCGACGTCGACATTCACATCCTCGACCGTGTTGCCGGTCGCGTAGTTGCCATCCGCAACCACTGCGCTCTGCTCGGGGTCCCAGCCCGCGTTGAAGCCCCAGGAGTTGGCGGTGTCGATGGTGCCTACGGTGGCCTCGACGCGCTCTTGATCCGAGAAGCGTTGCTCTGCGCGGATGTTCTCTGCTTTCCAGCCGCCACCCGCCCACTGATATCCGCCCCCTGCAGCCCCGGTCTCGGGGTTGAGGTAGGTCTCGACCTCGTGGCGGGGACCGGTGCCGAAAGATCCCATGCTCACGCTGGAGTCGCCCAAGGCGTTGGACCCCGTGAGCTCGACATCCCGAACTTCTGTGCGGCTGGGGGCCACGCTGGCTCGACCGAACAAGGTGCCGTCGTCTCGTTGGCCGCCCTCGACGCCCCCGTATGCTCGCCCCACGCCCACATCGCCGACCCGGGCCTGGTAGTCACCGAGGAAGGTGTCGGAGCCGACCTCGAGGTTCTGCCCGCCGAGATTGGTGTAGTTGGCGTCGAGACCAAAGCCCTCTTCGCCGTCCCCCTCGAAGGTGTAGGCATTGCCACCGACGCCGCGGTAGACCTCGCCGCCCGCGTTGAAGTTGTCGTCGCCGAAGCGCGCCGATCCGACCAGCCCCGCGCCGCCGCCATAGCCCTGGGAGACCCGGCCGTTGCCCTCGGCATCCCGGCCGTCCTGAGACCACGCCCCGCCGCCACCACCGACGCCCGCACCGATGGGACCGAGACCGAGCCCCGCGCCGCCGGACCCAAAGGACCCGTACTCGCGATCGCCGCCGGTGCCCCGAAACCCATGGCCGGTTCCCGCGCCCGATCGGGAGTTGTTCCGCGCCTGGTCGGCTACGGACTTGAAGAAGCCTCCCTGCCCGGACTGCTCGGTAGACCCGCCGGCCCACGCCCCGGTGCCCCAGCCGCGATTGCGGGTGCCATGGCCCGAGCTGAGGATGTTCTGGTCGTCTTCTGAACCGGATTTGCCCGACGTGCCATGACCCGAGCTGAGGATCGAAGACACATCTTGCCCCAGCGAAGACGCCGCCGAAGACATGTAGTTGGAGGCGGCGCTGAAGCCGCTCATCAAGCCACCCCACCCGAACTGATTGTCCCCAGTCTGCGATTGGGCTGCGGCTGATTTGCCAGGATCCTGCGCGTTTTGCGTGCCGTGGCCAGACGACAGGATGTTTCGGGTGCCGTGGCCAGACGACAGAATTCCCTGTGAGCGAGAACGCGAGCTCATCCCGTTGCTCCTTCAAAAACGACAGTTGTACAGACCCGGAACAGAGGAATGTTCCGGAAAGGATTGTAGCATACATCCACAACACCGCTCGAACCGTGTACCCTTGCCGGCATGCTTGAAGTCCTGTTCGACTTCCATTTCGCGAACTGGGTTGGCGTCCTGCTGGCCGCGGTCCCCATGCTGATCAATGTCGGCATGCTGCTCTATGTGCACCGCCGGTTGCCCCAAGACCAGCTGTCGATCGTGTTCAAGCTGTACCTGGTCGCGCTGATCATCTGGCAGGGCTACGACGCGGTGATCCGCCTCTCCGCCACTCCCGAGACCGCCACCCTCTGGCGGGGCTACCTGCGCGGTGGACAGTTCTTCCTGGTGCCGCTCGGCATGCACTTCGCGATGCTCTACTCGGAGCGCGAGCGCATCGCGAACTCGTGGTGGTTCCTCGCGATGCTCTACTTGCCCCCCTTCCTGCAGATGGGCGCCTATCAGGCCCGCACCATCGACGAGGTGCTCTACTACAGCCCCGGCTGGGGCTGGCTCGCCCGCAACCAGGAACTGGGCGCCGTCCACGACGCCCACGCCATCGCACTCGCGAGCCTGGCGCTCCTCACCTTCTTCGTCTTCGCCGAGCACTGGTGGCGCGTGCGCAGGAGCCCCGTAAAGGGGCCCGCCGCCCTGATCCTGCTGGTGGGAATCGGGGTGCCCACCCTGATCGGCATTCTCTTCGAGGTGGTCTTCCCCCTGGTCGGCGTGCAGCAGTGGCCCGTCACGTCCACCGTCGCCACCTTCTTCAGCATCGCCATCCTGGTGGGGCTCACGCGCTATCAGCTGTTCAGCGTATCCGCCCCCGCCGCCGCAAAGGCCGTGGTCGACACCATCACCGACACCCTGATGATCGCTCGCGCCGACGGGCAGCTGCTATTCATCAACAACCAAGCCGTGCACCAGTTCGGTATTCCCAAGGACCGCGTCCAGGAGCACCATCTGCGCGAGCTCTTCACCTCGGAAGAACAGGCAAAGAGCTTCTTCGAGGGGCGCTGGAAAGACACCCTCAACGGCAACCGATTCAACGGTCTCGAAGCCGAATTCTCCACCACAGAAGACGGCGTCAGTCCCTTCCTGGTCAGCCTCGCACCCATCCCCCTGTCCAACCGGGGCGAGCCCGGCGTGGCGATCGTGGCCCACGACGTCACCCAGCTCAAGCGCGTCGAGGTGGAGCTCTTCAAGGCGAAGGAACTCGCCGAGGAGGCAAACCGGGCCAAGAGCATGTTCCTGGCCAATATGAGCCACGAGCTCCGCACTCCCCTCAACGCGATCATCGGCTACTCCGAGCTCCTCGGTGAGGACTTCGAAGAAGACGAGACGGGCAAGGACCTCCGCCGCATCGAGAAGTCCGGGCGATACCTGCTCGACCTCATCAACGACATCCTCGATCTGTCCAAAGTGGAGTCGGGCAAGCTGGAGGTGATCTCGAAGCCGGTCGAGCTCGAGGACATCCTCAAGTCCATCGAGCCCACGGCCCGCAAGCTCGCCGAGCGGAACCACAACAAGGTCGTCATCGAACTCCGCACACAGGATGGTCTGGTGCTCGCCGACCGGATGCGCTTGCGCCAGGTGCTGCTGAATCTCGTCTCCAACGCCACCAAGTTCACCCAGGAAGGTACCGTCACGCTCCTGGCGGAGCAGCAGAACGGCCGCACCCGAATCCACGTCAAGGACGACGGAGTGGGCATGACCCCCGAACAGCAAGCCAAGCTCTTCGGGCTCTTTGCCCAGGTCCACGACAGCAAGGATCGCGAGCGATACGGCGGCACCGGCCTTGGGCTGGCCCTGTCCAAGCGGCTCTGCGAGATGATGGGGGGCGACATCATGGTGCACAGCACCCCGGGATCTGGGAGCACCTTCACCGTCGACCTGCCCACCGCAGAGCTTCAAGCAACCCAGGCCACCTCTGCCGTGGGCTGAACCCGCCCGTTCGAGTTACAGACTGCGTTCCGAGGGGCTCCCATGTACAATATCCTCATCTCAGTGGTGGCAGGCCTCGCGGTGTTCGGCCTGGCTTCCGCGTGGCTTGGGCCTATCGCCGGTTTCTTCCCCGCCCTGTTGGTCATGGGTGGGGTGATGTTCTGGCTGTCCCGCCGCACCGGCGCGATGGTCGAAGCCGAGATTCAGGCCGTGGTCCCCCTGCTCCAGGCCCGGAAGATCGAAGAAGCCGAGCGGCGGCTCAACGCGGTCAAGACCAAGTACGGCCGCTGGCAGATCATGCTCGAGGGCCAGATCGACAGCCAGCTGGGCATGATCGATTACCTCCAGATGAAGTGGGACGACGCCCTTCCCAAGCTCGAAAAAGGCAAGTGGCGCAACTGGACCGCGCTCACCTGCATCGGGTGCATCCACTGGCGCAAGGGCAACAAGACCGCCGCCTACCAGGCTCTCGAAGAGGCCGCGGGGGTCGGCGCCAGCGAGCCCCTCATCTACCTCGTGTGGGCCACCCTACTCGCCCGGGAAGGCAACCGTACCCGGGCGCTCGAGGTGCTCGACCAGGGCATCAAGGAGCTCCCCGAGAGCCAGCACATCCTCAACCTCCAGAAGACCCTCGCCAACAAGAAGAAGGTCAATACCAAGGTCTTCCCACAGACCTGGTACCAGTTCTTCCCCGAGGAGATGGCCCAGCAGATGGTGATGCGCGGACGTCGCGACGGCAAGGTGCCCGGAATGCCCGACGCCCCCAACCAGCGCATCAGCGCCCGGCGCGCCCCCAGGGGTTGAGTTGAGGCGCGCCGACCTCCTCAGCGCACCCGCACGCAGCGTGTCGATCGCGGTGGTCGACCTGGAGATGACCGGGCTGCGCGCCGAGTCCGACCGCGTCTGCGAGATCGCGGTGGTCCGAGCCGATGGCTCCGAGGTCCTGCTCGAGTTCGACACCCTCGTCCGGCCCCCCATCCAGATGAGCGCTGGCGCCCTGAAGGTCCATGGCATCACCCCGGAGATGCTGCGCGATGCCCCCGAGTTCCCCGAGGTCGCCCCCGAGGTCGAGGAGGTGCTCAGCGGCGCGGTACTCGTCGCCCACAATGTGCCTCACGACCTCCAGTTCCTGGACCGCGAGATGCGCAGCTCGGGTGTGGATATGGGCCCCCCAGTCAGCCTGGACACACTCGAGATGAGTCGGCGTTTATTCGCCTTTCCCAGGAACAACCTCGCAGAGGTCTGCTCTCGATTGAAGATCGAGATCGTCAGCCACCACCGGGCGCTCGCGGACGCCCGAGCCACCTTCGCCGCCTACCACCAGATGCTCGACATCCTCGACGTCGATGGACGCCTCACGGTCGAAGAGCTGCTGGATCTGCTGGGGGCGCTGGCACCCAACTCGCCCTACCGCCGCCAGATGGAGCGCCGGATGCGGGACGCGTTCCGGCTCCGTCGAAATGTGGTCATCGAGTACATCAGCACCTCCGATCCCCACGAGGGCGTGGTGACCCGCGAGGTATCGATCTGGAAGATCAAGGCTCCGCGGCTCCAGGGCTGGTGCCATCTTCGGCAAGGCGAGAGAGTGTTCCGAATGGACCGGATCCGCAACGTGAAGCTGACGGACCGCAGCTACGAGATCCCCGAGAAGTTCCGCTCTCGGATCTGAGGGACCCAGCAAGCCCGAGTGATCAGTCCGGCTGTGCGGCGGCCAACATCTGGGCCACATCCGTGAACTTCTCGCGGATCTTGCCCTTGGCTTCGCCCGCGGCGAGCTCGGCGGCGTCGATGCGCTTCCAATCCTGCCAGTTGATGCAGTCCGGCACGACCTCGAGCAGCCACTCGATCGGATCGGGCCCCTGGGCCGGGTGCTTGACACCCACCTCGAGCATGAGGTCTGCGGTGAGGTTGCTGTCGTGGCGGTTGGTGCCGATGAGACCGGTAGGGCCGCGCTTTGCCCAGCCGACGACGAACAGATCGTCGACCGGTGAATCGCCGTCCATCACCTGACCCTCGCGGTTGGGGATGCGGCCGGCTCGGTCGTCGAAGGGCACACCGGGGATAGGGACCGAGCGGTAGCCCACCGCGGTGAGCACCAAGCCCGCCGGGATGACCTCGAAACGCCCGGTGCCTACGGGGCGCAAGCGGCCATCCTTCTCGACGATCTCGGTCTTCTCGATGCGCACCGCCTCGACCTTGCCATCGCCGAGGACCTCTACTGGAGAGCAGCAGAAGCGCAGCCACATCTCGCACCGATCGGGAGCCTCTCGGGGGCCGGTTCGACTGGCCGCGAACTTGATATTGTCGTGATGGGCGCGCTCTCCGTGGGCTTCGACCCAGGCGGCGGAGAGGGGGTCGAGGGTGGCCTCGTCCTTGCGGACGCGCACATCGATCCCGTCCAGCTCGTCGATCTCGTGGATCTCTTTGGGGGTGTAGGCGGCCTGGGCGGGCCCGCGCCGACCCAGCACATGGATCCGCTTCCGACTCATGGAGCCGAGGGCGGACAGGGCGGCGTCGGTGATGTCTGTGGGAGCGAGGTGCTCGGGTGTGCAGGCCAGGACCCGGGAGACATCCATGGATACATTGCCCACACCGACCACCACCACATCTTCGACGTCGACCGGAAAGCTGCGATCCTGGAAGTCGGGGTGGCCGTTGTACCAGGCGACGAACTCGGTAGCCGAGAAGCAACCGTCCAGGTCTTCTCCGGGGATTCCCAGCTTGCGAGCCGAGAGCGCACCGATCGCAAGCACGACCTGGTCGTAGCGCTCGAGGAGGTCGGCGACGGAGACGTCGCGACCGATCTCGACATTGCCGAACCACCGAAACCGTGGATGGGCGGCGATCTTGTCGTAGGCCCGCGCGGCGCGCTTGATCTTCTGGTGATCGGGGGCGACGCCCCCCCGCACCAGGCCGAAGGGGGTGGGCAGGCGATCGAAGAGATCGCAGCGGACCTCTTCGTTGTGCCTGAACAGCGTCTGGGCGGCGTAGAACCCCGATGGGCCCGACCCGATGATGGCAATGCGTAGAGACAACTCGTCGACCTCCGGCGGCATTCTACACGCCGGGAGTCAGCGTTCTAGCGTGAGCTGCCCAGCATCGAGGAGGGCCCCATGATCGAAGACGGTCTCGACCTCGGTTCCCCCGAGCAAAACCCGATCTACCGGACCATCCCCCGGTGCGTCGATCACCAGGGTGCTACCCCCCTCCAGGTCGATCTCGGTGCGCTCGAAGACGGGCGAACCCACCACATAGTCCGCGGTGCCGGCCACCGGGTAGAAGCCGATGGCGCTGAACAGGTACCAAGCCGAGAGCGTGCCCGCGTCGTCATTGCCGTCGAGCCCGAGCTCGGTGTCGTCGTAGCGGGTGGAGACCAGCAGATCGACCGCCCGAGCCGTGAGCGCCGTGTCTCCGAGCATCGCGGGCAGGTAGGCGTAGTGCAGATCCGGCTCGTTGCCATGCCAGTAGTAGTCGTCGGGGAGGTCGTCGTCGGGCTCGGCTTCGACGTTGTCCCAGTAGGTGGCCATCATCGCGAGCGCAGCTTCGGTATCGCCACCGTGGGTGAGCTCGACCATGCCCTGGGGATCCCAGAAGGCCCCCCAGCGATAGTGCCAGGCGTTGCCTTCGGTGAAGGACCGATCCCAGACGAACTCGTTGTCGATCTGGACGAAGCTGCCATCGGCGTAGCGCCCCGTGAACCAGCCCTGAGCGGGATCGTAGGTGTTGCGCCAGTTGGTCGCCATGCTGGCGATCTCGGCCGCTTGGGGACGGCCCTCGCGCTGGGCCCACAGAGCGAGCCCGTGGTCCGACCAGGCGTACTCCAGCGTGCGGCTGGCAGCGCTGTCGATCTCGTCCATGCTGACATAGCCGAGAGCGCGGTAGGAGAGGACCCCGCCCCGACCGGACTGGGGTTGAGGCTCCATGGACGCGGCCAGGGCGATGTCCAGGGCGCGCTGCTCGTCGAAGCCGCCGAGGTTCTTCAGGGCGGAGCCAGAGAACACCTGAATCGCCGGGGTGCCCACCATGCCGCCGGTGTAGCCATGAGCCAGGGGCCAGCGAGGCAGCGACCCGCCATCATCCGTCATGCGGATGAGGGACTTGACCATGTCGCGCTGACGCTGTGGCCGGGTGAGCACAAACCACGGGTGCTGGGTGCGGAAGGTATCCCACAGGCTGAAGTCGCTGTAGTAGTTGTGATCGACCGTTCGAATCTGCTGATCGATCGAGCGATATCGCCCGTCCACATCCTGCTGGAGGCTGGGCATCTGCATGGTATGAAACTGGGCGGTGTGGAAGATGCGCTTGTCGACTTCGGCCCCGCGAACACGGATATTCTGGAGCTCTTCGGTCCAAGCCTGACGGGCCTCTTCGGCCACCACATCCAGGTTGAACTCCGGCAGCTCTGCGGCGAGGTTGCCCAGAGCCCCCTGGGCGTCGACGTGAGAGACCGCCAGATCGAGCTGGACCTGTGTGGTCCCCGGCGGGAAGCGCACCCAGAGCCCGACCTTCTCGCCCTCGACCTGGGTGGACCCGTCGGAGATCACGCCCTCTGCCCAGGTACCCGAGGCGATGGGCGCGGGCTCCATGCGGGCCGCGAACCAGGTCATCAGCCCGCCAAAGCGCCTGGAGTAGTTGCCCTGGAGGCGCTGAAAGCCCGACAACAAGCCCGTCTCGAGGTCGACCTCGGCGCTGCCCATGTCGACATCATTGGTCTGAAGGACGAAGGCCAGATCGAAGATGAGCACCGGGTCTGCGCCCGCCTCGAAGCTGTACCGATGTGCCGCGCCGCGCTCGGTCGCGGCGAGCTCTGCGAGGATGGCACCCGAGTCCAGATCGACGCTGTAGGACCCCGGGATGGGCCACTCCATCTCGTGGGTGAAGGGGAGCTGACGATCGGTGGAGTCGATGAAGGCGGGGTCCCAGCGGGTCTGGGGCATGACCTGGATGGCCCCGTACTCGGGGACCCCCATGCCATGGGCGTGGAGATGAGAAAAGCCCATCACATAGCTATCGGGCCAGTGGTAGCCGGCCGTGTGATAGAAGCCCGGCGAGCCGTAGTCTGCAGCGGTATCGGGCCCCACCCGCACCATCCCGAAGGGCACCGATGCGCCGGGGTTGACGTTGGCGACCTGAGCCCCAAGGCCGCTGGTGCCGATGAAGGGATCGACATAGTCGACCGGGTCGTAGACCTCGATCGGCCCCCCCTCGACCGGCTCGGTTGGGGGAGTCGACTTGCAGCTCATGGCGATCAGGGGCCACAGCAGGGGGATCAGGCGGTGCGTCATTCGGGTGCGTACTGACGGCCGGAGATCGCGCCGTCGACAACCTGAAGCTGCCCGATGGAGCTGCCATCTGCGCTGGTCCATGTCTCGTTGTAGGCCATCGCCCCCTCCAGCAATACATCGTAGTAGTAGAAGTTGCCCGCCGTCGTGAAGTTGTGGTCGGACCCATCGTCTGCGCGGAAGGTGCCGCCGAAGCTTGCCGTGAAGTTGCCGCACTCCACATCATTCCAGCTGCCCTCGCCATCGAAGGGCTGCCCATTGATCCGAACTACGATGGGCCCGTTGGGGACGGCTCCCCACTCGAACTGCCAGTCGGTGTAGCCATTGATGGGGATATTGCCCGGGGGCGGGCCCGAGTCGCCCATCGTCCAGTCGGTGACGTTGCCGAACACCTGGAACTCGAGCCCGTCGAGCTGCTGGGGGAGCCCGCAGTCCGGGCGACACCCTGCGGCGAGAGAGAGCATGAGACCGGCGGCGAGCGTTCGCATCCCGCCCGTCATAACCGGGGGAATGGACGCCCGTGTATCAATATCGGCCCTCGCCACCGAGCTCGGCTTTCAGACCGTTCGCTTTGCCCGTGTGGGTCGGGCCCCCCACGCCCACCGCTTCACCGAGTGGTTGGCCGCGGGGATGCACGCCGACATGGAGTGGATGGAGCGCACCACCGAGGTCCGTCTCGATCCCAGGGTGCGCATGCCCGAGGCCCGCTCGGTCGTGGTGCTCGGGCTCGGACACGCCTGGGACCGGCCCCCCGATCCCGGAGGTCGAGCCGGGCTGGTCGCCCGCTATGCCTGGGGTCGCGACTACCACAACCTCATCGGCAAGCGCCTCAAGAAGCTCCGCAGGTCCCTGCGCGAGTGTGGCATCCAGAGCTTTGGCGGGGTCGACACCGCCCCCATCCTGGAGCGCGGCTGGGCCGCCGAGGCCGGGCTCGGAGCCGTGGGCAAGAACGGGCTGATCTTCGTTCCCGGCAGCTCGAGCTGGGGCTTTCTCGCCGTCCTCGTCACCGACGCCGAGCTCCAGCCCGACGCTCCCATCGGGGACCACTGTGGGTCCTGCACCCGCTGCCTGGTCGACTGCCCCACCCAGGCCTTCGCCGGCCCCCGCCAGCTCGATGCCCGTCGCTGCATCTCCTACTGGACCATCGAAGCCCACCAGCTCGCCCCGACCGAGCTCCTCCCCGGCTTCGGGCGCTGGGTCTTCGGCTGCGATGTGTGCCAGGAGGTCTGTCCCCACAACCACCATCCCCCCGATCCCACCGAGCCCGACTTCCTGCCCCGCCACGCCTGGCTCGACCTCGACGAGCTGCTCCTCACCCCCGACGACCGCTTGATGGAGCGCTTCATCGGAACCCCCCTGCGCCGCCCCGGGCCCGACGGGCTCAAGCGCAACGCAGCGGTCGCGCTCGGAAACCTCGGTGACGACGGAGCTATTGCCACCCTGGAGGCCTACGGGCTCACCCACGACTCGCAGCAGGTCCAGGATGCAGCGACCTGGGCCATCGCACAGCTCGCCGGCCGGTAGCGGTCGAGCGCTACCCGATCCCGAGCAGCCCCCTCACCCGATGGACCAGCTCTGCGCTGAACACCATCGGATCGGCCCGGTAGAACTCCGTGGCTCTCCGGGTCTCATCCACACTGCAGAGGCGCCGCACCAGTGACTCCACCTCGAGATCCCCCTCAGCATCCCGGTTCATCAGACGCCCCATGCGCTGGGCCGGCCGCACTCGCTTCGCGCACCGACACGGGGCCGACTCGTCGACGACTCCACACACCCGGTGCAGGTGCTCGTGGACCAACTTCCGCGCTCGGGACAGCCGCTTTCGGAACGCGGGCGCGGAGATCTCCAGAGCACGGGCCGCCTGGGGACCGGGCACCTCGAGGATCTCGCCCAAGGTGTAGGCGATCCGCAGCTCGTCATCGAGGCAGGACAGCATGGCCCGCCCACAGCCCAGCTTGACCTGCCGGAGCAGGACCTGATCTTCGATACGGGCGTCGTCGTCGCGTCCATCAGCGAGATCCGCCTCGAAGTCCTCGATGGAGAGCGTCACCGAACCCCGCGCGCGCAGATGCTCGAGCACGACCCGGGTAGCGAGGGTCCAGGCCCAGGTGGAGAACCGGCTATCCCCCCGGAAGCTACCGAGATGAGTGATGATTCGAAGCAAGGCCTCTTGGGTGGCGTCTTCGGCATCCTGATGCTGGATGAGCATCCGCAGCGCGAGGTTGTACAGCGGGCGATGGAGAACCCGCACCACCTCGGAGAGGGCCTCCGCCTCGCCGGCAGCGGCAGCCATGACGAGGGGAAGCGGAAGATTCACACGAGCTCCAGGGACCGATCACCGGCCGTCCACTCATATTGCCCCATGAACTGGGGTGGTCCTGCCATCATGCCCAGAAAAGCAGGCGTGGTGGGGAGCTTCTCGAAGGCGGCGAGGCCCGCAACCGCAGCATCCTTGCTCTCCCACACCATGGTATCGACGAAAGCATGGGGGTCGGTGACGGACTGCTGGGTGGTGGAGCTGATGAGCCCGGGGAGGTCGTGGGCCTCGGCAGCGACCTTGGACTTGATATCGCGGAAAGCGTCGAGGCTGGAAGGGGTGATGATGTAGGCGATGTGTTCGATGCAGCGAGTCATGGACGGGCTCCTATTGGGGGTCTGTTCTATGAGAGGGGAGCGCGGAGCGGAGTGTGACTGAGAAAGTGTGATGGCGCCCTGATCACCGTCTCTCCAGCCACTCCTGAGCCCCGGATGCGGTCGGCGAACCAGGCCGGCGATGGTCTCCGGCTGGTGCACGACTGGACGACCCACGTCGTCTCCGACCGCGTTCTCTGCGGAACAATTCGGCCCGTCCAAGAGCCATGCTAACGGTATGCGAACGAATTCTGTCATCGGACTGACATTCCGCTCCGATGCCACTATGCTCCCCGGTATGCCACACATCCGATTCTCCCCGCTCGCCCTCCTGCTCCCCTTCTTCCTCGGTACCGGCTGTGCTTGGATCTCCAATGCCGACCGCGATGACGCCCTGCAAAGCGCGCTCCAGGTCGACCTCGGCGTGCCCGAACCCCCCGCCGTCGACGCCTGCGAGGGCAGCTTCGAGCTCACCCTGCTCGTCGCAGAGCGGCTCGCCGACCTCAACCTCCTCATCACGCTCCAAGTCGATGGTGGAGACCCCCTCGACTTCGAGGCCATCGTCGAGTCCATCGGAGACCGCGGCCGCGTCATCATCGACGTCCCCCTCGACGCCCTCCCCGTCGAAGGCGGCACCGTCCTCATCGAGGTCTCCGCGCGCATCGACGGCGGGCCCACAGACGACCTCTCCATCGACCTCGACGTCGCCCCCGCACCCGACGCCATCATCGACGCCGATGGCGACGGCTTCGGAGGCTCCACCGGACCCTCCTGCGCGCCCTCCCTCGCAGACGAAGACTGCGATGACACCAACGAAGCCGCATTCCCCGGCGCAGACGAGGTCATCGGCAACGACACCGACGAAGACTGCGACGGGCTCGACCTCTGCTATGTCGATGGGGACTTCGACGGCTATGGCTCCACCGATGTCCAGGCCACAGAGGCGTGTGATCGAGAGGGGTTCTCCTACACGGATGACGACTGCGATGACGGCGAGCCACTCGTCTCTCCGGGCCAAGACGAGTCCCCTCTCAATGATATCGATGACAACTGCGACGACATCTGGCTCTGCACAGCCGACGCGGACGGCGACACCTACGGCGACCCCTCCGCTACCACCGCCGCCAACGACCGCTGCTCCACCCTGGACTTCCCCGACAACGGACTGGATTGCGACGACAGCGATGGTGACATATTCCCTGGAGCAAACGAGATTATCAACGATACCATAGACCAGGACTGCGACGGGCTCGACCTCTGCTATGCAGACATCGACGATGACGGAGTCGCGACCGATGTTCTGATTCCTGCTGCATCCTGCGACAGTCCCGGGGCCTCCCCTGCCGCGGGCGCCGACTGCGATGATGGCGACCCCACCGTCTACCCCGGTGCAGACGAGGTCATCGCCAACGACACAGACGAAGACTGCGACGGCCTCGACCTCTGCTATGCGGACCTCGACCAAGACGGGTTCGGAAATAGCTCCGGCGACACGTCCCCCTCTCTCTCGTGCGGGGACGCCGGGGTCTCCTACTCCGCGGACGACTGTGCGGACGCGACCTTCGACATCAACCCCGACGCGACTGAGATCATTGGCAATGACACCGATGAAGACTGCGACGGCCTCGACCTCTGCTACGTCGATGCCGACGGGGATGGGGCCACATCCAGCGACACCGAGGCCACCCTCTCCTGCACCCCCAACGGCTTCAGCGCTACCGACGATGGCGACTGCGACGACTCCAACGACGCCGTCTTCCCCGGCGCCACCGAGATCGTCGCCAATGGACTCGACGACGACTGCCAGAACGGCGACCTCTGCTATATCGACGCCGACCAGGACACCTACGGAGACATCAGTGGCACAACCGCAGACGCAGCCTCCTGTGCGGATGCAGGCTTCTCCACCAACGCCGACGATTGCGATGACACGAGCTACCCCGTCAATCCCGGGGTCAATGAAGTCTGTGACGGAGTCGACAACAACTGCGATACGTTCACAGATGACACCGAACCCTTCTGGGTAGAGGGCGAGCCCGCCGGCTTCGTCTCTCTTCCCGTGTCCCTCGTCGATTCTGACACCCTGCATATCTGTGGGCCCGTCATCGCCGGTGATATCGATGGGTCCGGTGCATTCGAGATTATCGGACACAGTGCAGAAATCGCAGGTCCAATGACCCTCTCCGGCACCGGAGCCGCATCCCTGACCAACCTCCTCTTCACCGGAGCCGACGGCGAGAGCGCACTCACCATCACCACCAACACCAGCGCCACCCTCTCAGGAGTCCAGATCTTCTGCGCCAACGGCCTCACCCCCGCTCCACTGGGCGGAGGCATCCTTGGCAACGGCGCCCTCTTCGCCCCCAACTCCGACCTCGAGGTTGCGGACTGCCAGGCCGTTGATGGAGGGGGGATTCATGTCGCTTCCGAGGTCGATCTCGTCGGCGCCAGCATCCACGACAACACTGCGAGCGGGAACGGGGGGGCCATATTCGTCGGAAATGGTGCGTTCGGTACCATATCTACGGGGAGCTATAGCAATAACGTCGCCACGGACGGGGGTGGCGTATACCTCGACGACCCAGACCTAACGATCACCACCATACTGCTGAACGGAAATATGGCGACCGGTGACGGAGGGGCCGTCTACGCGAGACGTGCGAACAGCACCCTGCTGAACCTCACCGCCACCAACAACGCGGCGACCCGGGGCGGAGCCGCGTACCTCGAGCGAAACAACACCAACATCTCCGGACTCAATGCATCTTCGAACAGCGCGACAGGGGATGGTGGCGTGCTCTTCATACAGGGCAGCAATATCGACGCATCCGGACTCAATGCATCTTCGAACACCAGTGACGGAGAAGGCGGTGCGGTCTATATCGCAACCAGCAGCACTGGAAATCTCTTTGTCGGCGGAGTCTTCAACGGGAACAGCGCCGCTGTCGGAGGCGGGGCGCTCCGGCTCGGAGAGGATGCCGACGCGGACGTCGATTCTTCCAGCTTCAGCAACAACACCTCGAGCGGAACTCTTCCGACAGGTGGCGGGAGCACGCTCCGACTCGGAGCCGGCTCGCTCACCACCTGCACCGGATGCTGCGAGGTGCTCGCCTTCGGCAACGACCCCGTGGTGATGGACAACGGCGGCTGGTCGCTGGTCGACACCGCCAACCCCTCCTATCCCATCGGTGTCGGCGGGCTCGCCAACTTCACCTGCGATGCCAACACCGGCACCTGCACCGCCGACGACACCTGCACCCTCTAGGCCCCACCCATGCGCCCCCTCCTGCTCACCCTCCTCCTCGCCGCCTGCGGCAAACCCGCCGTCGAGCTCGGCGTCCCAGAGCCCCCTACCCTCACCGCTTGCGACTCCAGCTTCGAGCTCTCCCTCGCCGTCTCCGACCGACTCGCCGACCTCAACCTCCTCATCACGCTCCAAGTCGATGGTGGAGACCCCCTCGACTTCGAGGCCATCGTCGAGTCCATCGGAGACCGCGGCCGCGTCATCATCGACGTCCCCCTCGACGCCCTCCCCGTCGAAGGCGGCACCGTCCTCATCGAGGTCTCCGCGCGCATCGACGGCGGGCCCACAGACGACCTCTCCATCGACCTCGACGTCGCCCCCGCACCCGACGCCATCATCGACGCCGATGGCGACGGCTTCGGAGGCTCCACCGGACCCTCCTGCGCGCCCTCCCTCGCAGACGAAGACTGCGATGACACCAACGAAGCCGCATTCCCCGGCGCAGACGAGGTCATCGGCAACGACACCGACGAAGACTGCGACGGGCTCGACCTCTGCTATGTCGATGGGGACTTCGACGGCTATGGCTCCACCGATGTCCAGGCCACAGAGGCGTGTGATCGAGAGGGGTTCTCCTACACGGATGACGACTGCGATGACGCCGATGACGCCATCGCCCCCAACATCCTGGAGATCATCGCCAACGACATCGACGAAGACTGCGACGGATTCGACCTCTGCTATGAAGACCTCGACGGGGATGGGGTGGGAACCACCAACCAAGTCGGCGTCGACCTCTTGATCGGCAGCTGCGCTGACGCCGGCTTCTCCAATACCAACGACGACTGCGATGACACCAACGCCGCCGTCAACCCCGCTGCCATCGAGTCCGCAGCCAACGACATCGACGACAACTGCGACGGTCTGTGGACCTGCACCGCGGACAACGACGGCGACGGCTTCGGCGACCCCACAGCAACCACAGAGGACGTCGCCGGCCCCTGCTCCACCATGGGCTTCCCCAGCAGTGGAACAGACTGCGATGACAGTCCCGGAGCCAGCGATATCTACCCCGGTGCACCCGAGGATATCAACAACGGTGTAGACGAAGACTGCGATGGCTTCGACGCCTGCTACGCCGACGTTGATCTCGACGGATTGGGCTCCGCAGACCTCCTCTCCATCACCCTCAACTGCTCGGACGACGGCGTCTCGGCCACCGATGATGGCGACTGCGACGACAGCGACGCCACCGTCTACCTTGGAGCGCCCGAGGTCCCCGCAGACGGCATCGACCAGAACTGCGACCTCGTCGACGACTGCTACCTCGACATCGATCGGGACGGGTTCAGCGCCGCCGTCACCGGCCCCGGTATCGCCCTGCTCTGCGGAGACCTGGGATTCGACGCCACCGATGAGGGGGACTGCGACGACTCCGACGACGCCATCTTCCCTGGCCAGACCGAGGTCCCCATCGACGGCATCGACAACGACTGCGACAGCTTCGACGCCTGCTACCAAGACCTCGATGGAGACGACTTCGGCACCACCCTCGTCGACGCCGCACCCAACCTCACCCAGCCCTGCTTCGACACCGACGTCAGCGCCGTAGACGGAGACTGCGACGACAACGCCCCAGCAATCAACCCCGACGCCACCGAGGTCTGCGACGGCATCGACAACAACTGCGACAACGGCATCGATGACGGCGACCCCTTCTGGATCGAGGCCGATGCAGACGGCCTCGCCGCCCTCCCCGCCTCCCTCGGAAACAACCAGATCCTCCACATCTGCGGGACCCAGACGGCCGGGACCCTCACCGGTACCGGCAACTTCGAGGTCATCGGACACAGCGCCGTGCTCGACAGCCCCTTCATCCTCGCCGGGAGCGGCAGCGGCAGCTTCACAGACCTCGACTTCGCTGGAGCGAACGCAGCCAGTGCCCTCACCATCCAGACCGGCTCCACCGCCACCCTCTCCAATGTCCAGGTGCTCTGCGCAAGCGGCGCCCAGGGTATCACCGTCGATTCCGGCGGTTCACTCGTCTCCACCGATGGCTCCCTCGTGGTCGATGGCTGCGAAGCGACCGATGGTGGCGGGCTCTACGTGGCCGGCGCGGTGAGCTTGGATGGGGCGACGATCACCAATAGTTCCGCAGTGAGTGATGGAGGTGGGGTGTTTGTGGCGAACGGCGCGACGGGCTCGATCTCCGGGGGTTCGATCGATGGGAATCAGGCGGTGAATGGGGCGGGGGTGTACCTGGGCGACAAGGACGTGATTCTGTCCAGCGTGAACCTCTCTTCGAACTCCGCCACTTCGGACGGCGGGGCAGTTTATGTCTCCGCGCCGGACTGCGATCTCCAGGGACTATCTACCGATCTAAATAGCGCCGACCGTGGCGGGGCAATATTCGTGGCAGTCTTCGGTGCCGACGCATCAGGACTACAAGCGACCGGCAATTCAGCAGCAACCGGGGGTGCTGTGTACATTGGAAATCTCAGCAACAACAACAATTTCACCGGGAGCACATTCACTGACAACACATCGGGTGTGATCGCGACCTTCGGCTCATGGTCCCTCACGACGCCTCCTGAACGGAGGCCCGATGGTCCCAGAAGTCACCCCACCAGCCGTTCGCGCGGATGATGCGCAGGGCGAGCATTCGGTTCATGC
>Ga0316208_1000244_pt1 | contig 75587 bp, 76 predicted proteins | sample 3monopyrite_MG_FD_204944 | JGI IMG/M metagenome (GOLD analysis project Ga0316208, IMG submission 204944) | Microbial mat bacterial communities from mineral coupon in-situ incubated in ocean water Damariscotta River, Maine, United States -... | ecosystem: Environmental > Aquatic > Marine >... | reverse complement strand
CCGCCCACTGATTAAATTTGTTTTTTTTAAATTTAATCAGTGGGCGGCAACGCGCTGTCACCATTTGTGTCAAGTTTTAATTTGAATATTTCTCCTTTTTGGGGTTTGAAACTCTAAACTTTAGTTCAAGTAACCGTTGATAAAAATAAACGTAATGGACAATATGTGTTAACAGGATCTCATCAATTAGCGTTGAGAGAGGCGATAACCCAATCACTGGCTGGAAGAACCAGTATTTTAAACTTGCTTCCTTTTTCCATTGCTGAATTATCTGCCGCTGGTATTTCATTTGATTCATTTGAATCATATATTTATCAGGGTTTCTTACCGCGTATATATGATCAGCAGCAACGGCCAACCCAGGCATATTCTAATTATTATCAAACTTATATTGAGCGTGATGTCCGGCAATTAATTAATTTAAAAGATTTAGCCTTGTTTGAAAAGTTTATGAAACTATTGGCAGGTCGAGTTGGGCAGTTGATGGATTATTCGTCGTTAGCAAATGACGTGGGGGTAAGTGCAAAAACAATTCGACATTGGCTTTCTATTCTCGAAGCTTCATTTGTTGTTTTTAAGCTAGCCCCCTATTTTGAGAATTTTGGTAAACGTGTTGTAAAATCACCGAAATATTATTTTATAGATACAGGTTTGCTTGCTTTTTTGTTGGGCATCGAGAAACCTACTCAAATATCAAGAGACCCGTTAGTCGGTCAGATGTTTGAAAACTTAGTTGTTATTGAGTGTTTAAAAAACCGGGCTAATCAAGGTCGGCTATCTAATTTGTACTTTTTTCGAGATAGCAATGGCAATGAAGTTGGTATTGTTTATCAGCATGGTAGAGAGCTTACGCTAATAGAAGTTAAATCCAGTTCGACCTATCAATCGTCGATGCTCAAAGGATTAAAAAATTTTAAAAAACTATCGCCAACAATGACGCAGGCTTATTTGATTTATGCCGGTGAAAATTTATCTTTTAGTCATGAGATAGATGCTTTTAAGTATGACCAGGTGGGGCAAGTGTTTCTAGAATGACTGTTGATTGGTTTGATTTTTAAAAAATGTCAATTGCCATAGAGCAGTATATAGCAGTATATAGCAGTGTATAGGGCACCCAGTGCGCCAAGCGAAGCTGGCGACAAATAGGCGGTGAAAGTCCGCTGCTCAGCAAGAACTAGCGATTCACTGAGGCCTCGGCTAATGGGAGATTTTTTAAAATTGCGATTAGTCCCGGCAATGAATGTGCTGATTGTGATTGATCACCCGCTTGCACTTCAACTTCTAACACGAGTCGTAAATTCGCAATCATGTAAGTATGATAGGTGTGCGATGGGCGTCCAGGTTTATGAGGGTTATATCCGAGCTTCGCCCCTTCTTGATGTCCGTAAAGCGGTTTAATTGTTACGTCAGTATCTAAAATCCAGGGTGTTTTCAGCAGTGGCGAATAACAGGAATATAAGTGTTGCTGTAACCATGCGACACCCTCAGCTTCATCGAGACTTGTCATTATACGTCTTTTTTTAACTGATGAATTTAGGTTGATGCCGAAGCAGCCGAAAGCTGGACGGATGAAGTGGTTATTGAACGCTGGAAAAAGTGTTTTAGAGGCAGCAATCTGTTGATTGATCGTTTTCTGCGAGGTGAAATTAAAACGGCGGCCGAGCTTAATGTTGTGGAAGAGATTATTGCGACCTGGCGCTCACGTTTAATGGATATTTCCTGGTTTATGCGTTGTTTAAATGAATCAATCGCGCGCGAAGCCAATAAAGAGGATAATTGTAAAGGTCGTTTCTGGGAAGGACGTTTTAAAAGCCAGGCTTTGCTTGATGAAACTGCGTTGCTGACTTGTATGATGTACGTTGATTTGAATCCAGTGCGTGCCGGAATCAATGACACTTTGGAAGGTTCCGACTTTACCTCAATACAAGAAAGACTTTTTGGCTTTGCACAGCGAAGAAAAACCAAGGCAGTGAAAAGTAAAACGAGCGGAACCAAAAATGAAACAAGTGTCGTTCTGCTGCCTTTTAAGGGTGGCACGACACTGAAGAATGAAACACAAAAAGGTTTGCCGTTTTCATTGCAGGATTATTTTGAATTAATCGACTGGACGGGGCGTGCTATACGAGGCGATAAAAAAGGCGCTATTCCTGCCGATGTTTTGCCGATTTTGCAAAAACTTGGCGTTAAAGAAGTGGAGTGGGTCGATAACGTCAATCATTTTGGCCGACGTTTTTATCGTGTGGCCGGTGCCGTTGAAGCGATGAGACAATACAGTGATAAAATCGGGCAGTGGTGGATGCAGGGGATGGGGTGCGCTCGTCGGTTGTATGCTTGATGTGAAAATTGTATTTATACTGTATCGATAACGCCATAAAATTAACTGACGTAATAAAGTGGAAAGTAGGTTAATTCATGCGAGTTGTTGGAAGTAGAAAGATCAGATCCCTTCAGTTTCATGCCTCCAGCGCTTTGTTTCTAGAATTTACTATTTGCAATAAGTGCTGTTGCAATCCTTCTTGACTAAAAGTAATTACAGTATATACTTTTTGTGTGTTCACAGGATCAAAGGTAAATAATATGGTAAACCAGGCAAAACTCATCAAGATAGGTAACTCACAAGGGATTAGGCTACCTAAAAAGCTCGTTTCAAAATATGGTCTTGGGGGCAATATTCTTCTAGAGGAAATGGAAAATGGCATTTTGCTTCACGCCGCTAACGAAGGCAAGTTAAGCTGGGAAGATACCTATAATCAAATGGCTCAGGAAGACGATGAATGGGGTGATTGGCAGGAATTAGATGCAGATACGGATGATTATCTGTGAAAGTTAAACGATATGGAATCTATTTGGCTTCACTAGATCCTACAATAGGCTCTGAAATAAATAAAACTCGTCCAGTCGTAATTGTCAGTGATATGTTAATGAATAAGACACTGAATACTATAGTTACCTGTCCGTTAACAACTAAGCTGCACCCAAAGTGGAGGAGTAGGATCCAGATAATTTGCGCGAAGAAAAACTCGGAAATAGCAGTGGACCAAATACGCACACTCTCAAAAGCACGTTTAATAAAAAAAATCGATGAGCTATCTGCTCAGGATGCTGCGCTGTTGCGCCAGATAATCACAGAAATGTACGGTGAATAATTAAGTCTGGGTAATATAGGACATATATTTGGTCATAAAGAAAACCCTAATCTACTATCGAACGAATAATTGACCTATGATAACTGTTACTATAGTATCTATTACTACACCCGATAAGAAAGTAGATTATGCGCGTTTTTAAAGTTAAAACCTTTGGTAAATGGGCGCGAAAACAAGGGCTTGACGATAAAGAGCTGAATCGCGCGATTTAGGAAATTTCGGATGGGCTTTTCGATGCTAATCTTGGTGGTAACGTGTTTAAAAAGCGAATTGCTCTCAAAGGTCAGGGTAAGCGTGGTAGTACTCGGACGCTTATTGCTTTCAAGATAAAAAGCCGCGCATTTTTCATGTATGGTTTTGCTAAAGGTGCGCGAGGTAATATAGATCGTGATGAAGAAAAGGCGTTAAAAATTCTTGGAAAGATCTTGTTAAATTGGCCTGATAAAGAACTTGGTAAACGCGTTGATGATGGTGAATTAATTGAGATTACGGAGGTTGATGATGGACGGTAAAAGTATCATAGAATCGGTTCTCGAATCTGCTAAAAATTTGAAGGTTGATAAAATTACCATGCACGAACTGGAGGCTTTAGCCTTGCCTGAAGTCAAATTACTCACACCTAAGCAAATTAAAAGTATTCGATTAAAAGAAAAAATTAGTCAAAGCATTATGGCAAAGTACCTTAATGTGAGTCCTTCTACCTATCAAAAATGGGAGCGAGGTGAAGTTGTGCCTCATGGTGGTAATCTTATGTTATTGAATCTGGCCTATGCACGTGGGTTGGAAGCCATTGCACTTTAATTGTTTACAAAAGACCAATATGGACACAATATAGGACACAATATAGGACGCCCATATACTTGACATAAATTACAGCCTTCTCTGTTTCTTTTGCGTTTGTGTGTGCGTTACACGCTTTGGCTGGTAAGGAAGAAGCGCCAGAGTGGGGCGACATAAAGTAGTCGAGATTACTTCTGAAACACCAATGGAATTCAAGGCTGTAATCTAAAAAACACGCCACTTCCAAATTGTAGTGGTCTTGGTGGGGTGTTTGAATTGAATCTGTTATGGGGTATATATCTAATATGTTAATTGATGGCAAACAAATCTGGCAGGAAAAATTAGTTAACTAATTTTGATCTGACAGACACTTCAGTAAAAACCGGTAACTGTCAGATCAGGTCGCGACCACTACTCATTATGTGTATTAGTTAGGAGTTTTCGTTTGGACACTATTTATTTCAACTCGTTTCAAGCCTGTGCTTTTTGATAGAAAATGATGCCTGCACGATTAATGTGTTCGATTAGGTCAGTATTATTAATCTTATCGTAGGCCGATAAGTCAAATGTATAAGGTAAATCTAGCTCATCCAATGCAAGTGCAATTTTTATTAAAGGGAGGCTGCCTGGTTTTTGTGTTTTTAGTGTTAAATCAATATCAGACCCGTTTTTAAAATTACCTTTTGCTCTGGACCCGTATAAAACAGCAGCTTCGATTTCAGGAAATGAGGTGAATACAGATTGGATGTCGCTGATTATTTTTGGCTTCAATCCAAATTGATTAGTCATTTTCGGTTATATGCTTTTCTAAGGTTGATTTTAGCTGTGTAAACTCAATGTAGTATTTCTCGACAATATCTTTTAATATTTCTTGTGTGGTTTCTTCATTATAAGTATGAGAGGTTAAAGCGCGGCTTTTTATCATGCTTAGCCACACGTCGCCGTTGATAATGATTCCTCGTTTAAAAGCGAGTTTTATTGCATCTCTACTGCCTTGAATATTTTGTTCGCCTTGATTCTCATAGAAATCTTTTAAGACGTTCCATGCCAGTTCGTAATTGTACTCAAAGGCTTGAATGACACCTTGTTGCTCGAGAGGTGATAAATTGCGCTTTTCAAGTAATGTCATTGCTTCATCAAGTTGCTTTAGCGATTTTTGAAAATTGTTGAAGCGTTGGATCCAGCGAATATCTAAGTCCATTAGCGATCCCTTTATAAGGCCGTATGAGTTTTTAATTTTATTCTATGTGGTGCTCGTGCATTGTAACAGTAAGCGTCATACCAAGCACGAATACGAATATATAGCGCAAAAAGGTTTGCCGTTTTCTTTGCAAGATTATTTTGAATTAATCGACTGGGCGGGGCGTGTTATACGAGACGATAAAAAAGGCGCTATTCTTGCTGATTTTTCTAGGTTTAACCTCAATTTTAATCATTTTGGCCGACGTTTTTATCACGTGGTCGGTGCTGTAGAAGTCATGCGGCAATTTAGTAATAAAATCGGACAGTGGTGGGTGCAGGGTATGGGGTGTTTTCGTGGCTTGTATGCGACTTGAGATGGCGTACGGTTTGTCGTACGCTGTGATTTAGGAGGTAAGTCATGACTATTTTGAATGCTACAGAAGCTAGATCAAAGCTATATAATTTAATTGATGAGACGAACGAAACTCACCAGCCTATTGTTATTACAGGAAAAAGAGCCAATGCGGTTCTAGTATCAGAAGAAGACTGGAATGCTATATCTGAAACATTACATTTATTATCAGTTCCAGGTATGAGGGAATCAATAAAAGAAGGAATGGAGCAAGATGTATCCGAGTGCTTAAAGGAAATTGATTGCTGAGCTGGGAATTGGTTTACACAAAACAAGCGCAAAAAGATGCAAAAAAATTAGCAGCATCGGGGCTAAAAAATAAGGCGAAGGACTTGCTTGAAATAATAAAAGAAAATCCATATCAAAACCCTCCCCCGTATGAAAAATTAATAGGCGATTTATCAGGAGCCTATTCAAGAAGAGTAAATATCCAACATAGGTTGGTATATCGGGTTTATGAGGAAGAGCGCATAATAAAGGTTATTAGGCTCTGGACTCATTATGGAACGGACCAAAAAAGAGTTGCCTCCGGCCTGTCTTGTTTTTCTGGGTTTGGATGAGGCGGTTGAAAAGGAACGAGAAAATATTACGGATAAGATAGCACTTTTGTTTCCCGTTTTAATAACCGGAGAGTTCAACATAACCCTGGCCAGTGACTGGGTTTGAGTTGACTTTACCTGTAATTCTTACCGCACCTTCCCAGTAACGGACAGAATGGTTTAATTCCTGGTTGTTCATAAGCGGTTTGATTTGTAACTTAATATTTTTTTCTGGTATGTTGAGTGTCCATGAGCTGGGGTATTCAACACCGGTGGGGCTTTTCCAGAACGAACGCGGCTTAATGCTGATTTGTTGATAAGTGAGGCCTGTCAGCCTGCCATTTTTGTCGATGTAGGATCCGGCGCTGGATTTATCAATTTTGCCTTTTTTATTTCGCAACTGATAAAACATGATGTCATCACCGCTAGAAAGTTGTAGGGAAAACCAGTCCCAGCCAATTTGTGATTTATCCAGTGCCGAGGTGGACCATTCTCTGTCGAGCCAGGAAAGCCCTTTAACGCTGAATTTTTTATTATTTAACGTTAATTCACCGGTTGTTTCCAGCCGTGTATAAGAATAATAGTAGGAGGCATTTCCCTCTTTGCTGCCTTTTTTACTTAAACCGTTATCCCCGTGTAATACTCGCGGCTTCAGTGGTTTGAGTTTCAGGGTAACGCCCATATTATCTTGATGGACCTTTAGAATCAGCGGAAAAAACATGTCTTTTTCGCTTTGTAATACCCAGTCAAGTAACCAGACTTTGAAAGGCTGGGCCTGTGCGCCAGCCAGTTTAAGTGAGGCTCGAGAAAATCGTTCATCAGAATAGAAGGACTCATTTTCTATATCGCTGATGGCAAAATGTGCCATATAAATTTGATTGGTTGCCCATGCAGACATTGATTCTGGTTGATCCGGACTGATTCCCCGGCGAAATAGAGTAAACTGAAAACCAAATTTTCGTTGCTTATCGGTTTCAAGATTGCCGGTAACATACCACCATTCGGTTTTATAATCCGCATGCGGGCCATGGTCTTGCGGAAATTTAAATTCCCGGGGTTTGACTGCTTTTTTAAATTTTTCGTTGTTTGAACCGGCTAGAACGCGTGACAGGTCTGATGGATTTCCAGGGTCTGTGATAGTTTCAGTGTTGTTACAGGCTACAAGGCTGAGGAGCGGCAATAGGCAGATAAAGAATGCGAACTGATGCATTAGTCATTTCTCAATGATTGTGCCGGTGCTGCTTTCGACATTTTATAAGCGGGATAAAGTCCGGCAAGTAAGGCCGCGGTAATGCTTAACATCACTGCCTGTAATAAATCTACGCTGTTGGCTGATATGGCCATACTCCAGCCAAAAGATTGAATGTTTATCACTAAAATGAGGATGATCGAAAGCAATAAGCCTAAAGGTATGGCCAGTAAACCGGCCATTAGACCCATGAAAGACGTTTCAAACAATAAACAAAACCATAACTGTTTCGGGGTGAGGCCAATCACCCGCAAGGTTGCGAATTCACGTCCACGCGCTAATTGCAGGGCCATAAACGCACTTAAAATTCCGATAAAGGCAACAATGATGGTGAGTAAACGTAATACATGGGTGATTGCAAAGGTTTGATCAAAAATTTCCAATGACTGCGTGCGAATGGATTCGTTTGAGCGGACGTTTAGTGCGCGCATTATATCGGGGTTTTCCAAGTTCAATTGATTTCTTAATCGATTAATATAAACGTCTGTGAAAACGCCGGGATTCAGATATAAGCCAAAACTCGATATTGCTGGATTTAACCAATGTTGAGCATAGGTTTTTCTGCTCATTGAAATAACGCCCTGGTCGGTGGTGTAATCCCGATAAATGCCAATAATGCGAAAGCTGACTTCTGTTTTATCGGTGTAAAGTTTGATGTTGTCGCCCACGGAATAACGATTTTTATTGGCCAGTGGTTCTGATATTAAAACGGTGTTTTGATTTTGAAACGTCGCAAATTTCGCAAGACTTTTATCACCGATCAGCATGAATTTCTGAAACCCATTTTCAGGCAGGTCTAATATTAATGCGGGCTTTTTTCCCTGTTCACTGTTAACTCTGGTCCATAGTCGTATTGAGAAGTTGTTTATGTCGCGGTCGGAATTAAACAAGGTTGTTAACTTTGTGATAGTTTTTTTTCTGGATTCATTACTGAGGTTTTTATTCAGAGAAATATAAATATCTTCCTTGAGTGATTGCGCCAGCCAGTCGTCAACGGCAGAGCGAAAACTGGATACCATCGTGGTAACGCCGATGGTTGTCGCTACTGCCAGGGTTAAAGCCGTCATTGCGATTCCTGTTCGACTCAAGCTATTTGAGATGTTGCCCAGTGACATTGCGCCGATATTGCCGAGGTATCTGGCTACTGCGGGTCGTGTAAAACGAATAATGTTGGTGACTAAAAATGGCACCAACAGCGCGTATCCGCAGAGCACGATAAACAACAGAACGAAATTGGTGGGCAGTGAGTTTTTGCCGATAAACAGAAAAAACAGGCCAAATAATAATAAAAATAATCCCAGGAGTGCAAGTTTTGGTGTTAATGCATGTTTTTTTGATTCCAGATAGGATCGGTTTTGATTTTCTCTCGGCGAGGTTTTAAATGCTTCGCGCATGGGTAACCAGGCTGAAAGTAGTGTAACCAGTAATCCCAGCACCAGGCCTTTAAAAAGTGAAAGTGGGCTGATAAATAACTGTGACAAATTCAAATCAAAATATAAGTCGTTGATGGTTCTTACCACCAGTGAAAGTAATCCTTTGCCTAACAAGGCACCAATAATTAAGCCTAATACTGTGCCGATCAAACCGATTAAAAATGTTTCAACAAACATCACAAGAAAGATTTCTTTGTGGGTGACACCAATAGTACGTAAAGTGGCGAATTGATTCCGTCGCTGTATGAGTGAAAAAGTGATGGTGTTGTAAATTAGAAACATACCAACAATTAATGCTAATAAACTCATTGCCTGCAAGTTAGTACGAAATGCGGCAGTCATTTGAGATAGTGTGTGGCTTGTATTTTTTACGGGAATCAGGTGGCTGCCTTTGGGTAAGTCGGCTATGATTTTGTTTAATAACGTTTCGTTTGTGGTGGATATTTCTATTCTGGAGAGATAACCGGGATGATCCAGAATTTCCTGGGCTACTGAAATGTCAGTGAGAATGAGGTTGTCCAGCGCGGCATCCAGGTTTTTGTTATCACTTTTAATTAAACCAACAACAAAAAGCTTTTTCTGATTGCCATTAATGCTTAATTGCAGTGTTTTATTTTTGTTTGCGCCGATTTTTTTAGCCGTGGTCTCCGAAATTAATACGGCTCCAGTCTGGGTGAGCAATGAAACCAGCTGGTTTTGTCCGGCATTGCTGGTATTAAAGTCACGGAAACTGGCTTCTGAAAATGGGTCGATGCCAAACAGGCGGAAATTTAATTCGGGATATTTATCGATTTTAATGTTTTTTTCTAATACGGGCGCCATGGCTAGTTGAGGAAAACGCAGCCGAAGTTTTGCATAATCGTTTTCATTTATATTTTGAGATGAATTTTCTATTTTGTGGGTAACTTTGCTGGAAAATATTTCTGCGCTAGCGGTAAACGCCCGTTCGGCACTGGAACTGGCAAGATCAATGGCGATGACGACGGCCACGCCCATGGCAATACCAGAGATGGTGAGCATGATTTGCAGCGGATGAGTAAGCAAATAGCGAAAGCTTGATTTAAATAAAAGTCGTTTGCCACGAAAGTTAATTTTCATGGCGGAGCTGTACAAGCTTTCCCTGTTGCATGGAAAAAATGCGATCCGCCATTTTTGCAACATCCGTACTGTGGGTCACTATGATGAGTGTTGTTTGCTGGCCTTGTACCATGGCCTGCAATAGTCGTAATACGTTCTGGCCCGACTCCGCATCCAGGTTGCCTGTTGGCTCATCAGCAAATAGTAAAGCGGGTTTGTGAACAATGGCGCGTAATATCGCAATACGTTGTTGTTCGCCGCCTGAAAGCTGGTCGGGAAAGTTATTTTTTTGCTCACTCAAACCGACGGTATCCAGCAAAGATTCAACAAAAACACGGTTTTCAGCATTCAGACAATTATTTAATTCAAGAGGAAGGCAGATGTTTTCTTGTGCGGTAAGCGTGGGGATCAGATTAAAAAACTGAAAAACAAACCCCATGTGTTTTCGCCGATAACAGGTGCGCTCATATTCAGAGAGCTGATTAATAACTTGATCAGTGACGATAATTTTGCCGCTGTCAGGTTGATCAATACCACTCATCATATTTAGCAGGGTGGATTTTCCCGATCCACTTCGGCCAATAATCGCGATGACTTCGCCTTTATGAACCTCTAAACAAACATCATCCAGCACTATCCGGTTTTTATTACCCTGCGAATAGATTTTGCTGACATTTTGCAATTGAAGAATATTTTCCTTTTTATTCAAGGGAACCTCGGCTCAATTCAACCAGGTTTAGCCAGGGGTATCTTAAATTACGCTTCTTTCTCATAAAATATTAGGCCAACGCGATTTATGCGATCGATTAAAGTGACTTTTTTAAATTATTAAAACGTTGAACCCGGTGAATGTCTACATTTATTAGTGATTTCTTGCGAAAGATTAAATAGCCCCGGGTTGTAACATGCCGTGCGGTCGCGCTAGGAGCCTGCCGGACTTAACACCGTTTGGTTGCAAATTCGTCGATTTTATCCTGTGACCGGCGCGACCGGTGTGCACGTTGTGAAGACGGTATTTGAAGTGTTGAGTTAACAGCGATGGGTTGGTTGTAATGGTCGCCCATTCAGAAAGGAAGTGGGACACCTAACGAATCAGGTGCTGCTTATTTGTGGGTTTGGATCAATTACGTATTTTAAATGCACGACCCCAAAATTGATTCTGCTTTAGAATCGCCGTGATCCACGCTAATCGCTTTCATTACGCGCCAGGCATGACTCATACCCATGCGAGCACTAAGCCGAGCAACATGCTGCCGCCGTTTCCGATAAATATTTTTGATGAAATGCTAAAGCGTCGGGTGTTGATTTTTTACCGAATATACTCCCCACCATAAACCCGCGCTAATTCTCCCGCATAAAATGCTTCAACGTTTGCTTTATTTACTTTGCCATCCTCGCTTAATAAACCGTTTTCAATATTCCACGAATCAAAGGTGGGTATAATAAAATCAATAAAATGGTGATCGGGTAATGTTTTTAACAGGGTGTTAATGCGCACCGATAATAACGCGTGTTTTCGGCTTTCTGTTAAGTGGTTGGTGGCATGATTGGTTTTGATAAATTTGTCCCAGTTATCTGAGCATAGTTGGCATACGAGGGTGAGTTTTTCACGGTTTTCGCCGTAAAGTGATACATTTTCAAACAAGTTATCCGCGCATATTTTGTCTTCCATGGGTTTGGGCGATACTTTTTTACCGGTGCTGAGCTGAAGTTGTTCTGACGTTCGGCCAGTGAGATAAATGTATGAGTTATCAATGCGAGCGAGGTCGTCGGTGTGTAATTTTCCGTTGATGAGTGTTTGTTTGCTCAGTGCTTTATTTCGCCAGTAGCCAAGCATCAGGCTGTTGTTTTCAATGATCAGTTCGTGCTGTTCGTTAAGAAACACGTTTGCATTGTTGAGTGTTTTCCCCACGCTTTCGGCCTGTTGTTGGTTTGGCGAATTGACGCTGATGATGCCACCGGCTTCTGTCGATCCATAACCCTGAAATAACGGCACATTGAGCAGTCTTGCGATGCTGATAATGTCACTGGAGAGGGCGGACCCACCACAAAAAATCTGGCGTAAGCGTCCGAGTAATTGTTTTTTGATTGTGCGTGACAGCAATTTCCGGATTAATGGCCAGGCGATAAACTTTACCCGGTATTCATCGAGGCCGTTTTGATAGGCAAGATATTGTTTGATCGTTTTGCCCAAAAACGGATGTTTAGTTAACAATTGGTTGAAGGCTAAATTCATGGCGTGAGGCGTAGCAACAAGAATGCTGGCATTTGTTTGTTGCAAATCGTGAAGTGTACTACCTGTTCCCCTGCTAAATGAAACACTAGCGCCGGCAATCATCGGCGCGTAATATCCGGCAACGCGTTCCAGAATATGTGAAACAGGTATGATGGATAATAGTTTGTCATCACTTGTGATGTTGACTCGTTCTAAGCAGGCAAAGGCATTGTTAAGCAGGCTGTTATGGGTGAGCATGACGCCTTTGGGTGTGCCAACCGTGCCCGATGTGTAAATGATGGTGGCCAGTGCATGCTTGTTAATTTGCGGCGTTTGCGCTGAAAAGCGACGGTTTTTCGCTATCCAGCGGGTAAAGCAAGTTGTTTCTGAATTGTCTGCCTGTTCGCTCAGTGAAATAAGCCGGGTCTTCGGGTGATGTAAAAAAATGTGAGATTGAATCGTTTCGCGGTAAATATCTGTGTTGATAAAAACCAGCGATGCATCGGTATCGTCGATAATGTGGTTGATATTGGCCGCTGACTCGGCGGTTGCCATTGCTACGACGACGATACCTAAATGCTGAGCAGCCTGCTCGATAACGACCCATTCGACACTGTTTGGCAACACAAGTAATATTCTATCGCCAATTTGTAGTTTTTCAGACGCGAGGGCGTTTCGGACGTGGGTAAATAGTCTGAAGGTTTCCACCCAGTTCATTTCAACCCATGCCCCGGTGCGTTTATTAAAATAAACATAAGCGGCGTCATGAGGCGTGGCATCTACACGTGATTTAAATAAATCATAAAGGGTTTCGGTCTTTGCGCGTTGAATCGGGGTACTTGATTGTGTATTCATGAGTTTAAGCTGCTTAAAAAAAAGCCTTAATGTGCTATATTGCGTGCCTGTTAGTGCTGCTGGCGTGGTTTACGTGCGTAATTGTATACAACGGATCTGAACACAATGTCAAGAGCCGGCGGATTGAAGATATAATTGGTGGTTAAACACAGGCCTTAAACACGGGCCTTAAAAACGGCTGTTGAGGAAGTGTGTTGCAGGCTAAACCCTATAAGTTATCGAAGCTGAAGAATATCAGTTTGATTTTCGGCTATTTTTTAGTAGCCGTATTAATTTACGTCTGCCTTACGCCTAACCCGCCGGATACCTCGGGCGTCACTTTTGGTGATAAAATTGCGCATTTGACAGGTTACGCTTTGTTGTTTCTCTGGTTCGCGCAGATATATCAAAGGGCTGCTCAGATAAAACCCGTAATTGCGCTTATTTTACTGGGTATCGCCGTCGAAATTGCTCAGAGTTTTACCGATTATCGGACATTTGAATATGCCGACATGCTTGCCAATAGCGCGGGTGTTATTATTGGCTGGTTGATCGCCGCGACGCCGTTGGCCTCATTGCTTTATCAGCTTGAAAAACGTTTTTTGTAATTAAGGATTTATTGAATGTCGAAACCCATTAAGAAGGCCGTGTTTCCCGTTGCAGGTATGGGAACCCGATTTTTACCTGCCACAAAAGCCAATCCCAAAGAAATGTTAACCGTGGTTGATAAGCCGCTTATTCAGTATGCAGCAGAAGAGGCGGTGGCAGCAGGTTGTAATCAACTGATTTTTGTTACAAGTAGTGCTAAACGCGCAATTGAAGATCACTTCGATAAAAACTATGAGCTGGAAATGCTTTTAGAAGCAAAACAGAAAACGGCGCTGCTGGAAATTGTGCGGGACATTTTGCCCAAAGGCGTGAGCTGTGTTTATATTCGCCAGCCTGAAGCATTGGGTTTAGGGCATGCAGTTTTGTGCGCCAAAGATGTGGTGGGTGATGAGCCATTTGCGGTTATCCTCGCGGACGACATGATTGATGATGGCGAGCGGGGTTGTTTGACGCAAATGGTTGGTCTACACGCAGAGCGTGGTTGCAGTGTGCTTGGCGTTGAAACAGTGGATAAGCAGGACACTGATAAATACGGCATCGTTTCTATTACTAAAAAAGACGGTCGATCCAGTAAACTGGAAGCGATTGTTGAAAAGCCGAAACCGGGAGATGCGCCATCTAACCTGGCTGTTGTTGGTCGTTATATTTTGACTCCCCGCATTTTTGAATTGCTTGAAAATACCCAACGGGGTGCGGGCAATGAAATTCAATTGACCGATGCAATCTCAACGTTACTTGGTTATGAGCATGTTATGGCGCACGAATTTGAAGGCAGGCGTTATGATTGTGGTGACAAGTTAGGCTATCTTCAGGCGACGGTTGAGTACGGCTTGAAGCATAAAGGGCTGGGTGCTGATTTTCGAAAATACTTAAGTGTCTATTGCGATCCCGAAACGTTTGAACAACTAAAACGATGAATTACAAAACGCTCGAAGCCTTCGTGGGAAATACCCCGTTGGTTAAGCTGCAAAGATTGCCCGGCGATACTTCAAATATCATTCTGGTGAAGTTAGAGGGAAATAATCCAGCCGGTTCCGTGAAAGACCGCCCCGCCTTAAGCATGATTCAGCACGCAGAAGCGCGTGGCGATATTAAACCCGGCGATACGTTAATTGAAGCAACCAGCGGAAACACCGGCATTGCGCTGGCGATGGCGGCAGCGATTAAAGGTTATAAAATGGTCTTGATCATGCCTGAGCACATGAGCGAAGAGCGGCGCGGCAGTATGAAGGCGTTTGGCGCCGAAATTATTCTGGTCACGCGTGAACAAAGCATGGAAGGTGCGCGTGATCTTGCTGACCAGATGGCAGGTGAAGGTAAAGGTATCGTGCTTGATCAGTTTGCGAACAAGGATAATCCGCGGGCGCATTACGAGGGTACAGGCCCTGAAATCTGGCGGGATACGGGTGGGGAAGTTACCCATTTTGTCAGTGCCATGGGCACAACTGGTACCATAATGGGTACATCACGTTATTTAAAAGAGCAAAATCCAGATATTCAAATTGTGGGTGTGCAACCGAGCGAAGGCGCAAGCATACCGGGCATTCGTCGTTGGCCAAAAGCCTATTTGCCTTCTATTTTTGACGCGGCACGCGTTGATCAAACATTAGATATTACCCAGCAGGACGCTGAAGATACAACACGATTGCTCGCAGCCAAAGAAGGTATTTTTTGTGGAATATCTTCCGGTGGCGCGGTTGCTGCCGCATTACAATTATCAAAACAAGTCGAAAACGCGACGATTGTTTCGATCATTTGCGACCGGGGTGACCGGTATTTATCCACCGGTATTTTCCCTGCTTGATTGTTGTAGGCGAGTGATGAGCTCGCCTGCCGCTTCTTAAGTTCTTAAGCCATCAGCTACTAAACCATCAGTCACTAAACCATCGACACCAGAAAAATAACAAAACCAACAACCGCCGCTAAGGGGATCAAAACGCCCATCCAGTCTTTGTTTTCTGCCTGTGCGCTGATCTCCAGCATTTGTTTTGCGCGCGGGATTAAATAAACCAGCATTGCAACCAGTACGATGGCAGAGACTATTTTCATCCAGTCCATGCCACCGGACTCGACCATGTCCATTGCTTCCATTTTTTCTACTCCAGTTAAACGCTAAAACCTTAAGTCTAAGTCTTAGTCTTAGTCTTAGTCTTTTAAATTAGTGTCCAATAAAAAAGCCTCGAAAAACGAGGCTTTTTTACATGCTTTACAATACTCACAGCACTGACAATAAATACTTGTGACCTTGTTTACGCTTATTTATCAATCGTCGTTGTTAAAAGCGCCGAGGATTTGTAACAAGCTAACAAAAATATTGTAAATGCTCAGGTATAAACCGGCAGTCGCCAGGATATAGTTAGTTTCACCACCGTTGACGATACGGCTTGTATCATAAAGAATGAAACCACTCATAATCAGGATAACAGCAGCTGAAATCGCTAATTGTAAGGCAGGCATCGCAAGAAATATGTTAGCTACTGCTGCAATCAACACAACGATAAAGCCAGCGAAAAGCATTCCACCTAAAAAGCTGAAATCTTTTTTCGTCGTTAAAGCGTAAGCAGACAGGCCAAGAAAAATGGCACCGGTGCCGCCTAATGCTGTCATGATGACTTCGCTTCCGCCGGGGATGGACAAAAATGCGCTAAGCATTGGCCCAAGACCCAGGCCTAATAAGCCGGTGAAGCCGAAAACCACAAAAATACCGGCGCTGGAATGTGCTGTTTTTGGTAAAACAAACCATACCAATATTAGCGCGCCGATAGATGAGATAAGGCTAATCATGGGTGGCAATGCAATTGCCATTGAAACACCCGCCATTAATGCACTGAAAATCAATGTCATTGCTAGCAATTTGTAGGTATTTGTTAATACTTTGTTTTTCTCTGCCGAAGATACAGCAGAACCTGTAAATACTGATTGTGGATTCATGGTCCGGTTAAACTCCTTTGTTGTTCGTTACAGTGTATGACATATCATGTCCTGTATAGTTCAAAGCATATCATTTAACTAAAGATTAGCAACTATTTATGTAAAATAAACCTTCTGCTGATTATGTGAGGCATCTTTTGATTAAAGTTCAATCAAAAACCCGGGTGTTCTGGGTTCTGCTCTGTGAAAACGGCCTATATTCTGAAATAGTTTAAAAAAAAGTCCCTTTTTTCAGATTGGGACTGGATTTTTTTGATTGTTTTCGTTATCTTATGCCGCCTTCGATGACCTAGCGCTGACTAGGGCAGAAGATTGGAGAGGTGGCTGAGTGGCCGAAAGCACTGGTCTTGAAAACCAGCGAGGGTTTATCCCCTCCCAGGGTTCGAATCCCTGCCTCTCCGCCATATAAAGAGGTAAGCTGCTGATAAATAAGGAAAATTTATTTTGATGCAGCTTTTACCCATACTTCTACCCATACCCACCCAATAATCGAAAATCTCACACCGATTTTATTCCAACTAACGATTATAACTATCAGCCATTGTCTTTGTCACTGCTGAGGGTGTTATTGATCGCTAAGAATGTCCTTGATGTAGCCATATGAACTATCCTTTTCAAGGGTGTTTGACTCGGCTAAAACCCAATTCAACTCGAATGCATCGATTAAAAGTTAATTACGGCTTTTCTATATTTTGGGTGTGATGTGAGGTGGTTATGGAAAAGAGAAATTGCTAGCGCATAATATCTACGGCTACGTTATGAGCCGATATTTGCTGCAACACACTATTGGGCTGTGATTGTTTTCGGTTACAGGAATTTAGCCAAAAAGGTCGGTTTTGGTGGTCTCTTGAAGATATGTACGACCTTAACTTACTGGCTAAGATTGTATGAGGGTAGTCGCGCTCAGCATAATGTATTTACCTTAGGGCAAATATTATCAGCCGCAATGTTTAGTCTATGTGTGATTACCTTAACTCGTTGATTGAGTAACGGGGACTCAATCAAGAGGCTAGAGTCTGCCGCTTTTCAATGAGTGTTTTTACGACGGCTTGAAGTTCCTCTGTCGTCTTCCCCGAGGCAAACGCACCTAACATGGTGTCCACTTCATGGGCGAGCCAGCCGACAGATCGATTACCCAAACAAACCCCAGGAGGAAACAACCCTTCACTGATTCGACGATAAAGAGTGGCGTGACTCATTCCGGTTCGGTTTAACACTGCTGGCTTTCTTTCAATTCGAATTGGTTGGTGCTCAGACATAGCGACTCCCTGTATGCTTGATTATAAAGTGCTTATGTAGCATTGATCACGCTTTGGGCGTTTTGATGTCGGGTGTGGAAGATCAAGAAATTCACCAGTTTTTCCGTGAGTCAGCTTTCCCCTCTGAAGATTGCGTGAGTGAAATTTTGGATCTTTTGGCGCGATGTGACGGCCTATCAATTCGCGCAATCGAAGAGCAGACCAACCTTCGCCATGGCCAAATAGAGAAAGTGTTAAAACTACTCAGTGTGGAAAATCTTGCACCGGTGATAAAGGTCGGTAGTCAGTGGCGTAGGACGCCAGTACCTTATACTATGGATCATGGTATTGGGCACCTGACCGGTCAGCGTGTGCAAGAGTGGGCAGAGGTGCAAGCTTATTTAACTGATGCGGGCTGTAAAATGAGCTACTTGCGCCGTGCGCTGGATGATGCAAATCCGGCCCCTTGCGGTAAATGTACTTCTTGTCTGGGCCACCCTATTGTTAACGTTGGCGTGGATGCTCAATTGGCTCATGTTTCGGGGCGCTTCTTGAAACAGGCGGAAATGGTCATTATCCCTCGAAAGCAAGTCGCTCCATCGAATGATGAAACGGCAAGAGCGTTTCCTACTTACCAATTTCCCCGTCTTTTAAAAGCATTGGCTGCCCAAGAGGGGCGTGTGCTTTCACGTTGGGGAGATGCCGGTTGGGGGCGTAGTGTCTTGAATGGCAAACACTCCAATCATTTTGGTGATGAGTTGGTGGAAGCGACCGCTGAAATGATTCAACAACGCTGGCAGCCAGATCCAGAGCCTGCTTGGGTTTGCTGTGTGCCTTCGCTAAATCATCCTGAGCTGGTGCCAAACTTTACTATGCGTTTAGCTCAACGCCTGGGATTACCTTTTGTAGGCTGTGTGGAAAAAGCTTCTCATAACCAGTCACAGAAAGAGCAACAAAATAGCTTCCATCAGTGCCAAAATTTGGATGGTGCCTTTACTATAAACCAACCCGTGCCATCAGGTCCTGTATTGTTGGTTGATGATATTGTCGATTCTCGTTGGACATTGGCTGTGATGGCAGCACTATTACAACAGGCAGGGAGTGGTGTCGTATTCCCAGTAACCTTAGCCTCAACCTCGGTAAGTGATTCATGAATTTATCTGTAACCGCACAAGCGACCTTGTTGCTGACTTGCTACTTTAGAAAGGCGAGTAAGGAGGATGCTAAGCCTCTCACCAATTTAGAGTGGGGGCGTTTTGCCTTGTGGCTGAAAGAGAAAAACACCACCCCTGCTGATTTTCTGATTCCTGATCCGCAACCGTTACTAACAGGATGGCATGATTGCAAGATCAGCCAAGAGCGTATCTTATCCCTATTGAACCGTGGCCATAGTTTGGCGTTAGCCGTGGAAAAATGGCAGCGGGCAGGACTTTGGGTAGTGACTCGCTCTGATCCTGAATACCCCAAACGGCTGAAAGCTCGGTTAAAAACAAATTCACCACCGGTGTTATTTGGCTGTGGTAATCAGACACTGTTAAGTGCGGGTGGAATCGCTGTTGTTGGTTCCCGTAATGCTTGTGATGCGGATTTGGCGTTTACCCAGCAGTTGGGTGCTAATGCTGCGGCTCAATGTATCGGTATTGTATCCGGTGGTGCACGAGGTGTTGACGAAGCGGCAATGTTAAGCGCTATGCATGCTGAGGGGAAAGTGATTGGTGTGATGGCCGACAGTCTTCTTAAGGCGGCAACCAGTGCTAAATGGCGTAAGGGTTTAATGGATGGCAATGTTGTGTTGGTGTCGCCATTCTATCCTGAGGCAGGTTTTAACGCAGGCAATGCCATGGCGCGGAATAAGTACATCTACTGCCTGGCGGATACGTCGGTTGTGGTTCATTCCGGTAATAAAGGCGGGACGCTGAATGGTGCGGAAGAAAATCTGAAACAGCATTGGGTGCCGCTATGGGTGAAGCCAACCCAAGATAAGGATGCAGCCAATGCTATGTTGGTAAACAAGGGGGGGCGTTGGTGCGAAGAGAACCTTCAAAGTTTCGAGCTAGTGACTCTGTTTACTACACACAAAAAGAGAGCAATGGTTTAGATTTATTTTCACAAGCAAATCAGCCTGAGGATTTGTTCTCTAATCAAATTCGAGAGCCAAGAGCTGAAAACCAAGATACCGATGTGTTAGATGTAAAAGCGGCTGAAGAACTGAATGAAGGCGACAAATCTAGTGACTTTTACAGTTTATTTATCAGTGACTTAGCTCGACTGGCGGTAGAACCAATAAATATTGATGCGTTGTCTGAAAAAATGGGCTTGCATAAATTTCAGGTTGCAGATTGGATAACGCGTTCGCTTAATGACGGCTACATTAAGAAGCTAAATCACCGCGTTTAAATACCTCGCCGATAGGAGTGGTTAGGTCGACTTCCTCAGAAAGCTCAAAGCTTATTATCTGCCCGGTTCTTTGCAGGACGACAACGGGATAGCCATTAATGTCTTTTCCTTTTTTCATATAAAAATACGTGCCATCTCGATAGTGAATTCACTATTTGTAGAGCATCTCGGTTCCATAAGAAATCATTAATTAGATATCCAAAAAATAAAATAAACCTATCTACGTCGGGTTGGCTGTCGTGATTGGGTATCGGGTGTGAGTTGTCCGTAGAGGATAAGTGGGGTTGTTACAAACGATCGATATTATCTTGGATTTTTTGCAGTATCGGTTCAAAGTTCGGCTGGCTGCCATAGTAGAGTGATCGTGTTGATTGAAATGCTTGCTCGTAACTTTTTCTAACTTCTGAATCTGCCATTAGGAAAGCATCATTCTCTGCAATGTTGAGGTTATCGCCCGTTCTAAATCGCACCTCTTTTCTTGCATGGTACTCCGGTGTGCCAATGAATTTCTGTACATCGGGGTGATCGAGTAGCTGTGCTAGATCGTAATAGTGACGAAGAAAATTGGCGGGAAATGCAGTTGATGTGCGTTGCTGACGGTATTTAGTTGAAACTGTTTGAAGCTTTTCAACAAAGGTATAGCCAGGGTGATAGCACTTAATCTGTTTTGCACGGTTATCGATAATAGAGACCGAGGCATTGGCTTTATCAAATGCCCAGGATGATATGTCTACTTCAAAATTAGGCGTGGTGTCGTCAAACCCTGCTTCCAACAATATGCCATCTTTGAGTCCGGTAACAGCCTCATAGCGTGATGGGTAAAGCAGGCGAATACCACCACTGCGGTAGGCTTCATCGTCGAAGTTGCTGTCACGCTCGACATCGATAATGTCATCAATGCTGATCTCCTCAGCGATCCAGTCATAGAATTGTCGACGAGAGTCGATATGTGTGGCTTTTTTTGTTTGGTTTTTGCCGGTATAGACCTGGAACGCGGGTTTTGATGTGCCAGCGGCAGGGTCGATATGGATATCAATATCTTCTGAGAAACGCTCAATAATCCCGAAGCCTTTAGACAACGAAGTGCCGCCTTTCAGCTCAAAGCAAAACCCCAAAGAGGTTAGACCATACAGGCAATGCATGATCCAATAATCCTTCTCCACCAGCTGAGGGATAATCCCTTGTTCACTGGCGACGATCTCGATTAACTCGGGGAATTCAGCTAGATCATGTAGGTAAGGCATATTAGCTGGCATTCGCAAATACCTCAGCAAAGTATTTTTGACTGGCGACATTGCCATACTGCTTAACCGCTTGTTTGAGTTTTCGCAGGTCGAATTGACGGACTTTTTCAGCCACTCGTGTGCGCACGGCCTCTTGGTCTTCTGCCAATGTCTTGAGATTATTCATAAGGTCTACCAACAGAAATTCGTTGGACAGTTTTTTCGGGAATTTGTACTTACGCCGGAATTCAAAATGGCGGCCACCCAATTCAAAGGTGCCGTGGCGCTTGTGGTTATAGACAACGATGAGGTTGTAGAGCTGAGTGGTACCCACACCTAGTTGATTATAGGTGTTGGGTGTTGTTAAAAGAAAATCATCATCTTTCAGAAACGTTTTAACTAGCTCGGCCTCGCTGGCGGGCACCATGCCAAAGAGTGATTTTTTAGGGCAGTAATACAAACCATTTTGAAGCTTGCTTAAAACACCCGTCTCGACTAATTCCTTGGCATGACGATCCACACTCTTAGACCATTGAGCAAGGTCGGCACGGCGATAGACCGTACCGGGTTGTAAATGTCGTTTGAGCAGTTCTAGGCGTTTCATGATGATTTCTCACTAATATTCTTCTAAATATAGGATTAGCTTCGCCTTATGTCAATATATTGATTAATAATTCATGCAAAAAACGAAGTAACTCATTGATAGTTAAAATATCGTCTATTTGTCTACTGAACTGAGTATTGGAATCGCTAGCTCATCGATTGGGCTGGTATAGGCCAATGAGCGGCGTAATCACTCGTGGACTCATTGTAAGCCCAGATTGTCTTCATCCCTCAGCGCACAATCACGCTGTCAATCGTGGCTAAAAATGTGAATACGGCACGAACATAGGCTGAGGGACATCATCGCTGAGCAGTGGATCTGAATTCGCGAAAATTAACCTTAACGAGGGAGATGCCTGGCAATATTCACCACATTGTGAGTGTTTTAAATTTAGCGAGGTTTACATTAAACCTAGAAAAATCAGTTGATCCACGAGCTAGAGCACAATTACTTGATTCGCTTGGCTATATGATAAAGATTTGATTCACCAACCAGGTGAACGCAAACTTTTTCATTACGCCAATCAAACCAATTACTTGCACTCTATTCTCGCGTCCAACTGATCTTTCTAGGTTAAAGGAATGTTTTGCTACAACATTAAAGTATAAAAATCATTCAGCGTTAAATTATAAGTGATGATCAACTTATCGCTTTCTGGGCGATGAGGCCGCCGCAGAGATGATCATGGCAGGATATAACATGGCTGGTGAGCGCGTCCGTGAAACCAACCCATTCACTATTGGACAGCCACTGTTAGGGCAGCACTCACTCCGTACACGTTCCCCCTATGCCGCACGTATTGAAGCCCTGTGGCAACAGATGCGCGAAGCAGTGATTGCTGCTTTTCCTGAAGCACCAGGATTGCCTGATGACTCATCCCAGTATCTTGCCCAAGTGGAGTCGCGTTACCGGTTTGATGCCTATCACTCACTCTCTATCGAAGGCTATCAGGTCAATTATGATTTGATAGAACGCATTCGGCAGGGGGGTGTTAACGCCACTCCAAACCCGCAGATATTTGCCGCTGAAGACACATATTCTAGATTTCAATCATTTTCGACGTTTTGGTTTTTTACGGGTTTGAAAACGTAAAACTTCAAGGAGCTGGGTCATTGGAAGTGTATTAATTCACGTAAATCGGTATAAAAGAATAGCTGATGAGATTGGCATGACGTCTCCAGAGAAGTCAGTCGTTTCTGCTGATCCGTTCCATTGCACGAAGGATGGCCATCATTCCGTCAGTAAGAGGAACCCGGTGAGGCCGTTTCATTTTCATTCTCTCTTCAGGAATTGACCAAACTTTCTCATCCATATCGATTTCGCACCACTTTGCATTGATCACTTCTGATGTCCGGCACGCTGTGAGGATGGTAAACCTCAATGCCATTTTGTTTTTGGCTCCCAATACTCCCAAACACAACATTCACTAATATCCACCGTTTTGTCGAGCTTACCCGTAAAAACGTGCTTCCTAAAATCTACTTTATTAGACTGATAAATATCATTGATAATCTTTACCGAGGAAATAGGTTATTTAGAGGTTGCTATTTTCTCGTACGACATTAGTATCAATCAGTCAATAAGAGTAACGATACGTGTGATTGATGTTTTTCCTGTTTTTGGGGTGAGGCTTATCCTTATCTGTGCAGGCTGTTAGTTGTCACACAATTAGTTGTCACACAAGTAGTTACCATCAAGTGATTGCAGTAAAACAAAAACGGACCTGGAATAATTCAGGCAAAAATTTAAAAAATAATAAGAACAAAAAACAATCGTCAAGGGAGGCAGCTGTGATAAATATTTTAATTATCAGCAGTTATCGTTTAATTTGCGCCAGTTTGGAGCAAATAATTGTCAAAGATCCGGAGTTTCACGTTGTTGACGTTGCTGCAAGGTTAGATGCGGTGCCGCAATACGTGAGCGAGAACAGGGTTGATGTCGTGTTGTTGGAAGTCTGTCCACCAGGTATTGATCATTTTGAGCTAATTAAACAGATGCTTAAGACAAAACCTGATCTTAAGTTTCTCGTACTGTGTACTCAGGCTGCAGAACCATTGCCCAGCCAGTTTTTACAGGCCGGCGCGATGGGTTTTATTACCCGGCAGGCATCGGTGGACGAGGTGTTAACCGCAATTAGGGAGGTTGCTGCGGGTAATCGTTATCTTGGTTTTGAATGTGCTCAGCAAATGGCGCTGGGTAAAGTCAGTGGCGAAAACCCGTTTTCATTGTTGTCCGCACGTGAAATGCAGGTCATGATGATGATAACCGCCGGTCGAAAAGTGATGTCCATATCTGACCAGTTATGCCTGAGCCCGAAAACAATCAATACATATCGTTACCGTTTGTTTTCGAAGCTGGGGGTAGACAGTGATGTGACGCTGACTCGCCTGGCCATCAGGCAGGGTTTGATGGAAGCGTAGAGGCTATTTGTAGCGGTGATTTACAGATGCTGCATGTGTCATCGCGAATTTTTCGGTGATTCATGCAGAGATTGCGGATCTGTTCTGGCAAGCGTATGGGTCGAATGTTATATTCGCGCACATGATAGAATTTCCTCCCGCGTTATTGTTGATGGGGCCAACGGCGTCAGGGAAAACGGCCCTCGCTTTGTCGTTAGTCGAGCAGTTTCCGTTTGAAATAATCAGTGTGGATTCCGCGTTGGTGTATCGGGATATGGATATTGGTACCTCCAAGCCGTCACCTGAATTACTTGAAAAATACCCGCATCATCTGGTGAATATTCGTGACCCGTCTCAGGTGTATTCTGCGGCTGAGTTTCGCCACGATGCATTAGGTATTATGGATGATATCGTCAGCCGAAATAAAATACCCTTGCTCGTCGGCGGGACGATGTTGTATTTTCGCGCCTTGATAAATGGCCTTTCTGACTTGCCTGCTGCAAACGCAGAGGTGCGCGAGGCATTGGAAAAAGATCTGTCAACATTCGGTTTGGGTGTGATGCACAAAAAGCTGCAGGCCGTCGATCCGCTCGCCGCAAAAAAAATCCACCCAAATGATCCGCAGCGCGTTCAGCGCGCCCTTGAGGTCTATGAGATTTCGGGTATTCCGATCAGCAAATGGTGGGAAAAAGAAAATAAGCAAAAATTGCCCTATACTCTTTTAAAGCTCGCGATTGGCGTGTCTGACCGCGCCATTTTACATCAGCGAATTGCAACGCGTTTTGCTCAAATGTTGGATGAAGGTTTTATTGATGAGGTGAGGTCTCTGCGCGCCAGAGGGAATCTTGAGTTGAATACACCATCAATGAGGTCGATTGGTTACCGTCAGGTTTGGCAGTACCTCGATGGGGATTATGATCGAGATGAAATGGAATTTAAAGGTGTTGTCGCCACCCGTCAATTGGCAAAACGTCAGCTTACCTGGTTGCGGTCGGAACAAAACTTGAATTGGATAAATTCCGATAAAAAAGATTTTAACGAGAGCGCCTTGAAAATAGTCGCTCAGATCCCAAGATAAAAGTCTTAAAATCAGAGCATGTTAAGAATTGCTCGATATTTCACTTTTTTGACGAGCTCTTTTCTGGAAAAGTCATTTTGAAAAAAAGTTGTTTTGAAATAAGGTTTTGATGAAGTAATTAATACAAGGCTTTTGCACTTTGATGTAGAACGTGTATTATTCGGCAGTAAGTCATTTAATGTACCATATGATTTGTTTGCTGTTGGATTGACTAATATATAAGCACTAATAAGCTAAGCGCTACTAAATAAGAACTAAGGAGAAAAAAATTATGTCAAAAGGGCAAAGTCTACAAGACCCTTTTCTGAATATGTTGCGTAAAGAAAAGGTGCCAGTGTCTATTTACTTAGTGAATGGAATAAAGCTCCAGGGGCAAGTCGATTCTTTTGACCAGTTTGTCGTTTTATTAAAAAACACGGTTAATCAAATGGTATATAAGCATGCAATTTCAACGGTTGTGCCAGCGCGAAATGTCAAACTTTCGACTGACGACGCAGAAGATGCAGACAACGGATAATATTGATATTAAGACTGTAAGTTTCAAATTGTTAAACGCTCAAGTTATGTCGTGCAGGTTGAGTTCGTTTGTTTGATCGTCATAAAGGCGGGGACAATGCCCTGCTCGTGCAATTAAAAATTTCATCAGAAGAGGCAAACGATGCTGATGAGTTTATCGAGCTGGTTGAATCTGCTGGGCCTGACATAGCCGGCTTTATTTCCGGCTCACGTCCACGACCTGACCCAAAGTATTTTGTCGGAAAAGGTAAGGCCGAGGAAATTCAGCAGGCTGTTGAGGTCGGCGAAGTCGATGTCGTTATTTTTGACCATGCATTGTCACCAGCACAAGAGCGAAATCTCGAACAAATTTTTCAATGTCGTGTATTAGATCGAACCGGGTTGATACTCGATATATTTGCGCAGCGGGCGCGATCATTTGAAGGTAAGTTACAAGTTGAGCTTGCTCAATTGCGACACCTTTCAACCCGATTAGTAAGGGGCTGGACGCATCTTGAGCGGCAAAAAGGTGGCATCGGATTACGCGGCCCTGGTGAAACCCAGTTGGAAACCGACCGTCGATTACTTAACAATCGAATAAAGCAGATAAATCGCCGTTTAGATAAAGTCAAAAAACAGCGTGACCAGGGCCGACGAGCGCGAAAACGTGCTGAAATGCCGACGGTTTCATTGGTTGGTTACACAAACGCAGGTAAATCGACCTTATTTAACACGATGACCGGCGCAGAAGTTTACGCAGAAGATCAAATGTTCGCCACGCTTGATCCGACTTTACGTCGAGTTGATATTGCTGATGCCGGGCCGATAGTGCTGGCCGATACGGTTGGTTTTATTCGCCAGTTGCCACATGATCTGGTGGCTGCGTTTCGTTCCACGCTGGAAGAAACACAACAGAGCCATTTATTGCTGCACATTATTGATGCGGCGCGGGAAGACCGGGCTGATTGCATTGGGCACGTAAATGAAGTGTTGGCAGAGATAGAAGCGGATGACATTCCGCAATTAGAAATTTACAATAAAATTGATTTGCTGGATGATGTTGAGCCTCACGTTGATTATGACGAAAATGGGGTCGCAAAGCGTGTCTGGATGTCTGCTGCAACGGGCGAGGGGCAAGCGTTTATACTGGACGCATTAAAACTGAATTTTGGAAAAAACTTCATCCATTGCTGGGTTAGATTAAACGCAGATGAAGCAAGGATTCGAGCACGGTTTTTTGATCTTGGTGTTGTTGTGAATGAAAATGACCCGGGTGACGGCGGTTTTTTTATTGAAGTGAGTATGCAAAAACACACGTTGAATAAACTGATCAATGATCAGAGTCGCATGTTTTCCGTCGAAGATTATGAGCGGGAATTTGTGTTGAAAAATGCCGGATAACCTGACTTTGTGTTTGTTTTCGGTTGGTCGCATGGTATAAACTTAAGCACAAATTTAAACTTCCAGGCTTTGATTATCCTGGAAAGATCAGTTGGACGCGAGAATAGAGTGCAAGTAATTGTGCTCTAGCTCGTGGATCAACTGATTTTTCTAGGATAATGCTGGGTGAGCAAGTTAAGAACAGTAAGCACAATATAAAATACACAATATTAGGTAAGTGATTATAAAATGAAAATGATTGATCAACCCGATGTGAAAAATAGCGGAGTTAATATGGCCTGGAATGAACCTGGCGGCTCCGGTGGTGACGACAAAGATAAAAAAAATCCCTGGGGCGGCAATAGCGGCGATAAAAACAGGGGTGGTAACAAAGGGGGGCGCGATCAGACGCCACCTGATCTTGATCAAATCGTAAAAGACATGCAAGGCAAAGTGACCAGGCTTTTCGGTGGGAAAGGCGGTGGCGGAGGCAGTGACGGCGGCTCCGGTTCATCAGGCAACGGCCCTAGCGCTAAATTGATGGGTGTGCTCGCAGGGATTTTGTTTGTAATCTGGCTGGCGTCCGGAATTTATATTGTTGACCCGGCGGAACGCGGCGTTGTCTTACAGTTTGGTTCTTATTCCAGTACGACCTTGCCCGGCCCGCACTGGCGAATCCCATATCCTATTCAGCGAGTTGAAATTGTTGACGTAGACCAGATTCGAAACGTAGAAGTGGGTTATCGTTCAACTGCTGCCCGGTCTAACAACGCTAATTCCGTGCCTCAGGAATCATTGATGTTAACGCAGGATGAAAATATCGTTGATATTAAATTTGCGGTTCAATATTTAGTAAAAGATGCGCAGGAGTACTTATTTAATGTTCGTGACCCTGATTCCACGCTGCGCCAGTCAACCGAAAGTGCGATTCGTGAAGCGATAGGCCAGAGTAAAATGGACTTTGTCTTGACTCAAGGTCAAAGTGATATCGCAATACGAACTAAAAGCTTAATTCAGGCTATTCTTGATCGTTATAAAACCGGTTTAGAAGTCACCAGTGTGAACTTGCAAAGTGCTCAGCCACCGTTAGAAGTAAAAGGCGCGTTTGAAGACGCGATTCGTGCGCGAGAAGATAAGCAGCGTTTCATTAATGAAGCAGATGCTTATTCAAATGACATTATTCCAAAAGCACGTGGTAATGCAGCCAGGCAGCTTGAAGAAGCGGCGGGTTATAAAGCACGTGTTGTTGCAAGAGCAGAAGGTGAAGCTAAACGATTCACTTCTTTACAGACTGAATATGAAAAAGCACCCGAAGTCACACGTGAACGCTTGTACATCGATATGATGCAAGCGGTGATGACAAGTACGTCTAAAGTGATGGTTGATGTTGAAGGTGGTAATAACCTGCTTTATTTACCGCTAGATAAACTCATGGGTAGTGGTAGTCAGATTGATTTAAGTCGATTGCCTCAACAATTTGCTCCAGCGCCGATATCTGTGCCAACCACGGCACCACAGTCGACGGAAAGACGATTACGTGACAGTTTACGCAACCGGGGAGTAAGATAAAATGAATATTAAATTGATAGGTACGGTGGTTGCCGTTGTAATTTTCGTTGGCTCATTTTCAGTTTTTACCGTTGATGAGCGTGAAAAAGCCATCATGTTTCGATTAGGTGAAATTGTTAAAGCGGATTTTGAGCCGGGCATTCATTTCAAAATGCCAATTGTGAATAACGTGCGGAAGTTTGATAGCCGTATTTTAACGGTTGACTCCGCGGTGGAAGAATATCTCACCAGTGAAAAGAAAAACGTCCTGGTTGATACTTTTGTAAAATGGAAAATCATCAATGCGGCAGATTATTTCACCTCGATGGGTGGTGAAGAGCGACGGGCGTCAAGTCGAATTTCTCAAATTGTAAAAGACAGTATGCGTAATGAGTTTGGTAAGCGTACAATCCAGGAAGCTGTTTCTGGTGAGCGAGCTCAGATTATGAACAATTTACGGGTTAACGTCAGTAAGGAAGTCGCTAACTTTGGTATTGAGGTGGTAGATGTGCGAATCAAACGTATCGATTTGCCGCGTGATGTATCAGAGTCCGTTTTCCGCCGGATGGAAGCCGAGCGAGCCAGGGTTGCGAAAGACTTTCGCTCACGCGGAGCTGAAGAAGCCGAACGTATTCGTGCGGACGCCGAGCGCCAGCGTGAAATTATCAGCGCTGAAGCGTTTCGTGATGCAGAAGAAACTCGCGGCTTAGGTGATGCCCTGGCAGCTAACGTATATGCATCCGCTTATAATGAAGACAAAGAGTTTTATGCTTTTTACCGAAGTATGGAAGCCTATAAAGCCTCTTTTAGTAATAAAAGTGACTTGATAGTGGTTAAGCCTGATGCTGAATTCTTTAAGTATTTTGGTTCTGCGACGATTGATAATAAATAACTTGTTGTTGCTTTAAACTCATTGATTTATAAGAAAGAACGGGCGGGCCTCATTTGAGATTCGCCCGTTTTTTTGCTGTGTTTATGGTCAAGATACGGGATTAATTCACAATGATGCAGGAATTATTGGTAGCAGCTGCACTATTGCTGGTTTTTGAAGGTATAATGCCGTTCGCAAAACCGGCTGTATCGCGTCAAATGGCACTGATAGTTACTAAAATGGATGATAAAAGCCTGAGAGTTGGTGGTTTTTTCAGCATGATGGCCGGATTATTACTACTTTACTTCATTAAATAAGATTGATTAACAGATGTTGGATACAGAACGATGGTTATTGCCGGAAGGCATGGAAGAATTGTTGCCCGAGCAGGCAGAGCAAATCGAATTTTTACGTCGATCAATACTCAAACTTTATCAGCGTTGGGGGTATCGTTTCGTCATGACTCCGCTGGTAGAGCATCTAGAGTCTTTACAAGTGGGTACGGGCAATGATATTGGCCAATACACTTTTAAGCTGATCGATGAAATGACCGGTCGTTTGCTCGGCGTGCGCGCAGATATCACTCCGCAGGTTTCAAGAATTGATGCGCACCGAATGAGTGAAGACGGGCCATCACGCCTTTGTTACGCTGGCCCTGTATTATTAACGAAACCACGTGAATTAGGCGGTTCAAGAAACCCGGTTCAAATTGGCGCTGAGTTATACGGTCATAGTGGTAAAGAAAGTGACATCGAAATTCTTGAACTCATGCTCAGTTCGCTTGAGCGCACCGGTTTAACACAGATATCGCTTGATTTAGGTCATGTGGGTATCTTTCGCGGACTGGTCAGTCAATACAATATCGATGAAACACTGGAAGCCGATTTATTTGATGCCTTGCAACGTAAGGCCAGACCGGAAATCGAAGAATTGCTGGCAGACGACGAGTCAAGTGTCGCTTGCCAGAGTGCGTTTGTTGCTCTGGTTGGCCTGAATGGCGGTGAATCAACTATCGCTGAAGCACGTGTCGCATTGGGTGATGTAAGCGCCGATGTTGATGCAGCGTTGACTGCCCTTGAAGAAATTTACAACGGCCTGAAGGCCCGTTGCCCTGGCGTCTCCATTCATTTTGACCTGGCTGAATTACGTGGCTATCAATATCACACGGGGGCCGTATTTGCGGCTTATGTGCCCGGTTACTGGCAGGCGGTTGCACAGGGTGGCCGTTATGATGATGTGGGCAAAGTATTCGGACGTGCGCGTCCCGCCACCGGTTACAGCATGGATTTACGTGCGATTTGTAACCTACTCCCCGCATTTGAAAATGACAGAAATCACATTTATGCGCCCAGTAAAAGCGACGGTGTGTTAGAGCGAAAAATACATGAGTTGAGAGATTCAGGTGAGAGTGTGGTCAGGGAATTACCCGAACAATCACGTCAAACATCACAGCAGATGCAGCAAAAAGCGCAACAAGAGGGTTGTAATCGTGTGTTGGTTAAACGCGACGCACAGTGGGTTATCGAGTCACTTTAACGCGAAACACTTTTTCGTGTGACGCAACTGAAGAATCAGAGTTAGAGAGTAGCTAATGAGTAAAAACATTGTCGTCATCGGTTCCCAGTGGGGAGATGAAGGTAAAGGTAAAATTGTTGATTTATTGACAGACCAGGTGAGTGCCGTTGTTCGCTTTCAAGGCGGTCATAACGCCGGGCACACGCTGGTTGTTGGTGACCAAAAAACTGTCCTGCACTTAATTCCATCGGGTATTTTGCGTAAAAACGTACAATGTCTGATTGGCAACGGCGTGGTAGTTTCACCAGTTGATCTGTTAAAAGAAATCACCATGTTGGAAGAAGCCGGCGTACCGGTTCGCGATCGCTTAAAAATTAGCGCAGCCTGCCCATTAATTCTTGATTATCACATCAAGTTAGATCATGCGCGTGAAAAAGCCCGTGGCAAAACGGCCATTGGCACAACCGGTCGTGGCATTGGTCCATGTTATGAAGATAAAGTTGCCCGTCGCGCCTTACGAATCACAGATTTATTTCATCGTGAACGTTTTTCTGCCAAGCTGGGTGAGATCCTTGACTATCATAATTTCGTATTACAGAATTATTTCAAAACTGATCCTGTTGATTTTCAAAAAACGCTGGAAGACGCATTGTCCTACGCTGAAATTCTGGCGCCAATGGTTGCCGATGTGCCAGAAATCTTAAGTGATTATAAAAAAGCAGGCAATTCCGTTTTATTTGAAGGCGCGCAGGGCGCATTGCTTGATATTGATCACGGAACTTACCCGTATGTCACATCTTCAACTACCACAGCGGGTGGTGCAGCACCGGGTGCTGGCGTTGGCCCATTATATGTTGATTACGTGCTTGGTATTACCAAAGCCTACACAACGCGCGTGGGTGCGGGGCCATTTCCAACCGAACTGTTTGATGAAACCGGTGCGCAACTGGCGAAAAAAGGTCACGAGTTCGGTTCAACAACCGGCCGTGCTCGTCGATGTGGCTGGTTTGATGCGGTCTCTTTACGCCGTTCCATTCAAATTAACAGTGTTAGTGGCTTATGCATAACAAAACTTGATGTGCTTGACGGTCTGGACAACATTGGTTTGTGTGTTGGTTATGAAATTGACGGTGTTACGCATTCCACCCCGCCGGTTGGTGCTGAGGCATTCAGCAGCTGCATCCCGGTTTATGAAATGATGCCCGGCTGGCGTGATTCAACCGTTGGTGTGACTGATTTTGCTAAGCTGCCGGAAAATGCACAAAAATATTTAAATCGAATCGAAGAGATTACCGAAACTAAAGTGGCCATTGTTTCAACCGGCCCGGAGCGAAATGAAACCATTTTGCTGGATGATCTGTTTAGCGTTTAGTTTACTGATTGATGGTTTGATAAAAAGCCTGCAGCTTAAAACTGCGGGCTTTTTATTTTGTAGCCAGTGATGATTTAGTTTTTAGCCGCCGCAAGCGTAAAAAACTTATCGAACAAATACGCTTCGTCAAAATATCGTTTTCCCACAAAAACTGTTGCATGATGTCCCCATTGGCGCATTGCCCCGGCAGACTTTATGCCCATTGGCCAGAGTGCAAAGCGCTCTATGCGTTTTGAGTTTTCAACTAATCCATCATTTGAAAACAGGCTTTTATTTTGATTGCCGGCTGCTAAATGTCGTAGCTGGTGGTAGCTTTCAAATAAGTAGGTTTTTGCATTTTTATCAAAGCGTTTCTTTTGATAGACCCGCTCAATATAATGTTTTTTACTGCTAATTCTCAGAACCCAGGGTATGTCCTTGTCGGTTTCTAAATTAACCTGGGCCAGAAACGGCGGTTCTTTTTCCTGAGCTGCGGCATCCATATTAAATTTCACAGCCTTGCTGGCATAAAATTTATGATAACAACCGCAATTGTGTATCGAATCAAATAATAGTGGTGTAAAGTTTTCATCAAGCGTGACACGCCAGATGATGCCATCAAGTTTTCCTGCATAGATGTCAAAGCCGCTTTGTGACGGGCGCTCGGGAAACCAGAAAACATAGTTTAATTGAAGCCGTATTTTCCCTGCAAAACGGGTGTACGACGGCTTTGTATACATAACCGGGCTGGTCGTATCCACATAAGGTATATTTTTTTTGTCTAGCTTTACCTCGCCGGTTTTATCGTAGTCCCCGGATTCGTCAATTTCCAGCGTCGGCGCATAACGATTAAAAAGTGTATTTAATGCAGTGCTTGAGATGAAAGGGATGCTTAGAGGGTTTTCCTTATTTACTATGTCACTATCAAGATCATCAATTACGCTGGTGAATTTTGTTTGATTAATTTCGGGTATGTATCGCTGCAATTCGCCGCTAACGTATAGTTGATTTAGTTTTTTGTTAAAAACATCACGAGTCGCCCGTTGGTTTTTGGCTATTTGTTTCTGAACAAATATTGAGGTAACCGGATAAAGCCCAAGTGAGCGCAAACCCGTGCTGTAATTTTTTTTCACTTTTGCCTGTTTAATGATGCTGGGCTTGTCGTCGTCCTTCAGGCGAGCGAGAAATTCTTCGCTACAGGATGTTAGTCGCTGCTTAAATGTTAATGAGCGAAGGTGTTTTTTCTGGATGAGTGTCTTTGATTCTACTGACATATTAAGCCATTCCACGTTTCTTTTCTGGCGATTCAGTTTGGCTGCTTCTGCTAGCCAAAAATTTCTCCGCTCATTGTTTGCCAACTCATTTTTAAATGAAACCAGGAAACGATTAACACTTAAAAACGGATATGCGTTAATTTGAGTCGTTTGAATATCGGTGATTTTTTCTTGAGTGGCGGCATTATCATGTGTTTGATAAAATTGTTCGCAGGAGGCTTGTCTGGCAAGCAGGGCGTTTTTTGCTACATTGCTGGTTATTGGCTGGCTGGTCAGGCTCGCGCAACCACTTAAGGCGATAGTGGTGAGTAGGCTAAATGCGGCACATAAATTGAGCTTTTCCATAAGCAAATCGGTTTCTTTAAGGGTTTTTGATGTGTCTGTGAGCATATCATATTGTTTTACTGTAGTACTATGTAGTACTAAGTGATAAGAAGGGGTGCCAAGCGCGCGTAGACGGCGGATGTGATTTGCGGGTGTTCTTCTTAGGAGGGGTGAAAATAGGAGGGGTGAAAATAGGAGGGGTGAAAAAAATGGTGCCCAGGAGAGGACTTGAACCTCCACGGGGTTTCCCCCACTAGCACCTGAAGCTAGCGTGTCTACCAATTTCACCACCTGGGCATAGGTGTTGCTAAAAATATGAATACAGCGTTGTAATGTGTCACGTGTAGTGGCAATAGACGGGCCGCACTTTACCTAATTTGACTCTATTTTGTCAACGAATTATGTGTATTGCAGTGTATAATGGTCGGATATAGTGACATTTATCCCAATTTAGTTCGTAGGAGTAGTATTTTTGACCGAAGATAAAAACCGTTTTCAGGCAGACCCGTTCGCCTCACGTGAGGCTGATAAGTATGAGAACCCTATTCCAAGCCGGGAATTTTTGCTTGAGGCATTAGCTGAGCAGGGTAAGCCACTTACTTTGAAGCAGTTCGCCAATGCATTTGAAATTTTTGATGACACCGGTCTGGAGGCTTTACGCCGACGGCTTCGCGCTATGGAGCGTGACGGTCAGCTGGTGCGTAATCGCAAGGGGGCTTACGGTGACGTCAAAAAAATGGATCTTATCAAGGGTCGAATAATCGGTCATCCTGACGGTTTTGGATTTCTTGCGCCCGAAGACGGCGGTGATGATTTATTTTTGTCGGCCAAATGTATGCGTGGTGTCATGCACGGTGATCGTATTGTTGCCCGTGTTTCTGGTATTGACCGAAAAGGTCGCCGCGAAGGTGCGCCGGTCGAAGTGCTGGAGCATGTTAATCACCAGATCGTCGGGCGCTTTCATCAGGAATACGGCGTCGCGTCGGTTGAGCCGAGCAATAAAAAAATTACTCAGCAAGTATTAATTCCGCCGTCGCATCGTGGTTCAGCGGTTGATGGGCAAATTGTGGTTGTGGATATTATTGAGCAGCCTACCTGGCGCTCGCAGCCTATTGGTAAGGTCGCCGAAGTGCTGGGTGATCATATGGCGCCCGGGATGGAAATCGACATCGCGATTCGTTCTTACGAGCTGCCGAATGAATGGCCGTCAGAAGTTGAAATAATCGCGAAAAAGCTTCCGGACACCGTGCCGGAAGTGGCCATGAAGAATCGTGTGGATTTACGTGGCTTGCCTTTAGTGACCATCGACGGCGAAGATTCGCGAGATTTTGATGATGCGGTTTATTGCGAAAAACAGGGTCGGTACTGGAAACTGATTGTCGCCATTGCGGACGTTTCTTATTACGTCGAGCCGGAAAAAGCGCTGGACAAAGAAGCACAAAACCGCGGTAACTCGGTGTATTTTCCAAGTAATGTTATCCCTATGTTGCCGGAAGGGTTATCCAACGGATTATGCAGTCTTAATCCCAAGGTTGATCGTCTCTGCATGGTTTGTGAAATGCAGCTTACCGTGGGCGGCAATGTGAAAAGCGCCAAGTTTTATGAAGCCGTGATGAATTCATCTGCACGCTTAACCTACAACGAAGTTGCAGCGATGGTGGTTGATCGTGATGAAACTGTTCGTCAGCAATACGAAGAAATCCTGCCGCACATCGACGATTTATACTCCCTGTATCAAGTCTTTGCTAAAAAACGCAAAAAGCGAGGTGTGATTGAGTTTGGTAGCACTGAAACTCGGATTATTTTTGGTGATGACCGGAAAATTGATCGAATCGTGCCAGTGCAGCGCAACGATGCGCATAAATTAATTGAAGAGTTTATGATCGCGGCAAATGTTGAGACTGCCCGTTTTCTTGAAGAGAAAGAAATTCCCGCGCTTTACCGCGTACACAATGGCCCGTCAGAAGAAAAACTGACTAACCTGAAAGAATTTCTCGGCGAATACGGTTTTAAACTGGGCGGTGGTGCAAGTCCAGAGTCAAAACATTATGCTGCGTTGCTGGAAGAAATTCGCGAGCGCCCCGACTCAACCATGTTCGAAACTATTTTATTACGTAGCTTGAGTCAGGCGGTTTATTGCCCCGATAATTCTGGCCATTTTGGTTTGGCATTTGATGCTTATGCGCATTTTACCTCGCCGATTCGTCGTTATCCTGATTTGTTAATCCACCGTGCGTTAAAGCATGCTATTTCCGGTAAACAGACAAAATCATATCGCTACAAACTTGAAGACATGGAAAAGTTTGGTGAAATTTGTTCGATGACCGAACGTCGTGCCGATGATGCAACCCGTGATGCGCTTGACTGGCTAAAAGCCGAATACATGATGGATAAAGTCGGTGAAGAATTTGAGGGTGTGATTACCGCTGTTACCGGTTTTGGTGTTTTTGTTTTACTGGATGAAGCTTACGTCGAAGGCTTAGTGCATGTTACCTCGCTGGACAATGATTATTACCATTTTGATCGAGCCCAGCAACGTCTGGTTGGTGAGCGTAGCAAGAAAATATACCGCTTAACTGATAGGCTTCGAATCCGGGTTGTTAGCGTGAACCTGGACGACAAAAAAATTGACTTCGAGCTGGCGTCAAATAAACCGGGTAAAAAAACGGCTGATATGTCGGATAAAAAACCGGGTGGTGATAAGAAAAAATTTAAGGGCAAACCGAAAGGGAAAAGAGACGGAAGGGCGGGGTCAAAGACTAAACCTGGTGTGAAAGCTGAGGACGATAAGTCGAAGGGCAAGTCCAGTTCTAAATCAAAGCTTAAGCCTAAACCTAAGCCCAAAAAGAAAAAGCCAGCGCCAAAAAAGGCGAAGACGTCTTAAATGTCGCCAAAAATCTTTGGTATCCACGTTGTGCAGTCGGTGCTGGATAAAAATCCGGATGAAATTACCGGATTATGTCTGCAGGACAATTATACAAAAAACCGAAAGCTCAGTAGCATCGCGAAACAGGCAAAGCAGGCAAGCATCAATGTCAGCGTATTAAAGCGCAAGCAGCTGGATGAATATGTACCCAATGCAAATCACCAGGGAGTTGTTGCCTTTGTTGACAGTGCCCGCGCCGCCTTGGTTGAAGGTGATCTTGAGTCCATTATTGAGGCGGTTTCGGAAAAAATCCCGTTGATTTTGATTCTGGATCAAATCCAGGATCCGCATAATCTCGGCGCCTGTTTGCGCACTGCCAAGGCTGCCGGGGTTGATGTGGTAATCGCGCCGAAGGACAGTTCTGTGTCTATCACCTCGGTGGTCAAAAAAGTCGCCTGCGGTGCTGCCGAGACTTTGCCATATATACAGGTAACTAATTTAGCCCGTACCATGAAAAAATTGCAGGATTTGGGTGTCTGGATAACCGGCACCTCGCTGGATACTGATAAAGTGATATATGATGTTGATTATAAAGGCGCAACGGCGTTTGTGATTGGCGGTGAAGGTAAGGGAATGCGTCGGCTGGTAAAGGAACATTGTGATTATCTGGTGAAAATTCCCATGCCCGGTGATATGGAAAGTCTTAACGCCTCGGTTGCAACCGGTGTGTGCCTTTTTGAGGTTGTTCGTCAGCGAAGCTAATGCACTGTATTTTCAGTAAAAAACACAAAAAAACAATTCGTATTGCGTAACTTAAACGCGGCGCGTATAATGCGCTTTTTTCCCGCACTTATGCGGAAGATTTACAGCTGTCTCCTTGTTTTACCACATTACTTAACTCAATCTTAACTGTAGTTTTGTGATATGGAAGACTCGAAAGCCATAAGGAGGAATTATGAGACATTATGAAGTAGTATTTCTAGTACACCCGGATCAAAGTGAACAGGTCCCAGCAATGGTAGAGCGTTACCGTTCTATTCTTACCACAGAAGGTGGTTCAGTCCATCGCTTTGAAGACTGGGGTCGCCGTCAATTAGCATACCCAATTCAAAAAATTCACAAAGCACATTACATTTTGATGAACATCGAATGTAATCAGGCAGCATTAGATGAGCTGGAAAATGCGTTCCGTTTCAACGATGCAGTTTTGCGCAGCATGTTTATCAAACGTGACGCGGCTGTGGCTGACCAGTCATTTATGATGAAAGAAAAGTCTGATGATCGTAAAGACCGTAAGTCTTATGATCGTAAGCCTGAAGTAAAAGCCGCTGAAGCAGTACCTGCTGAAGCCGCCGTTACTGAAGCCGCCGTTACTGAAGCATCAGCAGCACCTGAAGCTGATGCGGGTTCCGATGCTGACGCTGGAGAAAGTGCATAAGCTTTCAGGATAATCGTGTTGTTATCAGTGGTGTTGTCGCCAAACTTTACGAAGTTCGCCACACACCTGCCGGTATACCGATAACACGGTTTGTGCTTGAGCATCAATCTGAACAGAGCGAGGCGGATCTTAAACGAAATATTCGTTGTCAGGTTTTTATTATTGCCAGCGGAAAAAAACTGAGGACTTGTTTAAATAAGTTTTCAGTCGGTCAACAAATGACAGTCGAAGGTTATTTGAACCAGATTTCGTTTAAGGGAAGTAACCCCCAGCTTTGTGTAAATGCAGAAATTATCAGATGAAAGACTGACAATCAGCTTTCATCATAAAAAAGATTTGGAGACTTAAAATGGCTCGTTATTTTCGTCGTAAAAAGTTTTGTCGTTTCACTGCCGATGGCGTCACTGAAATTGACTATAAAGATTTAGATACATTAAAAAACTATGTAACTGAAAGTGGAAAAATTGTACCTAGCCGTATTACGGGTACAAAAGCAAAATATCAGCGTCAGCTTTCTACTGCTATTAAGCGTGCTCGTTACCTGGCTTTATTGCCATACTCTGACGCGCATAGAAACTAATAATTTAACTTACTAGTTCTATAAAGAATTAAAAACGTTTTATTAAATTAAGTAACAGAAACAGCAAAATGAAAGCAATGGCAGAATATGCAATGCGTGGCCGGTTTCACGCGACAGCACTCGCAAGTTTATTTGCAATGTTGTCACTTATTTTGCCGCCATTGAGTTATATCAGTGGTGCGTTGGTTGCCTTGGTGACCATGCGTCGGGGCATTTCAGAAGGTGCCGTTATCGCGGTAATTTCTGCAGTTGTGTTAACGCTTGTTGCACAACTGAGCACCGGCAGCATGGTCATCGGATTTGTATTTGCGATAATGGTCTGGTTGCCCGTGTGGATTTTATCCATTGTGTTACGACAAACAGTCTCGATGATGTTAACCGTTTCAGTGGCTGCGCTAATTGCGGCGATTGCGGTTGTTGGCTTTCACGTAATGGTGACTGACACCCTTAGCTGGTGGTTGAATATCATTGATCAGCTTGCTGCATCAATTAGTAAATCAGGTGGTGACGCGACTCATTTTGAAGTGATGCGTGAAAACATCGCCCAATTTATGACAGGACTTATGGCCACGGCTTTTTTCCTGAGCATGATACTGAGCCTGTTTCTCGGCCGCTGGTGGCAGGCGATATTATATAATCCGGGTGGATTTAAGACCGAGTTTCATGCCTTTAGGTTAGATAAAACAGCTGCCATTGTCGGCTCGTTGATTTTAATCTGGGCATCAGTTAATTCGGTGCCAGGCAGCCTTGCAATTGATTTATCGTTTGTGGTTTCCGTGTTTGGCAGCGTGGCTGGTTTGGCACTGATTCATCATTTTGTTGCTGTCAGACAGATGAACAGAGCCTGGATTATCACGTTGTACCTGCTATTGATGTTTGTCGCACCTCAGCTTTTACTGATACTCGCTATTGTCGGCTTTGCAGATGCCTGGCTGGATATAAGACGTTTTTATACGAATAAAGGTAACGGTTCTGTTTAGTCGAAAGCTTAATTAGAATCATTACAACTGGAAATGAATAGCTTTAAGCTATTAATAATTTGAGATGAGGTGAATAATGAATATTATACTTCTTGAAAAAGTACAAAACCTTGGTGCTATGGGTGACCAGGTAAAAGTACGTGGCGGTTTTGGCCGTAATTTTTTAATTCCACAGGGTAAGGCTGTACGTGCAACTGAAGCAAATGTTGCTGTTTTTAACGAAAAAAGAGCAGGGCTTGAAGCAAAGGCAGCTGATGCATTAGCATCTGCGCAAGCACGTGCTGACGCATTAAAAGCCGTTAACATTGAAATCACTGGTAAAGCCGGTGACGAGGGTAAATTATTCGGTTCGATCGGCACACGTGATATTGCTGACGCAGTAACAGCGGCAGGCGTTGAGCTAGCTAAAAACGAAGTTTCGTTACCAGAAGGTCCGATTCGTAACGTGGGTGAGTTTGAAATTAGCCTTCAGTTACACGCGGACGTGATAGCAACGGTTAATGTTGCGGTGGTTGGCGAAGAATAAAGTCAGTTTAAATAACTGGCTGATAAAAAAGCTCTGCGTTTCGCAGGGCTTTTTTTGTGCCCGATTCATTTTATTGGGTGAAATGTAAACTGTCTCTTAATTGAAAAAAATCACTCAATTCGGTTAATTCTATAGTGAGGTTTTAACCATTCCGCTTTATACTTGTTACCCCCCCATTAGACAAAAAACATAAAATGACTCGATTAAATCTGTGCTAAAAAAACAGCATAACGGGTGTTTTTGTCATTGATATTATCAGGAAATTTATGCCAGAACTTGTTTACCCTGCAGGCCCGGATCACGGTGGAAATGAAGCCGCCGCTGAGCAACTAAAAGTCCCACCTCATTCGGTCAAAGCGGAACAATCCATCATTGGTGGTTTGATGCTGGAAAACGCCGCATGGGATCAGGTTGCTGATTTAATTGTTGAAGATGATTTTTATCGCTATGACCACCGGATGATTTTTCGGGCAATTGGACATCTTGCCGATCACGCTAAACCCTTTGATGTGGTGACACTGTCTGAATGGCTGGAAACGCGGGAAGAGCTGGATAAAGTTGGTGGGTTGGCTTATCTTGGTAGTTTGGCCAAAGACACTCCAAGCTCGGCAAATATAAAAGCCTATGCCGGGATTGTTCGCGAGCGATCAATTCTTCGCCAGCTAATCAGCGTCGGCTCTGAAATTGCCGATGACGCGTTTAACCCTGACGGTCGAGACAGTGCTGAGCTGCTCGACAACGCGGAAAGCAAAGTCTTTAAGATTGCCGAAAAAGGTGCGAGAGGGCAGGAAGGTTTCGCCGGTATTAAGCATTTGTTAACGAAAGCGGTTGATCGGATTGATACCCTGTTTCAGCAGGAAGACGGCATAACCGGGTTGTCAACCGGGTTTACGGATTTTGACGAAAAAACATCCGGTTTGCAAAAAGGTGATATGGTTATTGTTGCTGGTCGACCGTCGATGGGTAAAACCTCGTTTGCCATGAATATAGTTGAAAATTCGGCGATATCAACGGGATTACCCATCGCGGTTTTCAGTATGGAAATGCCGGGTGAGGCATTGGCGATGAGGATGTTGTCGTCGGTTGGTCGAATTGATGCGCACAAAGTACGTACGGGGAAACTCAGTGATGAGGATTGGCCGAAATTGACCCACGCAGTTGGCGTGCTGGCTGAGGCGTCTATTTACATCGATGATACGCCGGCATTAAGTCCGAATGAATTACGCGCAAAAACACGCCGCTTAAGTCGGGAAGCCGGTAACTTGGGTATGATTGTGATCGATTATTTGCAGTTAATGCAGGTGCCCAGCAACAAAGAAAATCGAACCAGTGAAATTTCCGAAATTTCGCGTAGCTTAAAGGGTTTGGCGAAAGAAATGAACTGCCCGGTTGTGGCACTGTCGCAGCTTAATCGAAGCCTGGAGCAGCGCCCGAATAAGCGGCCGATTATGTCTGATTTGCGTGAGTCGGGCGCCATCGAGCAGGATGCCGACTTAATTGTGTTTATTTATCGCGATGAAGTTTACAACGAAGACACGCCGGACAAAGGCATTGCTGAAATCATTATCGCTAAACAGCGTAATGGCCCTATCGGTACAGTCAGGCAAACGTTTATTGGTCAGTACACACGTTTCGAAGACTACATTTCCAGTGTTTATAATAATGACGACTATTAGATGAGCCGAGTTGCGCAGGCATTAATAAAACTCGATGCCCTAAAACATAATCTGTCAGTTGCAAGGCAAGCGGCGCCGGAATCAAATATTCTGGCCGTGATTAAAGCTAATGCTTATGGTCACGGTTTGCTGGCTGTGGCGCATGCGCTTAGTTCAGCCGATGCCTTTGCGGTCGCCCACTTTGAAGAAGCTGTTACGCTTCGTGAAAAATTCCCCAAAAAAACAATTGTGTTATTGCAGGGTTTTGCTGATGAAATTGAGCTAACGCTGCTTTTATCACAATTTATTCAACCCGTTATTCACTCACCTGAACAAATAAACTGGCTGGAAAAATTTGCGGCACAAAACCGTGATGAAACATTTTCCGTTTGGTTAAAGGTGGATACCGGCATGCATCGTTTAGGTGTGTCTGTTAACGACTTTGAACAGTGCTGGATACGACTGAACGCGATCGAAGGTTTGAAAGGCAGGGTGAAATTGATGTCACATTTTGCAAATGCCGATGTGATAAATCATCCAACTAATGTAGATCAATCCAGATTGTTTTTTGATTTAGGCGAGTCGTTAACGGCTGAAAAGGGCGAGAAAGTCGAAAAAAGTCTGGTGAATTCTGCCGGTTTGTTATCTCGTGCGGATGATTTTTATCAATGGGTGAGGCCGGGCATCATGTTGTATGGCGTTTCACCGTTTGAAAACGGTAGCGCGTTAGAATTTGATTTGCAGCCAGTGATGAACTTATCCAGCAGAATTATCGCGATTAATACTTTAAGCAAAGGTCAGACGGTGGGTTACGGTAGTTGCTGGCGGGCGCCTGCTAGCACGTGTATTGCGGTTGTGGGTATTGGATATGGTGATGGTTATCCGAGACATATTGCAGAAAATACGCCGGTATTAATTGAAGGCAAACGATATCCGATTGTCGGGCGGGTGAGCATGGATATGATTACCGTGAACCTGGGAATAGACGGCACTGTAAACGTGGGCGACAAGGTTTTATTGTGGGGTGAGGGTTTGCCGGTTGAAGAAATTTCACTTAAAGCGTCAACCATTGCTTATGAACTTTTGTGTCAGGTAACAGCGCGGGTGAAATTTGTTTATCAGGGTGATGATGTTTTGGATTCCGCGCACACTAAAGCAAGCACAAATACAAGTGTAAGCACGGGTAATTAAATGAGCAAAGCGAAAGTCGTTTACACCTGTACAGCCTGTGGGGGTACTGCGCCCAAGTGGTCCGGTCGTTGTGTTGACTGTGGTGAATGGAACACCATGACAGAGTTTGTCACGGCGGCGACAGGTACCGGCGGTAAAGCTAAATTTTCCGGTTATGCTGGAAACGTTTCAGAAAATGCCCGGGTAATTTCGCTTGATGATGTCTCCATTGAAGAGCTGCCAAGACTGGCTTGTGGTAGCAAAGAATTGGATCATGTGCTTGGCGGCGGGTTGGTTGCTGGTTCGGTGGTGCTGATTGGCGGTGATCCCGGTATCGGAAAATCAACGTTGGTTATCCAGACTCTTGTTGCCCTGAGTAAAGATGTAACAGTACTTTATGTGACTGGTGAAGAGTCCTTGCAGCAAGTGAGCATGCGCGCAAAACGCCTGCAGCTTGACTCAAGCAAGGTACGATTGTTGGCTGAAACAAAAATCGAATCAATATTATCTCACTGTCAAAAAGAAAAACCACAGGTGCTTGTGGTTGATTCAATTCAATCGGTTTACACCGATGCGGTGCAGTCTGCACCGGGTTCGGTTTCTCAACTCAGAGAAGGTGCGGCGTTAATGCTGCAGTTTGCCAAACAAACCGGCACTGCATTATTTTTGATAGGTCATGTGACGAAAGAGGGTGTGATTGCCGGGCCACGTGTATTAGAGCACATGGTTGATTGCGTATTGTATTTTGAGGGCGAAAAAGACAGCCGTTATCGTATGTTGCGCGCGGTAAAAAATCGTTTTGGTGCAGTGAACGAGTTGGGTATTTTTGCGATGACCGAGCGCGGTTTACGTGAAGTGAACAACCCCTCGGCAATTTTTTTATCTCAACATGAAACCCCGGTTGCCGGCAGTGTGATTACCGTCACCCGGGAGGGGAATCGCCCCTTGCTGGTTGAATTACAAGTGTTGGTTGATGAAAGTCATTCGCCCAGTCCGCGTCGCGTGACGCTAGGGCTGGAGCAAAACCGGCTGGCGATGCTGCTGGCCGTGTTGCATCGCCATGCAGGTGTTGTGATGTTTGATCAGGATGTTTATGCAAATCTGGTTGGCGGTGTTCGGGTTGCTGAAACCGCGGTTGATTTGCCCTTGATTATGGCCGCATTGTCCAGCTTTCGGGACAAGCCCTTGCCAACTGACATGGTGGTATTTGGTGAAATTGGCCTGGCCGGTGAAATACGCCCGGTACCCGGCGGTGAAGAACGGGTTCGCGCCGCGGCGAAACAAGGTTATAAACGATTTATTCTGCCAAAGGCGAACACGCCTCGGCAGCCAATCGAAGGCGTTGAATTTTTACCGGTAACGCGTTTACAGCAGGCGTTAGAAATTATCGCCTGACATTATCTGAATCGCTATGCCGTTAGTTGCTACGCTGCATGATGAATCAGGGCGGCTAACTCACGATTAAGAATTTTTTCATCGCCGAGATTAAGCTCAATTAATCGGCGTAGATGTGACGCACTGTCGATGTCGATGTGGTCGCATCTTAAACCGACATGTTCTTTGTCGATATGGGTCGCCGTCGCTTCCATCTTAATCTCAAATATGTTGTCGGCCGCGTGAACTTCCAGCAAAAATTCTTCATGATCGTTTGCCGACCAGTTTTGGGGCAAAGTAATTAACACGCCATTCAGTGAAACATCCAGCAGTTTTGCTGTCCAATTGCCCGATGGGTTTGAAAGTGTGACCGACGCTTCAAACGGAATTCGGGTAAATCTGCGGCGCTCGGTCGTTGGGGTGGATTCTGCCATGAGTGTTACCTGTTTTAAGTGAGTTAGCTAAAAAGGGATATCGGCAAGAAAAATGGTAAGTTTAGGCATTTTTATCTATTAATATCCGGTAGTATTTTTAGAGTTGTTTAACTGAATAGACGGCGTACATATTGCCTTATTTAGCTAATATCTAAATTTTAGTTACGTTAAACCTAGAAAAATCAGTTGATCCACGAGCTAGAGCACAACTACTTGATTCGCTTGGCTATATGATAAAGATTTGATTCACCAACCAGGTGAACGCAAACTTTTTCATTACGCCAATCAAACCAATTACTTGCACTCTATTCTCGCGTCCAACTGATCTTTCTAGGTTAAAGATATGATAGGTTAAATTTAACTTTTTGATAAATAACAAAATTTGATGGATGCTATGAAGACCTCCAAATTATTTCTATTGTTGTTGCTGCTTTTGATGATGGGCGGTTTAACGTTTGCCGCTGATGATGCTGAATTAGATGCCGATCACCAGCATCAGCATCAGGCACCGACTTTTGAAGGCTGGCTGGCAGCGTTAAAGGCTGAGGCCAGAAACAAAGGCATATCCGAAGGGACGCTGGAAGCCGCTTTTAAAAATGTTAAGCCGATTAAAAAAATCATTAAGCTTGACCGGAATCAACCCGAATTTAAGCTGACTTTTGCACAATATCTGAAACGGGTCGCGCCACCTTTTCGGGTTAATCGCGGTAAACGTTTGTTGAAAAAACATCAAAAATTATTAGCCGCTATACAGGATGAGTTTGGTGTGCAGCCCCGATTTTTAGTGGCCTTGTGGGGAATGGAAACAGACTTCGGGCGTTTGACCGGCGGTTTTCGCGTAGTGAATGCCTTGGTGACCCTGGCGTATGACGGGCGACGAGGGCAATTTTTTCGGCGTGAATTGATGAACGCATTAAAGATTATTGATGCCGGTCATGTCTCCGCAGACAAGATGCAGGGCTCATGGGCGGGTGCGATGGGACAAACCCAGTTTATGCCGTCAACGTTTTTAAAACACGCGATCGATTTTAATAGAGATGGAAAAATTAATGTCTGGACAGACTCAGGTGACGCCCTGGCTTCCGGTGCAAATTATTTATCAAAAACCGGCTGGAAGAGTGATCAAACCTGGGGCAGGGAAGTAAGGTTGCCTGCTGATTTTGCCAAGGATATGTTGGAGCTTTCATTAGTGAAACCGATTTCATTCTGGCAGGAAATGGGCGTGAGGCGTATCAACGGCAAAGACCTTCCGGTCAGGGATATCTCAGCATCGGTTGTGCAGCTTGATGATAAAACCGGGCAGGCATTTCTGGTGTATGATAACTATCGTGCGATTATGGACTGGAACAAGTCGAAGAATTTTGCGACAGCGGTGGGTATTTTGTCGGACAGAATTGGTGGCAGGAATTAATTGTTACTCGGTTAAACCTAGAAAGATCAGTTGTGCTCTAGCTCGTGGATCAACTGATTTTTCTAGGTTAAAGTTAGCAGATAAATAAATAATTACGGCTGGTTCGGACTCACGCGCTCGCTGTTCAAGCGAATGCCTAAAGGCCCCCTTGCAATAAAATACTGAAACACCTGGTCGTTTCGCTGTACCTCGATCGGAATGTTTTCGCCAACTTCACCATTGGCGGTCAGTGCGGTTAGGTCAGACCAGTTAAATACGCGTTTGTTGTCGTAACTGAGAATATAGTCACCAGCCAGCAGGCCCGTATTTTCTGCCGGGGATTCAGACAGCACACTTTGTACGACAATTCGATTTGTGAGTTGAGAGCTGTAAAGAAACTGATCGTATTTATCGTCGCCGAGTTCTTCGCGATAGATGTTTGACTCTAAATCAAGTTCCCGTGTTTTTTCAAAATATTTTTCTGTGCCAAACCAGCCCTCGCGTGCGGCGGTATTTCTCAGGTAAAGTTGTTCCATTTCTTTTTTTTCAGTTAACTGTTGAATGCGGTTCGCATCGTGACTATCGACACCCATTGAGATGAGGATATTTCTATTGCGTTGAGATTCGGGCAAACGAGGCTCATTCACGTTAGCGAGTGTTTGTTCGTTTTTTTCTGAATTGTCTGTTCCATTGCTTTGGGCTGAATTTATTTCTGTTTTCAGGGTCTGTTTTATTGCTTGTTTTAGCGCCAGGTTGAGTTCAGCAAGTTGCTTGCGGGTATTATTGTGGTTTTCAATCTCAGCGTTTAGCGCTGTTTCCAGTTGTTCAATTTTTGACTGCAACTGACTAAATTTTTTATCGATATTGTTTGAGGCACTTGGCGACGGTGTGGCAAGGGGCGTTGGTTGAATATTTAATCCAACAACAATGCTTAAAACGATTAAGCTGGTGATAGCGAATAGTTGCAACATTCTCATTATAATTTATTTAAGTGTTATAGTTGATAGCAGGAAATAATTAGATTTGAAGGTAGTTTATATGAGGCAGAAGCTTAGTTACACAACAATATCAATGTTGATTTTATCATCACTGGTTTTATTGCTTGTTACTGGTTGCGGACCGCGTAGTCAGCCGACCAAAGAAGAGAAAATGGCGGTCAGAGAGATCATGGAAATACGTAAAACCGCAATTCAGACCAGGGATATTGAATTATATAAGCAGGCAATTTTTCCTGGTTATAGTGACCTCGGCGTTGATTTTAACGGCATTATTGCTGATATGCAGGAAAAGTTCGATAACTACGAAAAAATTGAATTTACTTACCAGCGAAGTACGGTGGATATGGATATGAATTCAGCCAGAATGGTTGGTCAGATTACCTATAAAACACCGGATATGGAGCGTCCTGTTTACAGTCAGGAGAGGACCATTTTTCGCCGTGTTGACGGTAAATGGATGATTTCTGCCGGGATCGAAACGGGGTTGTTTTGATTTTTCGCTTTTTTTAAACAGGCTGCCCGCATGACAGGGCAGCTTGATGTTGATACTGACCTCTGTTGTTGTCCCGTTACCGTGCGCCAAAGACAACAATGGTTTTACCCTTTGCGGTGATTAGGCCCTGTCCTTCCATGTTTTTCATTACCCGGCCAACCATCTCTCGGCTACAGCCGACAATTTTACCGAGCTCCGTGCGGCTGATTTTAATCTGCATGCCTTCGGGGTGTGTCATTGCATCGGGTTGTTTGCAAAGATCCAGCAATGTGCTGGCGACTCGGCCGGCGGCATCCATAAAGGCTAAATGTCCCACTTTTCGGGTTGTTTGAATCAATCTTGTTGAAATATGGGTGGCAATGACGTATAAAATTTCAGCGTATTGGTCTTTTAGTTCATTTTGCACTAACTGTTCAAGCCGGTCATAGCTGATTTCTGCTAAAGTACAGGGCGTTCGGGTGCGAACGGTGACCTGACGGGTAGTTTGTTGCTTAATGAAGATGCCGGTTTCGCCGATAAAATCACCATCATTTAAATAAGTCAGAATAATATCGCTGCCATCATCGTCTTCCATGCTGATGGTCACTGAGCCCTCGATAATATAGTAAAATTTATCAGCCGGATCCCCTGGTCGAACAATGAGTTTTTTAGTCGCTAAGTGCTCAATTTTACAATAGTCCAATAGGGCGTGTAGGGCAGGGTTCGCTTTTTTGTGAATATCGATTTGTTTGGCCACGTGAAATTCTCATCCTGTTTAATCATGTTTACTTGATTTTTATCGACTGGTCTCCCGCAAACTGAAGTTATTTTATTGAAAACCCACGAAATAATATTTGAGAGGCATGGCTTTTGATGGCGCGGTCAATAATAGGTAAGGCATTAATAATATGAACGAAGTTTATGAATTTGAAACAAATGCCAGTTTTGGCAGTGTGTCCTCAAGCGGTGCGCTTAAACGTTTTGCTGAAGACTTTAAGGTAAGCGAAACCCTGAGTTTTTCGCCGTCAGGTGATGGCGACCATGTGTACTTATTTGTTCAAAAAACAGGCTGTAATACCGATTGGGTCGCAAATCAGCTGGCTGATCTGGCGGGTTTAAAACAGGTTGATGTCGGCTATGCTGGCATGAAAGACCGGCACGCGGTGACGAGCCAGTGGTTTAGTCTGCACATGCCGAATCAGCCGGAGCCAGACTGGGATGCTTTACCCGCTGAAATAAGTGTGTTGGAGAAAACCCGTCACAACAAAAAATTGCGCACAGGCGCGATAGAAAAAAATAACTTTGAGCTGTGTATTCGAGACGTCAGCGGTGATCTAGCAGAGATAGAGCGCCGACTAACGCTGATTAAAGAGCAAGGCTTTCCCAATTACTTCGGGCCGCAGCGGTTTGGTTTTCAGGGGGCTAATGCGCATAAACTGGTCGGAATGAGCACGGCACGCCGTCGGGTCAGTAAAACCCAGCGCAGCATGTATATTTCCGCCGGGCGTTCGTATTTGTTTAATCAAATTTTGAAGCAACGGGTAAATCAAGGCAGCTGGAATCAGGCGATAGCAGGTGACGTGATGGCCTTACAGGGCAGTCGGTCAGTATTTGTGCCTGAGATGATAGACCAGACCATTATTGATCGTGTTGCCGAGTTTGATATTCACCCGGCGGCGATGTTGTGGGGGCGTGGTGAGGCGAAGTCCAGCTTAGATGCTCTGGAAATGGAGCAACAGGTGCTTAAATCTTATCCTGCGTTGCTTGCGGCGTTGGAAACAGCCGGCGTCGAAATGGCGTATCGCACCATGCGTATTCCCGTGCCCGACTTATCGTGGGAACTGAAAGAAAACGAGTTGCTGCTGAGTTTTTCTTTAATTTCAGGTGCTTATGCGACCTCGTTGCTGAGTGAGTTTGTTTTAACCGGATAAAACTTTTTCTATCACTTCAGTGTCGTATCCATATTGATGATGTTGATACGGCATATTTCTCGCACGTCCGCTTGTTGATTTAAAGCCCTTGAGCGCTTGAATATGGCGAAAACTATCAGTAGGATTCACCACCAATTATAAATTGCATAAATGAATTGAAGTAAAATATGGCAAAAAGTTATAGCGCGTCAGATATAGAAGTCCTTAAAGGGCTCGATCCGGTTAAAAAACGACCGGGCATGTACACCGATACCACCCGCCCCAATCACCTGGGCCAAGAGGTTATTGATAATAGTGTCGATGAGGCCATGGCCGGCCACGCGACGTATTTACACGTTATTCTTCATAAAGATAATTCGCTGGAAGTGCGCGACGATGGTCGAGGCATGCCTGTGGATGTTCACCCGGTAGAAAAAGTCCCCGGGATTGAAGTCATCATGACTAAACTTCATGCGGGTGGCAAATTCACCAATGACAGTTATGAGTTCTCTGGTGGTTTGCACGGCGTCGGGGTTTCCGTGGTAAACGCTTTGTCCACCAAACTGGAAGTGTGGGTAAAACGCGACGGTAAAGAACATTACATGACTTTTGCTGATGGCGAGAAACAAAGCAAACTTAAAGTTATTGGCAAGGTATCCAAAAAAGAAACCGGCACAACCATTCGCTTTTGGCCGGCCCCCTCTTATTTTGATTCCGATAGCTTTTCTGTCACAAAACTCAAACATGTTCTACGCGCAAAAGCCGTTTTGTGCGGCGGTTTGCGGGTTAAATTTGAAATAGAAAAAACCGAAGAAAGTTTTGAATGGTATTACGACGATGGCTTGCGCGCTTACCTGCGTGATGAACTGGGTCAGCTTGAAACATTACCTGAGTCACCTTTTTTTGAAGCGGTTAAAGGCAATAGTGAAGCCGCTGAATGGGCGATTGTCTGGTTGCCGGAAGAGGGTGAACTGGTCACCGAGAGTTACGTTAATTTAATTCCAACCGCGCAGGGAGGCACGCACGTTAACGGATTACGCACCGGATTAACAGATGCCATTCGTGAGTTTTGTGATTTTAAAAACTTATTACCGCGTGGCGTAAAATTGTCGCCGGAAGATGTCTGGGAGCGTTGCAGCTATATTCTGTCTGTTAAATTAGCTGACCCGCAATTTTCAGGGCAAACCAAAGAGCGTTTATCATCCCGTGAGTGTGCCTCATTTGTTTCCGGTGTGGTAAAAGACGCGTTTAGTTTGTGGCTAGGTGAAAACGCCGACATTGGTGAAAAAATTGCCGAGCTTGCGATTAACAGTGCACAGAAACGTTTAAAAGCCGCGAAAAAAGTGGTGCGTAAAAAGGTTACCAGCGGTCCGGCATTGCCGGGTAAGTTGGCCGACTGCTCATCGCAGGATTCTGAACGCAGCGAATTGTTTTTGGTGGAAGGGGACTCCGCCGGTGGCTCTGCCAAGCAGGCGCGAGATCGAAATTTTCAGGCCGTTATGCCATTGCGCGGAAAAATATTAAACACCTGGGAAGTGGATTCACAGCAGGTGTTAGCGTCACAGGAAGTTCATGATATTGCCGTTGCCATCGGTGTAGATCCGGGGTCTAGTGATTTAAAAGGGTTGCGCTATGGCAAAATTTGTATTCTAGCTGATGCGGATTCCGATGGTGCTCACATCGCAACCCTGTTATGCGCGTTGTTCGTTCAGCATTTTGGTCCTGTGGTTGAAACCGGACATGTTTACGTGGCGATGCCGCCGTTGTTTCGAATCGATGTCGGAAAGCAGGTTTTTTATGCGTTAGATGAGCGTGAAAAACAGGGGGTACTTGATCGCATTGTTGCTGACAAAATTCGAGGAAAACCAAACGTCCAGCGATTTAAAGGTCTGGGTGAGATGAACCCATTGCAATTGCGCGAAACGACAATGTCTGTCGACACACGCCGGCTGGTTCAATTAAAAGTGGAAGCTGGTGATGATACACGCACAATGATGGATATGTTGCTTTCAAAAAAACGTGCCCCAGACAGAAAAGCCTGGCTGGAAGTCAAAGGTGACCTCGCGGAAACCAACGTATAGATAAATGCACTAATAAGTGCATTTAAGCAATTAACAAACAGATACACTGGTAGTCAATATGAGCGATGAAATTACAATAGCCGAAGACGGCACAGAAATCATGCCGATGTCGGTTTTTACCGAGAAATCATATCTGGATTATTCCATGTACGTTATTCTCGACCGTGCTTTACCGCATTTGGGTGACGGTTTGAAGCCGGTACAACGTCGAATTATTTATGCAATGTCAGAGCTGGGACTACGCGCTAGTGCAAAGTTCAAAAAATCCGCACGTACCATTGGTGACGTGTTAGGTAAGTTTCACCCGCACGGCGATTCCGCCTGTTATGAAGCCATGGTACACATGGCGCAGTCGTTTTCTTTTCGTTACCCGTTGGTTGACGGACAGGGAAACTGGGGTTCGCCAGATGATCCAAAATCCTTTGCGGCGATGCGATATACCGAAGCAAAATTATCAAAATTTTCACAGGTGTTGTTGTCCGAAGTTGGCTTGGGAACCGTCGACTGGGCAGCCAATTTTGACGGTACGCTTGAAGAGCCCTCGTTATTGCCAGCGCGTTTGCCGGTGGTGTTGTTGAATGGTGCATCGGGCATTGCGGTAGGTATGGCAACGGATATTCCGCCGCATAATTTGCGCGAGGTATCGGCAGCCTGTGTACATCTTTTAGAAAACCCGAAAGCCTCACTGGATGATATTTTTGAGCATATCAAAGGCCCGGATTATCCGACCGATGCAGAAATTATCAGTTCAACCACTGAGTTAAAAGAAATGTACCGTAAGGGTAACGGCAGTGTACGCATGCGTGCCAAATATGAAATCGAAGACGGTGACATCATCGTTACTGCGCTGCCTTATCAAACCTCCGGCAACAAAATTTTAGAGCAGGTCGCTGCTCAGATGATCGCGAAGAAACTGCCGATGGTGGAGGATTTACGTGACGAGTCTGACCATGAAAATCCAACACGACTGGTGATTACACCACGTTCAAATCGGCTTGATACTGATGAATTGATGGCGCACTTATTTGCCACCACCGACATGGAAAGAACTTATCGTGTTAACTTAAACATGATTGGCATTGACGGTCGGCCAATGGTGAAAAACCTGCAAACCATTCTGACCGAGTGGCTTGAATTTCGTATCAGCACGGTTCGTCGACGTTTACAGTATCGCTTAGACAAAGTTTTACAGCGTTTACACATCCTTGATGGTTTACTGATTGCGTTTTTGAATATTGATGAAGTCATTCACATTATTCGCACCGAAGACGAGTCGAAAAAAGTCTTAATCAAACGATTTGATTTAACTGACGCGCAAGCCGAAGCGATTCTGGAACTAAAACTGCGTCATTTAGCAAAACTGGAAGAAATGAAAATTCGCGGCGAGCAGGAAGAGCTGGCCGCAGAAAGAGACAGCCTGGAATTAACCTTGAGTAGTGAGCGTCGTTTAAAAACGCTGGTTAAAAAAGAAATTCAGGCAGATACAAAAGAATACGGTGATGATCGTCGTTCACCGATTATCACCCGCAATGCTGCAGTGGCACTTGCCCCGTCGGCCCTGATTCCTTCTGAACCGATTACGATTATTTTATCTGACAAGGGCTGGATACGTGCGGCAAAAGGTCATGACATTGATGAGGCGACGTTAAACTTTAAAGCCGGTGATAAACTGCTGGCAACGACAAAAGCCAGAACCAATCAAAACATCATGTTTTTTGATTCCGGCGGGCGTTGTTATAGCCTGCCGGGACACGGATTCCCATCCGCACGTGGTCATGGCGAGCCGTTAAGCGGTCGCGTTAAAATTGGTGGCGGTGCGGTATTTAAAGGGCTTGTTGCCCCTGCGGCTGAGCAAATGGTTTTTCTTGGTACGGATGCGGGGTACGGTTTTATCGCAAAAGCCAGTGACTTGTATACCAAAAACAAGGCTGGTAAAGCCGCGATTTCAGTCTCGAAAGGGGTTAACGTGTTAATGCCGCAAATCGTTACTGATATTGATGGTGAATGGTTGGCGATTGCCACCAATACGGGTTATTTACTGATATTGTCAATGACTGAGTTGCCCATGCTGAGCAAAGGCAAAGGGCTAAAACTCATTAATATCGCCGGTGATAAATATAAATCCGGTGAAGAGTTTGTTAAGTCTGTTGCAGTGCTTGGATTAGAGTCTCAGTTGGTTGTTCAAGCGGGTAAACGTGAACGCATCCTAAAAGGTAAGGAGCTGGATCATTATCTTAATGAGCGTGGTCGCCGCGGATTGAAATTGCCTAAAGGTTTTCAAAAAGTGGATAGGATAAGTGCCCGGAATAAATTGATTTAACTTTGTTTTAACCTAGAAAGATCAGTTGGACGCGAGAATAGAGTGCAAGTAATTGGTTTGATTGGCGTAATGAAAAAGTTTGCGTTCACCTGGTTGGTGAATCAAATCTTTATCATATAGCCAAGCGAATCAAGTAGTTGTGCTTTAGCTCGTGGATCAACTGATTTTTCTAGGTTTAATGTAGTTGTTACGTTTTGATTAACATCTTAGCTTTTAACTGGTGCATCTTAACCCAGGTGTTATCTTATATTTAACCTATGTCTTAAATATTTTTTAACACTGGTTTCAATTTAAGCTCGTATGATACGTGATGTTTTATGCGGGAAAATGCAGTTAAGTAGATTTTTTGATCTATTCAGTCTTTGTTCAGTTAAACAGGGGTAAACTGTGTACATAGTTTGAGAGATGGAAAAAAGTTTTACATCGAAGTTTGAAAGCCCCCGTTTTTGAATAGAAGATTAAAGTTTAAATCCTATTTCTAACTAAGATTTTTTGAGAGGCGCCGTATGACTATGTTCGCCCTACCTCTCCCTTCTTGACAGAATGTCTTCCCCACAATCTGTCACCGATGAATGTAGTTAGGTGCCTCTTTTTTTAATCTTTCCGGTATAACTCATAAATTTTATATCCCCTATTTGTATTCTGTAACATCAGTTGTCACTATTACCGTGTGCCGTGTAAGGATAATGTCGGTGGTTTTCGCCGATGTGTTGCCTGCTCGTAAGCATAGGCGTACTGAAACAATAAATGTTCATCAAATGGCGCCGCAAGAAACTGTAAACCCAACGGTAAACCGGCTTTGGTAAAACCCATGGGAACGGTAATTGCCGGTTGGCCGGTGTGTGGTGCAATGACCGGGCTGTTATTACCATGCGCGCTTTTTAAGTCCCCCATTTTTCTTGGCGGGTTGCTCCAGCTCGGATATATGAATGCAGTTAGCTTGTGTTTTTTCATGGTGTTTAGCACTGCGTCCAGAAGTTGTTTCCGTCTCGGGTCGCCCTGCACATCAACACAGGGTGGGGTCTGTTCTTCTGGCCTTACGTTGACGCTGTTGGCCCATTGAAAGGCACCGGCACTTTCTTTTCTGAATAATTTTTTATCCACAATCTGCTGAAACTCTTTAACCGGCGCGGCCTCACCCAATGAAACAAGATAATTGTTGAGATCATATTGGAAGCGGCTGCAAAAGCCGGTGGCGTTTTTGAGTTTTTCAAAATCCGGTATTTCGATATTGTCGACGATTGTCGCGCCGGCTTTTTTCAGGTCTTTAATCGACTGGTTGAAAATGTCGATCACCTCTGGGTCCGCCGTTTCATCGTAAATTTGTCGAAGTACGCCTATTCTTGCGTCTTGCAAACCATTTATTTTCAAAAATTGTGTGTAATCTTGTTTGATGTGCGTTTTTGCCGATTTTGTTGAAAGGTCGGCAGGGTCGTAACCGGCGATGATATTAAATGTTTTTGCCGCGTCTTCGACTGTGCGTGTCAGTGGCCCGGCGATGTCACGATTAAGCAATAGCGGCACCACACCGTCACGGCTGGTCATGCCGATGGTTGATCGAATCCCCACAAGTGAAAGATGAGAGGCCGGGCCGCGAATGGAATTGCCGGTGTCAGTACCCATGCCGATAATACCAAAGTTGGCGGCAATGGCTGACGCAGTGCCACCACTTGAGCCGGCCGGTACACGACTCACATCATAGGCGTTCGCAGTAGCGCCGTAGGTTGAACTAATGGTTTCGTAGGGGCTAAATGCCCACTCGGCCATGTTTGATTTTGCAATGATGATTGCGCCAGCATCTCGCAGTTTTTTTACCATGAAGGCATCGTCGGGTGGGGTTGAGCCTTTTAATGCAATGGCGCCGGCTTCAGTTGGCATGTCGGCGGTATCAAAATTATCTTTTAAAATAACAGGCGCACAATGCAGGCTGGTTTGTTTACCGCCGGCGTTAAATGTTTTATCCAGTGTTCGGGCGCGATTAATGGCGTTGGGATTAATTAAAATAATCGCATTTATGTTTGCGGGTTTGTCGACGCTATTTATTTGTTTGATAAATAACCGAGTAATGTTTTCACAAGTTGTACCTGTTGCAATGGCCTGGTGTAAAGTCGATAACGTGGCTTCATGAATATTAAAATCAGATGGCTTATTGGTTTTAAGACTGGTGCAGGCGGAAATAAGTAAAATGTTGGCAACGATAATAAGACTGAGATATTTTTTCATTTTTGATTCCGGTTAAGGTTTGTTAATTTAACAGGCTGGTTAAAAAGTTGAGATAGACTTTATTGTTCCAGTCTCTGCCGCCTAACGCGAGGTAACGTAATTTACCTTTGGGTGAAACAAAAAACGTCGCAGGCAGTCCACGAGGTTGCCAGGCTTCGGTAACCAGTCCATCGGTATCCAGTAGCGGATTTAAATCCGGTGCAACGATGCCGAGAAAATTAAAAATCGTGTCTTCGGTTTCGGCGGTATTGATTAGCACGATCTTCAGCTTTGAACTGTCAATAACTTCGCTCATTGCCTGAATGGTTGGCATTTCCTTGCGGCAGGGGCCGCACCAGGTTGCCCAGAAATGCACAAATACCCATTGGCCCCTAAAGTTCGTTAAATCAAAAGATTCCTCTTCCATGTCTTTCAGGATTAACGCTGGGGCGGTGCGACCGTCAAGTTGCATGATGCCTTTTGGTAATGAATTCGCTGCCGATAGCGGGCCACTGAGTGCAACGAGTATTAGGCCAAAAAAGATGATGGCAGATTTTATGGTGCTGGCTTTATGTCTTTTACACATCTTGCATCCTTGATGGTGACGGTTTTTATCGGGCCGGATTTATCAGGTTTGGTAAAGAAGTTCGCGGTGAGCAAAAAAGGTGTCGTTTGTGTGGGGATAACAACGCTGCCGCCGACGCCTTCATCTTCCCTTAAATCACGGGATTCAGGCATGAGTGTCCAGCCAAAAGTTGAGCGGTGCGCCTGGTTTAAATTGATTTTGTCCCAGCGTTTTTGCCAGTAATCTCTTTTTATGCGTTGAATGGTTTTGCCGTTGCGTGAAAATCGCCAGTTGTCTAATTCCAGCCATAAGGTTGTTCGAGTTTTGTTTTTTATGATGACGGTGACGTAACAGGTGTGTAATATTTCATCGATGGCCTGCTTGCTGAACTCTCTGCCCTGGTAAAAGGCAGAGATGCTTTCCGGGTTGCGCTCGATGATACGAAACATAATTTCATCATCTTCGTATTTCGCTGGTGATTTTTTTTTGTCAATGCTTGCGCCCGCGGCGAGGGCTTCGGCGCCTGCGCTAAAAATAAACAGAATAAGTAAAAACGGGGCGGCTTTCATTTTTCTAATTGTCCGGTTATTTTTTTGTCTTTTCCATTTAGCTGGAAAACAAATGATAACACGACAGCCACTGCCTGATACAAGTTGGAGGGGATTTCTGAATCAACTTCAATTTTTGACAGAAGTTTTACCAGGTCACTGTCCTGATATAAAACGACGCCGTGTTCTTCGGCAATTTCGATGATTTTATCGGCTATTTGGCCATCACCTTTGGCGATGACTTTGGGTGCGCCTTCAAGCTCGTATTTCAAAGCGACAGCTTTGTTGGGAGGGGAGGATTTATTCGGCATTAGTTTTAGGCATCAGGCGCGCACATCAACCAGTCCGTTGAGTAGATCATTGTCGTTGTCCGTTCTGCTTCGCTGGTTTTGCGGTGGTTGTCCATGATGACAGGCGATGTTGTCCGATTTAAGGCCGGAATCTTCCAATTTTGTGTGCAGGGTATTGATACTTTGTTGGACCAGTTGAAATGTTGAGTCTCGTTCTGACCATAATACCACGCTGGTACTGTCGTTAACTAATGTGATACGCGCATATACCGGCCCGATTTCATTCAGGTCTATCGCTAGGTTAACGGTAAAAACGGTTTCAGTTTCATTTTTACTTGCCTGTTTTTCAATGTCGAGTCGTACGAGGTGGAGATGATCATCGTCGTTGACCGGAATCTCCATGCTCATGGACAGTTTGCCTGTTTCCTGATCCTGCAACGTGTTTAGCTGGTGCACCTGAGTACGTGAAATTGCAGAATCTACTTGCTTGATTAAGGTTTCGATTAAATCAATCAAATTATTTATGCGGGGTGTGCGGGCCTCATGTACGTTTTGGCTTTTTATGGCAGTCATGGTGATTTCATTGGCTGCGACTGCGGTGTTTAAACTGGCGTATTGCTGCGCTGATTTAAAGATAACGCCAGTGGTCTTATCCGCTGCAGTATTAAGCAATGGTAAAGGTGGAGGGCTGGCCGCACCGAGCGTAGGCTTTGTGAGCGGGTTTTGGCTGTGAGTATTTGTCGGGCCTTTTTGTTGGGAAAACAGGTTGCTGAGTAATTGCTGAATTTGTTTGTCGGTTAATTGTTTGTTTGTGGGCAGTGTATTCTCCGTATTTTTTAAAACTGCAGCAATGCTCGCCTCAAGGGCACGATTATCTACAATTTTTTTATATTGGAGTTCTTCGTCGGTAGCTGTGCCTGATTTAGTTGTTACCGGGGCCAGTGGTGCTGGTCTTACTAACGCGTTTGATGCAAGATTTTTGGGTGATAAGGTTTGAAGTGGGTTATTCCCTAATATTTTTATCAGTGCAGCATTGGTTTGTACCTGGCTTGACCGGGTTGATGTCGCGTTAAGCAGTGTTGAGGGCTTTGTCTCTGGTTTTAGATTTTGGATCTGCTGGTTTTTTTCGCTTAACTTGTTTTCTACTAGCTTGTTTTCTACTAACTTGTTTTCTACTAATTTGTTTTCTCTCAGCAAGGTTGCTTTTAAACCGAGAAACAGGGCTTTTACATCGCCACCAATCTCGTTTTTTGAAGTCCCGCTGAGCAGGTTGGATAATTTATTCTCAAGAAAAACCCCCGATTGTTGAATTGCCTGTTTCACGCCCGCAGGTGAGCTTAACTGGTTGGGTGTGGGCAGCCTGGAAACAAATTTTTGTGCAAACTGGATGATGCTGGCGGGTAACTGGGTTGCCGATCCAGGTTTAATAAGTGCTTTTAACTGGATGATTGCATCGGTAATCGGTTGCTGTTTTGGTAATGCTTCGCGCAGTGCTTTTTGCTGGGCCTGTTGTTGCGTTACGGCATCGACTAATGTGGGTGGCAGTTGTAAAGTCACTTTGTTGGCCGTTGACTGAGTCACGATTAATTGCAGGGTTTGGCCAGCACTTAATTGCAAACTGGTTTTTGCTGTCACCAGTGTATCGTTGATTTTCAAGGTGACTTCACCGCTTTGTGGATCTACCGCGGCAACTTTTACCAAAATTTGCTGGCCAACAGGCAGGTTATCGGCTTTTATTTTTGCCGAATTTACCGTAAGTGATTGTAAACTATTGAGTTGAGCTTGAGTGAGTTCCATCTCAAACAAGCGGCCAGAATCGTGCCAGATGAATGAAAATTGATTAACTTTTGGTAATGTTTCTCCGCTTTAAATGACGTTACAATGCGTCTATGCACATATTAATAATTGAAGACGATGAAGAAGCCGCCCGCTACCTGGTGAAAGGTTTGTCCGAAAGTGGCCATATTATTTTACATGTTGTTGATGGCAAAGAAGGGCTGGGGCAGGCACTAACCGGTGAGTTTGATGTGATGATCGTTGATCGCATGTTGCCGAGTCTGGATGGTCTGTCCATTATTGCGGCTATTCGCGGAGCGAAAATTAAAACGCCGGTACTGATTTTAAGTGCACTGGGTGAAGTGGATGACCGGGTTGATGGTTTGCGAGCCGGCGGAGATGATTATCTCACCAAGCCTTATGCTTTTTCTGAACTGCTGGCGCGAATTGATGCGTTAGGCCGTCGCGCAGAGCCGGATCAGGTATCAAACAAATTAAAAGTTGCTGATCTGGAAATGGATTTGATCAAACATAAAGTGACACGGGATGGAAAAAATATTCAATTGCAGCCCAGAGAATTTCGTTTGCTTGAATATTTGTTAAGACATAAAGGCCAGGTAGTATCACGCACGATGTTGCTAGAGCAAGTTTGGGATTATAATTTTGATCCGCAAACCAATGTGATTGATGTTCATATTAGCCGCCTGCGTAACAAGATTGACAAAAATCAGAAGCAGGCGCTATTGCATACCATTCGAGGTGCGGGTTATCGCTTGAGTGACACGGTTTAGGGTTTGGCTGACGGTGCGACTGACGGAGTACTTGGTTATGATTATTTTTTACGGACATAAAGTGTTTTGCTCACAGACGCAATGACATCGCCGTTTTCATTGATTATTTCAACGGGAATATCAAATACATATTTTATCTCGGTATCCGCTTTGTGTTTGATTGCCTGAATTTGCTCTTCACTCATGGCAAACGTAACAAACAGAGTGCCGCGTCCGGGTTTAATAAACTCAATGCGGGCGGCTTTATCCCAGACGATATAACCTTTTCCCAAGTTGTTTATCAGCATCATCATGTAAAATGGATCAGTCATGGCGTACATGGAACCACCAAAATGCGTACCGACATAGTTTTTGTTATACCAGCGCAATTTCATTTGCACTTTAATTAAACGGTAATCTGCACTGACATGAGTAATTTTAATGCCAGCGCCCCAAAAGGGTGACCATAAGTTACCAATCCGGCGTAAAATATGTGCGGGAACTCGGTTTGCATTTGCTTTGAGGAATTGAGCTAACATCGTTATGTTTCCTACTCGTTGTATATTTTTATGATTTGTTTTTTAGATAAAGGAGCCGCTATTGAGACTGTTTAAAACAACGGCATTTCGCATTGCGCTACAGTTTGCTGCATTTTTCGCGCTGCTTTCTATTGTAACCTTACTTTCGGTTTATTATTTCACAATTTATGAAGTTGAGGCGGGCGTTGAAAAAGAACTGTTATATGAATTAAACGAAATAAAAATGCATTACGAAAAAACTGATGCAGACTCATTAGTAAAGCTGATTAATATGCGTGTTGAATATGGGCGGCATCTTCAGCATTATTATACGTTGATTAGTAACGATAAGCAGATCATTGCCGGCAGTGATTTTTTATTGTCCAGCCAGATAATGATTGATCATGAAAAACAGGGTGTGTTATTTGCCAGTATCTCTAAGTTTATTGCTGAGTACGAGCATGAGGTTTTAGTTAAATATGCACAGGTAAATTTATCGCCAGATTTAAAACTGCTGGTTGGTCAGGCAAAAAATTCTTTGACTGAAATCCGAGAGCATGTTTTCAAGGCTTTACTTTACGCGGTTATGGTAACGATAATTCTGTCACTTTTGGTCGGTGTTTATATGGGACGAAGTGTGCTTGATAGAATAAATCGCATAGACAGTGGAATGGAAGGCGTGATTGAATCGGATTTTACGAGGCTATTAGCAGTGCCTGAAAAGGAAGATGAATTTCAGGCGTTAACACTGAAACTGAATAAGATGCTGGCACGTATTGAGAGTCTGATTAACGGTATGCGACAGGTGAGCGATAACATTGCTCATGATTTACGTAGTCCGTTAACTCGTATGCGTAGCCGTTTAGAAGTCACCTTGTTAAAAAACCGTGATGAAGCTGAATATCGCGAAGTCATGCAACATGTAATAAATGATTGTGATGAATTGCTGCGAACGTTTAATGCGCTGTTATCAATTACGCAGGCGGAGTTCGGTGTATTTAGGGGTAGCCTTGAGCCAGTTGATTTGTCGGTGTTGGTGGATGAACTTGCCGAGTTTTATCAGGTGCTGGTTGAAGAACAGGGTTTGACCTTTAAATGGCATAAGCCGGAAAAAACTATCGTGCATGGTAGTCGGCATTCTTTAACGCAGGCGGTCAATAATTTGCTGGAAAATGCCATTAAATATACCCCTGAAGGGGGCACAATTGAATTGGCCGTGTGTTTGAATAAGCATATTCCGTCAATTATGGTGAGTGACTCCGGGCCGGGCATACCAGAAAAAGACAGGAAGCGGGTACTAGAGCGGTTTCAACGGCTTGATAGCGCAAGAACAAAACCCGGCAATGGTTTGGGTTTGAGTCTGGTCAATGCGGTGGTGAAGCTGCACCATGCCGAATTGGTGTTGGCGGACAATCACCCTGGTTTGAAGGTTGAAATTATTTTTTCAGGGGCGTAGTAATTAAGTTAACTATTTTTTTAAAAATGAAAATCTTTGTACCCATATACCTGAGATTTCATTGACAGATTTTTTTGTAACTCGCCTTCTGGTGCTATTTCCCAATACCACGAATCATCCGGTTCAGGCATATTAATGCCAAACAAAACCTCTTCTGTTTCAATGATATTTTGATTATGATCTTTGTAAAGGCGCTTGTGGTCGGCAATAAGGCAGACTTTGCAGTGTGTGTTCGTTAATAGTGAAACATGTGAGAGCATAATATCATGCGCCAGTTTTTCGAGTGTCAGGTCATTAATATTTAGATGTTTTTTAGCATAAAAAACCGGTGCGAGATGAATTTGAGACAACATATTTGCCGATACGACTAAACCTGTTTTCTCTGACAGAGCGGGTATTTCCAGCGCTGGCGTAAAGTTTATCCCGGTCGCCGGCTTGTTTAACATTTGTTCCGACAGGTCGGTGATGTCGTGTTCAATAAAAATAACGTTATTGTATTGGCGGGTTAAACGTTTTGTTTTTCTTAAATGTACCACGTCAACCAGATAAACGCGGTTAAACTTTTCTGCCAGATATTTAATGGGAATATCTAACAACAGACCTGAGCCGAGAATAATGATGTCCGATGTTTCGCTAACGCTTAATGTCGCTGATCGAATAATATTTTTTGAATTTTCTAAATGTGAGGCCCATTGATTTTTTGAGCGTTTATAACGGGCTTCCATTGCAATGGTTTCTTGTAATTGCCCCATTTTTTTTGCGGATCGGCTTGCCGGATTGCTTAGGTATTTAAAAAATTCAATAATCATGCATCAGGCTGAAAGTACGTTAGTTACGGTGTCACCGAAACGATAGGTGGAATATCGCTCGACCTGGATTGTATTTGACCAGTGCGTTTTTCCTAAACCCGCCTTTTGTTTTAGTTCGGATAAAAAATCCATTTTAAGGGGTAGCGACTCCCAAACACTGGGTAAAAAAGTCGCCCGATGCCCCTGGTCGGATATGATAAGGCCGTCATGTCCTGGTTGTATCTGTTCAAGTAACGATTGTTCTGAGTCAAAGTTTATTTCTTCAGAAGGTGACAAAATAGAAATGTGAATCTCCAGTTGTTCATATCCTGATGCTGTCAATGCATTAAAACGATGGTCTTTAAATGCGGCGGCAAAGGCATTCTCGGCAATGTCTTCAGCCAATGCCCTGTGCGCCACAAGGCTACCTATGCAGCCTCTTAAGCGCCCGCTAATTTGAAGTGTGACAAATGTGGCGCGGTGTTGATTTAATTTTTCTGAAAACTGGTTGAGATCAATGTCAATTGGTTTAGAATAATTTAAACCAGAATAAATCGAATCGGCCGAAATTTTCAGCATTTGTTTTTCTTCGGTGGCTGTGTAGGTATTATTCAAAACCAAATGCCCCATATCCGACGACGCGATCATGGCTGCCTGCGGTATCACCGGAGTTGCTTAAATCAATCAGCGTAGGTTTTAGATGATATTTTTGTGCCAGGCTTAACAAGCCGTTAATTGGCATACGCCCGCAGGCCTGATCATAGCCGATCTCTTCTGGTTTTATATTCATAATGGCATTTGCTGTTTGTTGGTCAATTGTTTTTGCCGCATTGTATTCTTGAAAATGGCTAAGATCAGAACTGATTACAAAAAACACAGAAGGATCATGCCAGAAATATTCAAGTACCTCCGAAACACTTTCTTTATCGGTATCACCTACCACTAAGGGGATAAGTGAGAAATCACCCAGAACGGTTTGTAAAAAAGGCAGGTGGACTTCCAGACTATGTTCCTGTGCGTGAGCTTCATCCAATATGTTAACCTGGGGGAGTTGTTGCAGGTCTCGAATGGCATTTTTGTTGAGCGGAATCGTGCCAAGCGGTGTCTCGAAGTAATCAACACTGCTCGCCGCCAAGCCGGAAAATGCAACGCGATGTGCGGGGCCAAGTAGCACAACCTGGTTGATTTTTTCTTTTAATGCACTCAGTTGTTTGTAAGCTTTCGCGGCAGTTTCACCCGAATAAATGTAACCCGCATGTGGGGCGATGATTGCCCTGAAATGATGGGGCAATATTGTCGCGTTGTCTAAAAAACTGTTAACCATTGTTTGCAATGTCGACGGATCGTCAGGGTAAAACATACCTGATACGGCTGCTTCTCTTATCTTTGGCATTGTAAAACCTCCATCTAACGACAATACTCTAAGTATATGGTCATTTTTTTGATTATCAACGATTGTTAAGTGGTGAGCATCATGATTGAGACAGCCTATTTTCCGACAAAATACTGGCATTTGCTAGACGATGGACGAGTACAGTGTGATTTATGCCCGCGATTTTGTAAGTTACATGAAGGTCAGCAAGGCCTGTGTTTTGTTCGGGCAAATCATAATGACGCTATTGTTAGCACGACTTATGGACGTTCAAGCGGGTTTTGTATTGATCCGATTGAGAAAAAGCCATTAAATCACTTTTTACCCGGCACTCCTGTTTTGTCGTTTGGTACAGCGGGTTGTAATTTGGCCTGTAAATTTTGTCAAAACTGGGACATGAGTAAATCTCGCGAAATGGATACGCTGGCTGATCAGGCATCGCCGCAACAAATCGCGAATGCGGCAGAAAAGTGGGACTGTCGCAGCATCGCTTATACTTACAATGACCCGGTTGTTTTTCTGGAATACGCGATTGATATTGCAAAAGCCTGTCGCGAGAAAAACATCAAATCGGTGGCTGTGACGGCCGGTTATATTTGTGAAGAACCAAGAGCCGAATTTTTTCAACACATGGATGCTGCAAACGTTGATTTAAAAGCCTTTACGGAAAAATTTTATTGGAAAATAACCGGCAGTCATTTGCAGAATATTCTCGAAACGCTGTTATACATTAAGCACGAAACAAATGTCTGGCTGGAGCTGACTACCTTATTAATCCCCGGTGAAAACGACAGCCCTGAAGAGCTGGATAAAATGACACGCTGGGTTGTTGAAAAATTAGGCCCGGATGTACCGATGCACTTTACCGCGTTTCATCCCGACTGGAAAATGCAGAATTATCCCCCAACTCCCCTGAGCACATTGATCGTCGCAAGAGAAATTGCCATAAAAAATGGTGTGCGTTACGCTTACACCGGCAACGTACATGATAAAAGTGGCGAAAGTACTTATTGCCATAGCTGTGGTGAGATACTGATCGGGCGTGACTGGTATGAGCTCAGTGACTGGAATTTGGAAAATAACGGCCATTGTAAACACTGCGGTACATTGTGTGCCGGTGTTTTCGAGGACGAAAAAGGTAACTGGGGAGCAAGACGACAACCGATCCGTTTGAGTTAAAGGCGATTCGAGTGTTTCGCTGTGATAAGTTTAACAGCCTGTTAGGATATTCAGAAAGTAGGGCATTCAGAAAGCAAGTGATTCGGAGTATACTGGCGTTTTTACTATTTTGAGCACAAAAAATGGATGCGACTGAGCCCAACGCCCGACGGATACCAGAGACAACACAAAAGTCAACACAAAAGCCCGAGCAAGTGCGCCTCACTGAGTATAGCCACGGTGCGGGCTGTGGCTGTAAAATTTCGCCGGGTCTACTTGAGGATATCCTTAGTACCCAATTCTCGATGGCACCAGATCCGCGACTACTTGTCGGCAATGACACCAAAGACGACGCCGCTGTGTATGACCTGGGAAATGGCACCTCGGTCGTTAGTACCACTGATTTTTTTATGCCGATTGTTGATGAGCCGTTTGAGTTCGGCAAGATCGCAGCGACCAATGCCATTAGTGATATTTATGCCATGGGGGGTACGCCGTTGATGGCAATTGCCATTTTTGGCTGGCCCATCAGTAAGCTGGGGCCTGATGTTGCGAGCCAGGTGATTGATGGTGGCAGGCAGGCGTGCAAAGACGCAGGCATTCCATTGGCGGGCGGTCATTCTATTGATTCGCCAGAACCTATTTTTGGGCTCGCCGTAACCGGGCAGGTGAATAATCAGCACTTGAAACGTAATTCTCAGGCACAGGCCGGTTGCAAACTTTATCTCACCAAACCCATCGGTATCGGCATCTTAACTACCGCATTAAAGAAAAAATTATTGAAGCCAGAGCACTTACGCATAGCACCTGAAACCATGTGCCAGTTAAATACCGTGGGAGAAGTGTTCGCTAAATTGCCTGAAGTGAAAGCCATGACAGATGTCACCGGGTTCGGGCTCATGGGACATTTAACCGAAATTTGTGAAGGTAGCAGTTTAAGTGCTGTGATAGATTATCAGGCGGTGCCCAAGTTGGCCGAAGTCGAAAACTATTTAGCACTGGGTTGTTCACCTGGTGGCGCACAGCGAAATTTTGACAGCTACGGCCACAAGCTTGGTGGGATGACTGATTTACAGCAACAAATTTTATGTGACCCGCAAACCTCCGGTGGATTACTGGTTGCCGTTACTCCGGAAGGTGAAGAAAATTTTTTACGTGTTGCCTCGGCTGAAGGGTTTGAGCTTAGTGCGATTGGTCAATTACATGAATTGCGTACGCCAACTCAATCCTGTCTGATTGAAGTGATTTAATGAATACTGCTGTCGAATTACCCCAGGTCGAGAATTTTCAGGATTTGTTTCTCAATGAAACCGCTTTGATGGATGTAAGAGCACCTGTCGAGTTTGCACAAGGGGCTTTCCCTAATACTTTAAATTTGCCTTTGATGAACGATGACGAACGCCAAAAAGTTGGTCTTCAATACAAAGAGCAGGGGCAGGATAAGGCCATAGAGATGGGTCACGAACTGGTTAGTGGTCAGGTGAAAGAAAATAGAGTTGCTGCGTGGAAAGCGTTTGTTAAAAAAAATCCACGAGGTGTTTTGTATTGTTTTCGTGGCGGCCTGCGGTCGCGTATTACTCAGCAATGGATTTATGAAAACACCGGCGTGATTTACCCACGGGTTAAAGGTGGTTACAAAGCGTTACGTCGATTTTTGATTGATGAACTTGAAGTGTCGGTAAAAAATATTCAGCCCGTGATTTTAAGTGGTAGAACCGGCATTGGTAAAACGATATTGCTGAACCGTGTACAACAGCAAATGGATCTGGAAGGCATATATTTTCATCGAGGTTCTGTCTTTGGTAAGCACGCAAAACCACAGCCTAGTCAAATTGATATCGAAAATGTTTTGTCTATTGAGCTGCTTAAACTGCGTAGTACGAATGTGACCAATATTGTGATTGAGGATGAAGGCATTAGCATTGGTTCGCGTCGTATCCCTGATGTGTTTTTTAATCGTATGAAAGAGTCGCCATTGATTATTCTTGATGCAAGCGTAGATGAACGGGTGGAAATAACCTTTAACGAATACATCAATGCGTCGCTGGCAGAATATCAAACCTTATTAGGCGAAGATGAAGGTTTGGAAACCTGGGCCGCCAATTTGCAAAACTCATTAACGCGAATTCAGCGTCGCTTAGGTGGGGTGCGTTATTCAGAATACAAAACCATCATGGATGACGCAATTAAAGTGCAAAAAAATACCGGCGAAAGTAAGCTTCATAAAATCTGGATAAAAAACTTATTAACCCAGTATTATGACCCGATGTATGATTATCAGTTGAGTCATAAAAAAGACCGCCAGATATTTCAGGGCGACCAGCAAGCCGTTTTAGCATTCCTTGCAGAGAATTATCATATTCATCAAACGGAGCAAGCATGAATAAAAATGAATTGAATATTGGTATCGTCACCGTTTCCGATCGGGCGAGTAAAGGCGAATATGCAGACAAAGGCGGTCCTGCCATTCATACCTGGTTTGAAAATGCGTTAACTTCAGCATGGAACCCCGTCGCCGTAATGATACCCGACGAGCAGCCATTAATAGAAGAAGCCCTTAAACAACTGGCTGACGAATCTCATTGCCAGTTAATTGTCACCACCGGTGGCACAGGCCCATCATTACGTGACGTTACGCCTGAAGCAACCGAAGCCGTGTGTACCAAGATGATGCCCGGCTTTGGTGAAATGATGCGAGCGGAATCGTTGAAGTTTGTACCCACCGCTATATTATCCCGACAGACGGCCGGTATTTATCATAAAAGTTTGATTATAAATTTACCGGGAAAGCCATCGGCAATTGATGATTGTTTAAAAGCTGTTTTTCAGGCAGTACCATATTGCATTGATTTAATTGACGGGCCTTTTGTTGAGGTGAACGACGATTTTATCAAAGTTTTCCGGCCGAAACATGCGTTGCTTAAGGCTAGGGGGTGAGTTTATTTGGCAGCGCGTTCTTAGGCTCGCAAAACGAACCCAAGAACGAAACAAAAAAACGAACTACGCCTTACCCTGCAACTGATCCAAAATAGATTCATTCTCCAACGTAGAAGTATCTGAAGTAATTTCTTCACCTTTAGCAATCGTGCGTAACAAGCGGCGCATGATTTTACCGGATCGTGTCTTCGGTAAATTATCGGCATAACGAATATCATCCGGCTTGGCGATGGCACCAATTTCTTTGCCCACCCAGTCTCGCAGTTCTTTTGTTAGTGCCTCATCTACACCGCCCGCGGGTCTTTCGCCACGTAAAACAACATAAGCAAAAATGGCTTCGCCTTTAATGTCATGTGGTCTACCAACAACCGCAGCCTCTGCCACCTTGGGGTGTGCGACCAGTGCCGATTCAACCTCCATCGTGCCAAGACGATGGCCGGATACATTCAGCACGTCATCGGTTCGGCCCATTATCCAGAAGTAACCGTCTTTGTCTTTTCTGGCGCTATCACCGGCCACATAATAACGATTATCAAAATCACCCCAGTAGGCTTTTTTGTAGCGTGCATCGTCACCCCAAACGGTGCGTAACATGGATGGCCAGGGTTTGCGTACAACAAGAAAGCCGCCTTTGTTGGGTTCGTTGATGATGTTGCCGTCGTTATCTACAACGTCCATGACTATGCCGGGCAGTGGCATGGTGCAGGAGCCGGGTTTAGTTGCCATTGCGCCGGGGATTGGCGCCAGCATGTGTGCGCCGGTTTCGGTTTGCCACCAGGTATCAACGATGGGGCATTTTTCTTTGCCGATGACGGTGTGATACCACATCCAGGCTTCGGGATTTATCGGCTCGCCGACGGTGCCTAATAAGCGGATGGATGAAAGATCGTATTTGTTCGGGAAGTCATCACCTGCTTTCATCAATGCCCGAATTGCCGTTGGTGCGGTATAAAAAATGGTGACTTTGTGTGTTTCACAAACTTTCCAGAAGCGGCCGGCATCGGGTATGGTGGGTGCGCCTTCAAACATTAATATGGTGCTGCCGGTTGCCAGTGGGCCGTAGGCGACATAACTGTGGCCGGTGATCCAGCCAACATCGGCGGTGCACCAGAAAATATCATTGTCCTGAATGTCAAAAACCCATTGCATGGTTTTAATGCAATTCAGTAAATAACCGGCGCTGGAATGTTGAATGCCTTTGGGTTTGCCGGTGGAGCCGGAGGTGTAAAGAATAAAAAGCGGGTGCTCACTGTTGACCCATTCCGGTTCACAATTATCTGAAACATTTTTTATCGCGTCATGCCACCATACATCACGGCCGTTACGCATATTGACATCGGTGTTAGCGCGATTGAAAACGATGACTTTTTCAATGCTATCGCAGCCATCTTCAAGTGCGGCATCGGTGGTTTCTTTTAAGGCAATAATTTTTCCGCCACGATTGCCGCCATCTGCGGTGATAACCATTTTCGCGCCGGTATCTTCAATTCTGTCTCTTAATGACGCAGCAGAAAAGCCGCCAAATACCACGGAATGAATCGCCCCAATTCGTGCGCAGGCCTGCATGGCAACAACGGCTTCGGGAATCATAGGCATATAAATGATGACACGATCACCTTTTGTTATACCTTGTTGTTTTAAACCGTTGGCAAACTGGCTTACGTCTTTATGTAATTGCCTGTAGGTGATGTGGCGGGTGTCACCGGGCTCGCCTTCAAAAATAATGGCGGTTTTATCGCCCTTGGTTTCCAGGTGGCGGTCAATGCAGTTGTATGACACGTTCATTTCACCATCTTCAAACCAGGTGAAATGCGGCGCGTTGCTGCTGTTTAAGGATTTGCTAAAAGGTTTGTGCCAGTTAATTTCATTTTTTGCCTGATCCGCCCAAAAGCCTTCGTGGTTTTCGGCTGCTGCTTTTCTAAGGGTGGCGAGTTTGTCACTGTTGATATTTGCGCTGGCGACAAAATCATCACCTGGATTAAATGTTCTGTCTTCCCGTAATATGGAATCGATCGTGCTGCTCATAAAACCTCCTTGATATCTATTGTTATTAATACTACCGCAATTTTTTATTTTACGTTAGGTGCTGATGATTAAATAAGTGTAGTGTCTCGAACTGAATGCGGATATCTGTATTCAGTTTGGGGCGCTAGACTGTGCGGTATTTGTTATAATTGCCTGATGAATAAGGGGAGCGAATGACAGATTTTGACATAAATTGTCGCCAATGCGTGCGTTTAGCGACGTTTCTTGATGAAGTAAAAGTGGCGCATCCTGATTATTTTGCGTTGCCTGTTCCGCCATTTGGTGCAAAACGCGCGCAATTGCTGGTGGTCGGGCTAGCGCCGGGTATGCATGGTGCGAACAAAACAGGTAGACCGTTTACCGGAGATCATGCCGGTATTTTATTGTATGAAACGCTTTATGCGTTTGGTTTTGCCAGTAAGCCGGAATCTATCTCAGAAAAAGACGGTTTAACGCTGAAAAATTGCCGAATCACCAATGCCGTAAAGTGTTTGCCACCACAAAATAAACCGACTGGCGCAGAAATCAATCAATGTAACGTTTTTTTAGCGGCAGAGTTAAAATCCATGCCAAAAAACAGTGTATTGATTGCGCTGGGTACTATCGCGCATAACGCGATACTCAAAGCGCTAGGGTTAAAACTCAGTGCGTATAAATTCGGACACAATGCTGAACACAAGCTCACTGACAAAATCACCTTGCTTGATTCGTATCATTGCAGTCGTTATAACACGCAGACTAAACGTTTAACGGAAGATATGTTTTATGATGTATTTGCAAAAGCGAAAGTCATTATTGGTTAAGTATGTCAGAGCCGAGTTCAGGAAAAAACACAGAAAAGGAAGAAAATAAAACGGCTTTTGATGCGGTTGCGTTTTTGTCGATATTAACCAGCAAACCCGGTGTTTATCGCATGATAAACAAAGACGGTAAAGTCATATATGTTGGTAAGGCAAAAAATTTAAAAAAACGTGTGTCGAGTTATTTCTCCGGCTCAGAAAAAACACCAAAAACCCGTATCATGGTTTCTCACATCGCCAGCATTGAAACCACCATAACGCACACAGAAAATGAAGCGCTTATTTTAGAAAGTAACCTAATCAAGTCGCTTAAACCACAATACAACGTCACCTATCGTGATGATAAAAGTTATCCTCATATTTATCTGTCGGCCGATAAGAATTATCCGCGTCTGAGTTATTTTCGTGGTATGAAAAAGTCAAAGGGTCGTTATTTTGGGCCTTATCCCAGCGCCGGAGCGGTAAGAGAAAGCCTGAATTTATTGCAAAAAATATTTATGGTCAGGCAATGTGAAGATTCATTTTATAATAATCGTTCGCGTCCTTGTTTGCAGTTTCAGATAAAACGGTGTTCTGCGCCTTGTGTGCAAGCGATTTCTGTTGAGGCTTATCAGGAAGATGTCCGACATGCGGTGATGTTTCTGGAAGGAAAAAATTCATCGGTGATTGATGAGTTGGTGGCAGAAATGGAAAAGGCCGCTGAGGCTTTAGATTTTGAAAAAGCCGCGCTTTATCGTGATCAGATATCGGCCTTACGCAAAGTACAGGAAAAACAATATATCACCGCCGACGGGGAAAGTGATCTTGATGTAATCGCAGGCGTGATTCGTGGTGGTTCAGGCAGTGTGCAGGTGTTTAATGTGCGCGGCGGATTAAACCTGGGTAACAAATCGTATTTTCCAAAATTAACAGAACATACCACCGTAGATGAAATGCTCGCGGCGTTTATTGCGCAATATTATATCGGGAAATCAGGTTTACGCATTTTACCGTCAGAAATATTGTTAAACGAAAAACCAACAGAGGTCGAATGGTTGCAGGATGTATTAACCGAACAGGCCGGAAAAAAAGTCAAATTCAGCACAAAATTACGCGGTGAACGAGCACGCTGGGTGACGTTGGCGGTTTCAAATGCCGACAGCGCGCTTGACGCACACCTCGCGGGAAAACAAAATATCGTCAGTCGTTTTGAAGCCCTGCAGGAAGCGTTAGAACTTGACGCCATACCTCAGCGAATTGAATGTTTTGATATTAGTCATATGATGGGTGAGGCAACCGTCGCATCGTGCGTGGTGTGTGATCAAAACGGCCCGCTGAAATCGGAATATCGCCGTTTTAATATTGAAGGTATTACGCCAGGTGATGATTATGCGGCGATGTTGCAGGCGCTAACGCGCCGATATCGGCGTTTAAAAAAAGGTGAAGGTAAAATGCCGGATGTATTGCTGATTGATGGCGGAAAAAATCAAATGGCGCAGGCAGAAAAAGTATTAGAAGAGTTGCAGATAACTGGCATTACCATGCTCGGTGTCGCAAAAGGCCCGGATCGACGAGCGGGGCTGGAGACTTTGCACTTATCCGGGCAAGACAGGCCCATGCGGCTAAAGCCGAATTCCCCCGCGCTGCATCTTATCCAGCTTGTGAGGGATGAGTCTCATCGTTTTGCCATTGCAGGCCATCGCGCTAAACGCGGAAAAACACGTACTACCTCGCCACTGGAAGAGATTCCGGGCTTAGGTCCAAAACGGCGTCAGCAATTGCTGAGGCAGTTTGGTGGTTTACAGGGCATTAGCTCCGCCGGGATTGAAGATCTGGCAAATGTGAAGGGAATTAGTACGGCCTTAGCGGAGAAAATTTACAGCGTCTTTCATGGAGAATAAGCCAGCGATTAACTGGCTTATTCTCCCAAGCGATTGTATTTGCCTGGTTATGAAGGCGTTAGCCAAAAGGTGTTAGTTAATAGGCGTTAGCTAAAAGCCGCGCCTTCTTTCAATTTGACTTTTTTAAGGATAATTGCAAGCGGACAAAAGCCGGTAAACGCAGATTGAAGTAAGTTAGCACCAACAAAAGCCGTTACCCACAACCATTCAACCGCGTGATACTGTGATAACGCAACACTGGCCAAGATAAAAACACCTGCAAATACGTGTACTGTTTTTTCTACATTCATTTCATACAACCCTTATTAATTAATGGATGACGTGATTATACGTACTTTCTTATAAAGTAATATTAGAAATTTCTAATGTAGGTGATAAGTAGATTTTATTGTGCTTATATTGGTTTTTTGGGTTTGATGGTCTGTGAGCGCTCGTATCAAAAGAGGTGTAATTCTGGTATGGTTGCCCGTTATCTCTATATTTAATTGACGAATTCAGACCCATACTAAATGTTTAACATCCCTACATTGCTTACATTGGCGCGAATCGGACTTATTCCTATATTCGTAATTTGTTTTTACCTGCCGGTTTCCTGGTCGAACGAGGCGACGCTTGCCATCTTTTTATTGGCGGCGTTTACAGACTGGTTAGACGGTTATCTGGCCAGGGCGCTGGATCAGGCATCTAAATTTGGCGCATTTTTAGATCCGGTGGCCGATAAAATGATGGTGGCTGTTGCGTTGGTTTTGCTGGTGCAGGCGAACCCGACCGCATGGTTGGCGATTCCGGCGGCTATCATTATTATGCGTGAAATTGCGGTATCGGCCTTGCGTGAATGGATGGCAGAAGTCGGTGAAAGCGCCAATGTTGCCGTGTCTATGTTGGGTAAAGTAAAAACAACGGTGCAGATGATTGCAATTTCCATGTTGCTTTATCATGAGCCGCTGAAGCAGTTTATGGTTTATGAAACCGGGCTGGTGTTAATGTATGTGGCGGCGGCGTTAACATTTTGGTCTATGTTGCTTTATTTGAAAGCGGCCCGACACAGTTTTCACAAATAAAATACCTTCGTTTTAATGAGTAAAGTCAAAGTGTTAAGGCGTAAATTTAGAAATAAAATGATGCCTCGGCAGTTTTTGATAATAGCGTTAATAAAGGCTTGACAGAAAATCCGAAATCAGTAAAATAGCGCGCTCACTCAGGCGGGAATAGCTCAGTTGGTAGAGCACAACCTTGCCAAGGTTGGGGTCGCGAGTTCGAGTCTCGTTTCCCGCTCCAAATTTCGGAACCTCGGCTTATTAGTTATAGAGTCGAGGTTTTTTGGTTTTAAACGTGGTAACACGTGGCTGAGTGGCAGAGTGGCCATGCTGCGGATTGCAAATCCGCCTACCTCGGTTCGACTCCGGGCTCAGCCTCCATCTTTTTATAGCAGTACCTGCAATGTCGTTTTCAAGCGTTGCCCGGGTGGTGAAATTGGTAGACACAAGGGACTTAAAATCCCTCGACTTAACGGTCGTGCCGGTTCGATTCCGGCCCCGGGCACCATTTCCAAATGAAGAGATATAGCCATATCCGGCTATATCTTTTTATATTATACAATTCAATAGCTTAGTCTTGATCCGTTAGTGTTGTGGTTTAGCATATCTAGCCATAACAGATCATATTTCGCGTAATTTTACGAATAAATTACGAACGAATTACGAATCCACGAGTGGAAACCCACTAGTGGGGGAGAGACTAATGGCTACTATCCGAAAGCTCAAAAGTAAGAAATTTCTAGCTGAGATCAGAAAGCTCGGTCAATATAAATCAAAAACATTCACCACCAAAGTACAAGCTATGTCTTGGGCAGCAGAGACAGAACAAAGCCTGTCCTCTGATACACTGATCCGAGGAAAAACCTTATCCGATATATTTGAACGCTATCGCGATGAATATCACCCAGTAAGAAAAGCTATCGTACAGAGCGTAACCGTCTGAACAAATTCATGCGTCATCCATTAGCAATAATCCCCTTGGCAGATATTCAACAATCTCATTTCTATGAGTGGATTGAGGAAGCTCTTACCCGTCTTAAAAGAGTTATAACCTAATCTGGTGTTTCAGCTATTGAAAAGAAGCGGCGTATCTGGTTGATTGTAGTTATCAGACCAACAACCAACACAGGAGATACGCCACTATGAACAAGGATAACGTGATTGAAC
>Ga0316208_1000243_pt1 | contig 75643 bp, 69 predicted proteins | sample 3monopyrite_MG_FD_204944 | JGI IMG/M metagenome (GOLD analysis project Ga0316208, IMG submission 204944) | Microbial mat bacterial communities from mineral coupon in-situ incubated in ocean water Damariscotta River, Maine, United States -... | ecosystem: Environmental > Aquatic > Marine >... | reverse complement strand
TCTCTTCCAGCGGGATCAATATGCCGCTTGCAAGAAGAGATCGAAAACCACGTTCCGATACCCCAGGATACTTCGTGCCTCTCTGAAAGTAATCATATTTTCACTGATAGCTGCTTGCCGAAGGAGGCTTGGTTTTTCGATTAGGGTGAGCATTCGCGAGCCCATTTGGCGTGTTAAGCCTCTCAACTTTTTTGCCTCTAACTGTCTCGAAACAGTCGTTGGTCGTACACTTAGAAACCTCGCCGCAGCGGCGCGAGTCATGAACAGTTCGTGCTCTTTGCCCGTTAAATTGAGACGAAAATTTTTACGACTGATAAAACCTCCGTCCCATTGATGCTGAATATAAAATTGCACCTCTTTGCGGATAAAATCGAAGTCGGCATCAGTCATACATTTGGTCAGGGTTTCATAGAAAGCACCAAATTCATGGCCAATGCCTGTCTTGTCTAAAAGAGGGGCATTGCTTGTGCGGATCGTTTCCAAAAGCATGTAAAAGCGTTGTGGCCAATCGGCTAAAACCTCAGCTGCCGAGTTTACAAGTCTCACCATGGCGGACGCTGACAGTCTTGCGGACATCCAGCACCTGGACCCTAAGCCACGATTAAGCGCATGAGCACCCAAGAACATTATCAGCTCGATTGCAGAGCTAAGGCTGGAACCGTGGAGGGTTGAGAATTGCGAGCCCCGCTCGTCAACTTCTCCTACACCAGCCGTAAAATCAATTCCTGCACAAGTAATTTCAGTAAAATCAGACACTTATAGAAACGCAGCAAAACTCAAATATTTGGCTTTTAGTCTCACTTTATGTGTCAAAATTTTCGTTTTATGCGTCACCCTACAAAAATTTAAACGTCTAAGTTCGCAACATTCAAGGCATTGTCCTGAATGAAATTGCGGCGTTCCTCCACAACATCTCCCATAAGTTTAGAGAAAATTTCATCCGCCGTATCCGCCTCAGACACTTTCACCTGCAACAAGGTGCGTACATCAGGGTCGAGTGTGGTTTCCCAAAGCTGGCCGGGGTTCATCTCGCCCAACCCTTTATAGCGCTGAATAGACAAACCTTTGCGGCCAAAGTTAAGCAGCAGAGAAAGCATTTCAATAGGTGTACCAACGTCATGTTGTTCTTCTTTACGGCGTATCTTCACAGGGCCACTAAAGAGGTCATAAATTTCCAGCATTTTCTTATGAAGGTTACGCGCTTCTTGGCTTTCAAGAAGATGCGCATCAACCCGGTGCATATCAATAACCCCGCGAACCTCTTGAGCAAAGCTATACCCACCATCTTCAGTTATATCCCCACTCCAGCCAGCTTCCTCTTCAGTGCTAGCCTTGGCGTTCAATCGTTCAGCAATTTTTGTGACCATCATTGTGCGTGCTTTATCATCCTCACATAGGGCAACATCCATACCGCCCATCAGAGCCACAATTTCAATCAAACCACGATCATAGCGTTGGGGCACACCAGACAAACTAGCTTTAATAGACCGCGCACCCTCAGCAAGATGTTTAATCGCCTCACCGGTATGCTGAGCGCCTGTAGCATCAGTTACAACAACGTCAGTTACGCCCATATCCAACAAATGTTCATCAAGCGCACGGTCATCTTTCAGATAAACTTCTGAGCGGCCCCGGCCCACTTTATAAAGAGGAGGCTGTGCAATATAAATGTGGCCCGCTTCAACCATTTCCCGCATCTGGCGGTAAAAGAACGTGAGCAAAAGTGTGCGAATGTGTGCGCCGTCAACATCCGCATCTGTCATAATAATAATTTTATGGTACCGCAGCTTCTCAAGGTTAAAGTCCTCACGACCAATGCCTGTGCCAAGTGCCGTAATCAAAGTGCCAATTTCCTGGCTACCAAGCATACGGTCAAAGCGCGCGCGCTCGACGTTTAAAATTTTACCCCGCAAGGGCAGTATCGCCTGATTCTTACGGTTACGGCCCTGCTTGGCCGAACCACCCGCACTATCACCCTCCACTATGAAGAGTTCAGCTTTAGAGGCATCGCGCTCCTGACAATCAGCAAGTTTGCCGGGGAGAGACGCAATATCCAGCACCCCTTTACGGCGTGTTAGTTCCCGCGCTTTACGGGCAGCTTCGCGTGCAGAAGCCGCATCAATAATTTTTTGAATAACTGCCCGTGCTTCATTAGGGTGTTCCCCAAACCATTCACCCAGTTTGTCACTCAAAAGGCCCTCAATTGCAGGGCGCACCTCAGATGAAACAAGTTTGTCTTTCGTTTGGCTGGAGAATTTTGGATCAGGTACTTTAACCGAAACAACTGCCGTTAACCCTTCCCGCGCATCATCACCGGAAAGATTAATTTTTGCTTTTTTCGCAAGACCACTGTCTTGTACATACGTATTGATCGTACGTGTCAGAGAGGCCCGAAAGGCCGCAAGGTGGGTGCCACCATCCCGTTGGGGAATATTGTTGGTGAAACATAAAACATTCTCGTGATAGCTATCATTCCACTGCAATGAAATTTCAGCCGTGACGCCGTCTTTCTCGCCCACAATGGTGATAGGTGCGCCAATTTGACTGGTTTTATTACGGTCAAGATAGTTCACAAAGGCCGTGATACCGCCCTCGTAAAACAAGTCAATATCCTGCACATCTACATGGCGATTATCCATTAAATGGATATGCACACCAGAATTCAAAAAGGCCAGCTCACGGTACCTATGCACAAGCTTATCAAAATCAAACTCTATGAAATGAAAAGTATCAAGGGACGGCAGGAAAGTGACCTCGGTTCCTTTTTTGCCGTTCGCATCCCCAACCACTTTCAAGTCACCAACAGGTTCACCCTTTTCAAACCGCATGAAATGCTCTTTGCCTTCACGCCAAATGCGCAGCTCAAGCCACTCAGAAAGCGCATTTACAACAGACACACCCACACCGTGAAGACCGCCAGACACCTTATAACTATTCTGGTCAAATTTACCACCAGCATGCAACTGGGTCATAATAACCTGTGCCGCTGAAACACCTTCTTCTTCGTGCAGATCAACAGGAATACCACGACCATTATCTGTTACAGAGCAACTGCCGTCAGGGTTGAGTGTCATGGTCACAAGGTCACAGTGGCCAGCGAGCGCCTCATCAATCGCATTATCGGATACTTCAAACACCATATGATGGAGACCCGAGCCATCCTCCGTGTCACCGATATACATGCCGGGCCGTTTTCTAACTGCATCAAGCCCCTTGAGAACCTTGATTGAATCTGCGCCATATTCTTGTTCAGCGGCTTTCGTTACATTCTCGCTCATATCTGCACTCATTATTCGGTGATCCCCTGTTACTGACTTGACGGCTGGATCGTGCCGTCAGACACATTAAAAAATTCAGCGCGTCCAGATAGCTCCTCAAAAAGACTGCTATCTGTTCCTGTCAGCCAACACTGGCTACCAAGAGAAGATAACGCTTCAAACAGCGCTACCCGCCGATCGGCGTCCAAATGGGCCGCCATTTCATCCATCAACATTAAAGGAGCCTGTCCCTTCAATGCCGTTTGTAATTTCGCGTTGGCAAGCACCAAAGCCACCAACAATGCCTTCTGTTCACCCGTCGAGCATAAATCTGCCCGCATTCCTTTAGCTGCATGGATAACCACAAGATCCGTCTTGTGAACTCCATTTCCCGCCCGCCCTTTCGAGCCATCCAGGGCACGACATTTAGCAAGCCGTTCCCTAAACAAGATTTCCACCTCAACAGGGGCGCTGCCCTCTGCCAAAAGCCCTTCAAGCCAACCATCAATTGCAAGGTCAGCTTTAGGAAACGGGCTTTCATCCGCTTCTGTGAGCTGACCTGCGAGTTGGCCCGCAAATTCAAGCCGGGCGACCGCAACCGCAACACCATGCTCAGCCATTTTTGCTTCTAAGGCACCAAGCCATACCTTATCGGCAGAAAAGCCTTTCTCGCTTAGCAGGCGGTTGCGATCCCGCATCACCCGCTCATACGCTCCAACTTGCCTGCTATGGTCTGGGAATAAACCCAAAACCATTCGGTCCAAAAACCGGCGGCGCGAAGCAGGCCCTTCAATAAACAAACGATCCATTTGCGGCGTTAACCAACCAACCGACCAACGCTCTCCAAAAACATTACTATTCGTCGCCAAATACCCATCTAACTTGACCAGCCTTTTAGCATTTGCATCCTCTGCGGGTTGCTCGATACCTGTACCGGCTTTTACAGGTTCCCCGTCTAAATCAACCGTTGCTGCAACAGCCCACGTTCCGCTACCTTGCTGGCGGGCTACCTCTGCGAGAGAGGCGCGCCTCAGACCACGCCCGGGGGCCAAATAACTTATCGCCTCAAGTACATTTGTTTTTCCTGCACCATTTGGGCCCGTTAATACGACAAGAGGGTGATCACAACGCGGCTTAATCTGGGCTCGGCCATAACAACGAAAGTCGGTTAACGTCAACTTTGAAACAAAAACATGTCCACTGTTCTGCACCTTGCCCGTCATGTCTCATTGCCTTTGCAGACACACCAAAAAGCGACACAGTTTTCGGCCACACTTTGACACACCCATTGGTCCAAAAGCCTTTAAACCCGCATCGGCATCAGAACATAAAGTGCAGCATCATCAAGCACATCCTTCACCACCGTCGGCGCGGATGGATCAGCAAGCAGCACTTGTACTGTTTCTCCTTCAACCTGAGATAAAATATCGAGCAAATATCTGCTATTGAACCCAATCTCGAATGTGTCCGCGCTGTAAGACGCCGCAAGCTCCTCTGTGGCTGTGCCACTATCGGGGCTATTCACAGAAAGTGTAAGCGTGTCTTCTCCCAGAGACAGTTTAACTGAGCGGGTTTTGTCAGAGCTAATTGTTGACACACGGTCAACAGACTCAGCAAAAATCCGGCAGTCCATTTCAAGCATCTTATCGTTACCCTCAGGGATAACCCGACTATAGTCTGGGAAAGTACCATCAATAAGCTTGGACGTAATAACGGCTCCCGCAAAACTAAAACGAATTTTAGTATCTGAAAGCGACACAGAAACAGCACCATCAATTTCATCAATAAGCTTGCGCACTTCACCAACGGTTTTGCGTGGTACAATTACACCCGGCATGCCAACAGCACCCTCGGGCACATCCTGATCCACCTGCGCCAATCTGTGACCATCCGTAGCCACAGCTCGCAGGACAGAGCCATTTTCGGTGTTTGCAACATGCAAATAAATACCATTGAGATAATAGCGCGTTTCCTCTGTTGATATGGCAAACCGCGCCTTATCAATGAGACGCTTCAATTCTTCAGCAGCCACATCAAAGCGATGCGGGAGATCCCCTTCGCTCATGACAGGAAAGTCTTCCTTGTCCAAACATGCAAGTGTAAAGCGAGAGCGACCCGCTTTCACCACCAGACGGTCATTCTCTTCAAGAGAAAGCTCCACCTCAGACCCATCTGGCAACTTGCGAACAATGTCAAAGAGTGTGTGTGCCGGGATCGTTGTGGACCCCGACTGTGAAACGACCGCATTTGTTTTTTCAACAATCGCTATATCAAGGTCTGTTGCTGTCATTGCGACAGTATCCCCTGATGCCTCAAACATCACATTGGATAGGATCGGAATTGTATTCCGACGCTCTACAACAGATTGCACATGCCCTAAAGTTTTAAGAAGGCTATTCCGTTCGATAGTGACTTTCATGAATGATTTCTTCTTATCTGACTGCGTTTAACCCGAAAACCGGCACCCAAGACCCATGTTACATATCCATTTTCCCTAACAAAGTCAGGGCTATTACAATGGTTAAGCTCCCCCACGAATCGATGAGCATTTTTTCATCTGAAACAATAGCGATTTTCGCCTTGTAAACCAAAGAAAAAACACGAAAAAGCCTGTTTTTTTTAGATGTCGAATCGCAAGTGGAATCAAATCGGATTCAACCGAGTCCCTAAACAAGTGTAGTAAAACAAAAAACCAGTGAAATGCTTAGGCTTCAAGTAGGCGTGTTAACCGCGTAATATCTTCATCAAGCTGGCTATCATCCCGTCGCAAATCTTCTATTTTTCGCACAGCATGCATTACCGTTGTATGGTCACGCCCTCCAAAACGACGGCCAATTTCTGGCAGGCTGCGGGGTGTAAGCTGTTTTGCAAGATACATAGCGACTTGGCGTGGCCGGGCAATGTTCCGCGCACGGCGCTGTGAGAGCATCTCTGATAAACGCAGATTAAAATAGTCAGCAACCGCGCGCTGTATCTCATCAATCGTTAATTTACGGTCATTCGCGCGAATAAGGTCCTGCAAGACATCGCGTGTCATATCCATGGTTATGGGGCGCCCAACAAGTGTTGCATAGGCTACCACGCGGTTTAAAGCGCCCTCAAGTTCTCTAACATTTGAGGTAATGCGGCGCGCCAAAAACTCTAAAATATCAGCGGGCACATCAACACTTGCTACTTGCTCGGCTTTTGACTGCAAGATGCCAAGGCGCAATTCATAATCGGTTGGATGAATATCAGCTACCAATCCCCAGCCCAGTCGTGAAATAATTCGGTCCTCGATCCCCTCAAGGTCAGTAGGGGACCGGTCAGCTGTAATAACAACCTGACAGCGGTTATCTACAAGTGCGTTGAACGTATGAAAAAACTCTTCCTGCGTACTATTTTTGTTAGCAATAAACTGCACATCATCAACCATCAATAAATCAACTGTGCGGAATTTTTGCTTGAAAGCATGAGTATCTTTAAATCGAAGCGCCGCAATAAATTCAAACATGAATTTTTCAGCCGACACATAAGCCACGCGTTTTTGTGGGTGGCATTTTTTAACCTCCCAGGCAATTGCGTGCATCAGGTGCGTTTTACCCAGACCAACACCGCCGTGCAAAAACAAAGGATTAAAACTAACATCGTTGGATTCGGCAATGCGTTTTGCGGCGGCATAAGCAAGCTCGTTCGATTTGCCCACAACAAAGCTATCAAAGGTATATTTGGGGTCAAGCGCCCCACCTTCTTCAAGAGGTGCAGACACAACTGCCCGCGCTGGTTCATCCTTGGATGCACCAGGGGTTGCACTGCGCTGGATTTCTTTTCTCGCTGAAAGCCTAATGGCGAGTGTTTTAATGCGCGGGTTTTCTGAAACAAAATAATCCTGAATACGCGGCGCATAGTGGCGCTGTATCCAATCCCGGACAAACTTGGTTGGTGCTGAGAGCTCTACTGTGCCCGCATCAATACCATTATACCCTAGCTGCCCTAGCCATGTTTTATATGCTTGTTCCCCAAACTCATTTCTAAATTTGTCGCAAACACGCATCCATGAAGACTGTTCTGCTGCTATACCCTTTTGAGCTGCGGCTGCCCCCGATGTGCCCATTTTTTCCAACTCCCTGTCAGCCATTAGGCCTAAAACTCCCCAGCACACTCAGCCCACAGGAAATTTCCCTTGCGCGCTGCTTAGCCTCTTTATCGTGTTAAGATAACTCCACGCTTCAACAGTTTAAACACCCCCTACAAGTGCAAAACGCCAGCGCCCTGCCAAACGGCAAGCAACACCTTATAATATGCCCAAAGCGGCGGTGCAGCCTTGATTTCCATTAGAAACCAAAACTGCTAAAGGACTATCCTCTATGAGGGAAGACTAGAAGCCCAAGAGCCCACCGAATGCGTTAGGAGAAGATACATACGGGGTATGGGAGCAGCAACTGAATCATGCGCTTGACACAAAGATTCTTTAAGTACCTATGGGGGGAAATCTGATTCCCCACTATATCTTGATTCATGATTAAAAGACACATAGAAGCGTGCCTATTTTGTTCTCAGACACCTGTCCCAAAATGAAAAAGCCACACCGGAAGAGTGTGGCCTTAAGAATTTTACACGCTGTGTAAAGCGAATCAGTTTTCAGTATTAACCAAGAGCTTTAATAGTGCGTGACAAGCGAGAAACTTTACGTGACGCTGTCTCTTTGCGTAGAACGCCTTTTGTCACGCCGCGCATGATTTCAGGCTGTGCTTCTTTCAAAGCTTCGTTAGCAACAGCTTTATCACCAAGTTTAATCGCATCTTCAACTTTGCGAACGAACGTACGGATACGGCTTACGCGAGATTTATTGACAGCCGCACGACGATCGTTGCTACGAATACGTTTCTTGGCTTGAAGTGAGTTTGCCATTTTCTTTTTCAACCTTCATCAGGAAACGCTTCCTACAATCTACCTCTTTAGCAATCTGCATAAGAGGTGGCTGGCGCGCTTGCCTATAAATTAATTCTTTTGCTCAGCCCCCATAGGCCAGCTGCCTGGCTCAATCGTGGGAACTATATAATTCGAGGTGCGGTCTATATACCCGTTATAGGGCAAGGTCAAGTATCAAAAGGGCCAAAAACATAAGTAATGCCGCCCTTTCCGATTCGCAGCCCCTTACCGGTTCTTAAATTGTGGCTGACGCTTCTCTATAAAAGCATGCATACCTTCTTTTTGATCTTCTGTTGCAAACAAAGAGTGGAAAAGCCTCCTCTCAAAGAGAAGCCCTTCCGCCAAGGTTGTTTCAAGCGACCTGTTTGTTGCTTCTTTTGCCAGTGCAACAGATGGTGAAGAAAGGTTAGCAATAGCAGAGGCAACCTCTAAAACCTTGTCCACCAGATCCTCGGTCGGCACGATTCGGCTAGCAAGACCAGCACGCTCTGCTTCCTTCGCATCCATCATGCGGCCTGTCAGCACCATGTCCATGGCTTTTGATTTTCCAACAATCCGCGTAAGCCGCTGTGATCCACCCATACCCGGAATAACACCGAGTTTAATCTCAGGCTGTCCAAACTTAGCGTTCTCAGCAGCAATAATAAAGTCACACGCCATCGCAAGTTCGCATCCCCCACCAAGCGCATAACCTGCAACAGCAGCGATCACTGGCTTATGAACACGCGCAAATACATTATTAATGGCAGCAAATTTATCTTCTTTGAGCACTTCGGCATAGCCCTGCTCAGACATTTCCTTAATGTCTGCACCTGCGGCAAAAGCTTTTTCGCTTCCCGTAATAACGACGGCGCCAATTTCATCATCAACATCCATCGCCAGCAGCGCTTCACCCACTTCTTTAAGCAATTGTTTATTGAGCGCATTAAGCGCATCCGGGCGATTAAGGGTAATGAGCCCCACGCCCTCTTGCTTATCAAGCAGGATCGTTTCAAAAGTCATAAGTGAACCTTCTTATTGTCCGATCTTTAAGCAGGACTCCTACTTCCTATAGAAAGTTTTGCAAAGTATTTTATGGCAAAGTTTACAGACCGTGCCAGATATAGTTAGTTGGCGGGCTCTAACCGCAAGATAATGACCCCTGATTCTGCGGCGGGGTTTTCATCAAGAAAAACCAAAACACTCTCTTCTCTTGTACAGCGCATTGTAGCAGGCTGGCGCAGGCATACCCACCCAAACACCGGTAATTCTTTTGCATAAGAATCGAGCATTTTAGCCCCTTTTACAGAGGCCCGAATCACTGTCTCAGCAACAGTTCCGCTTGGCGCATCAAAAATTACACGTGCATCAAGCTGTTCTTCAAAATCTTCAAGTAAGGGCACATCGGGAAAACCTTCTAAAAAGATTTGTTCCTCAGCAACCACTCCTTCGGCAAAAAAACCACACAAGCTCAAAAACACAGCGCTTACCTTTAAGTGTTTCCAAATCCTTTTCAAAAATGTCATCTGGAGCCTGTCTTTCTCTTTATTGTTGGCATGAAGCACAAAAAAATGTGGACCGATTCGATTGCACAATCCGCTCAATAGTACCCCCACAACCTGTTTTTGTACAAGCTTCACCCTCACGCCCGTATACTTTAAAGGAATGCTGAAAATATCCAAGTTCGCCGTCAACCTGCGCATAATCTTTGAGCGTTGAGCCTCCTGCTGCGATGGCTTCGCCGAGCACATCCCGGATAACTCTGACAAGATCAGCAAGCATATGGCCTTGCACAGTTGCCGCTGCGCGCGCGGGGTGAATACCCATCCGCCATAAAACCTCACATACATAAATATTACCCAGCCCCGCAACTATACGCTGATCGAGCAGAGCCGCTTTAATGGTTGCACGTTTATTATGGAAAGCGGCCTCTAGTACAGCCGCATTGAAACTATTACCAAGGGGCTCTGGCCCTATTTTATTAAGGAGAGGGTGGTCTTTTTCGCTGTCACTGTCCGTAAAGGTAATAATGCCGAACCGGCGTGGATCAGTATATAGAATATGGTCCCCACGGTCAGTAATTAAGCTAACATGGTCATGTTTGCCAATGTCTACACTCTCGCCCGTCCTATATATAGTGACACGCCCTGACATACCGAGGTGCAGAATAAGGATCAGCCCATCCTCAAAATCTATCAAGATATATTTTGATCGCCTGCGAAGCCCTATTACACGGTTGCCCACAAGACGATTCGTAAAATCGCTCGGTATTTGGAAACGCAAGTTTTCTCGGCGTGCTACAGCTTTCTTAATCATAATCCCATCAAGAACAGGCAACAGGCCCCGCCTTACTGTTTCAACTTCTGGAAGTTCGGGCATAATGTCGCGCTTAACTTTCTATGATTAAACAGGCTGGTATGCTTGGCCCCTGTCGGGTATGGTCCGGCCATACTTTATATATCAAAGACAAGGTTAACAGCCCTAATGTCAAGCACCAATGAAACAGACACTGCCACAGGCAAAAATAAACATTCAACAACTCATTTTGGTTTTCGTACCGTAAAAGAGGCCGAAAAAGCCGGTATGGTAAAAGGTGTGTTTGACAGTGTGGCAGACAAATATGACCTGATGAATGACGTTATGAGTATGGGTGTTCACCGCCTTTGGAAAAACTCTCTGATCGATAGCCTAAACCCTAGGCCCGATATGCACTTGCTTGATGTGGCTGGTGGCACAGGCGATATTGCCTTTCGGTTTCTTGATGCCGCGCAAAACGGGTATGTCACTGTCTGTGATATAAACGCTGAAATGTTGCGGGTCGGCAAAGACCGTGCAGCGGCACAAGGCTACACGGACGGAACGGAATTTATATGCTGTGACGCCATGAAGTTGCCGGTCGCGGATAAATCAGTAGACGCCTACACAATTGCCTTTGGTATTCGAAATGTAACCCGTGTTGATGAAGCCATTGCGGAAGCATACAGAGTGTTAAAACCTGGTGGGCGTTTTCTCTGCCTAGAATTTAGTCCACAAGTTGTGCCGCTTTTACAAAAAACCTATGATGAGTACAGCTTTAATATCATCACAAGGATGGGTGAAATCATTACGAAAGATCGCGAAAGTTACCAGTATTTTGTCGAATCTATTCGACGGTTCCCAACCCCTGCAAAGTTTGAGGAAATGATACGCAGTGCTGGCTTTTCCCGTGTCACCTACCGCAGTGTGAGCGCAGGTATAGCCTGCATCCATACCGGCACAAAAATATAAGGTAAAACGAGCGTGCGTGTTTTAAAACATTTGCTGCAACTCTATCTACTTGCTATCGGATTGCGCAGGTACGGTGCCATTCGAGCATTGGACGGTATTATAGAGGTCCCAAGCTGGGCCCCTCGGTTTTTGCGGTTCTGCACCTTTTATATTCCGCACCGGCGTAATTTACCTCCTGAAAATGGAGTGCGTCTTGCCCTTGCACTTGCCAATATGGGGCCTGCCTATATCAAGCTTGGTCAAACACTAGCAACCCGACCTGACCTTGTTGGCCGGCCGATCGCTGAAGGGCTGACACAACTTCAAGATAGCTTGCCTGCCTTCCCTTACAAGCATGTCCGCGCCACTCTTGAGGCGGACCTTGGCGGAAAAATGGACGATCATTTTAGTCTATTTGAAGAGACCGCTATAGCAGCCGCTTCTATTGCGCAAGTACATCAAGCCGTCACCACCGCTGGGGTTAAAGTCGCCGTGAAAGTCCTGCGGCCCGATATTGAAAAGCGCTTCACAAGAGACTTGTCCCTTTTTGACTGGCTAGCCACTATCGCAGAAAAACACAGCCCACAGGCACGCCGCCTTCGGCTCGGTAAAATTGTCGATAAAGTTCGGGAAACAGTATTCCGCGAGATGGACCTAAGGCTTGAGGCCGCAGCCGCAGCCGAACTTGCTGACAATATGATTGGCGAAAACAACTACCGTCTGCCAAAAGTTGAATGGGACCTAACGACACAGCGTGTCCTCACGCTTGAATGGGTTGACGGCATTCGCCTTGCGGATAAAAAGGCCCTCATAAAGGCAGGCCATAACCTTCCTCTTCTTGGCAGTACCATTGTGCAAGTTTTTCTAACACAAGCCCTGCGCGATGGATTTTTTCATGCCGATCTTCATCAGGGCAACCTGATGGTGGAACCCTCTGGCCGTATTGTTGCTATCGACTTTGGTATTATGGGCCGACTCACAAAAGCAGAGCGCCGCTTTCTAGCGGAAATTCTATATGGGTTTATCCAACGTAATTATCGACGGGTTGCGGAAATTCATTTTGACGCTGGCTACGTGCCTCGGACTGAAAGCTTGGAAGAATTTACACAAGCCCTACGGGCCATTGCTGACCCTATAATGGATTTGCCTGTAGAAGAAATATCTGCCGGCAAACTTCTCACGCAGCTTTTTGCAACGACAGAGCGGTTTAAAATGCAAACGCAACCACAGCTTCTGCTCTTGCAACGTACCATGGTCATGGCAGAAGGCATGGCACTGCACCTCAATCCGCAGGCCAATATGTGGGACATTAGTGAACCTGTGATTGAACACTGGGTCCGGGAAAACCTGTCCCCAGAAGTAAGGCTCGCTGAGGCGTTAAACCAAATTCCTCGCCTCGTTGACCGTTTACCAACCTTGATGGAAAAGTGGCTGAACGATGAGAATATAACTAAAGAAGATGAGCCACGGCTACACACACCTACAGGCTATAAGCTTTGGCCTTTTGCGCTGGGTCTGGTGACAGGTGCCGCCATCCTAAAAATCGTGCTTATGTAAAGGCTATTGCACTTAGCTGGATTTTGCCAGAGACTGCCCTCTCCATTAAGGGGAGGAAAAAATGGAAAATATTCTAAGTAAATTTGACCCAATCGCGGCACCTGTTGGCCGCTTGTTACTTGCACTCATTTTCATTGCTGCAGGGTTTAATAAAATGACCAGCGACCCTGCAGGGACTATCGCCTATATGAACTCTATGGGTATTCCTGGGTATTTATTTTGGCCAACGGCCCTATTTGAAGTGCTAGGGGGCCTTGCTGTTCTTGTTGGGTTTAAAACCCGCATTGTTGCTTTTCTTCTGGCAGGCTTCTGCCTTGTGACCGCAGGCCTGGCCCATGCAGATTTTAGCGACCAAATTCAAATGACTTTATTCTTGAAAAATCTGTCAATGGCAGGCGGCTTTCTCATCCTTATGCGTTTTGGGGCAGGGGAGATGAGCATAGACAACCGAGCCACAGCAAACGACTAAGTTCGAATTGTAGCCAAACAACTAAAGGGCCGTGGATTGCGGCCTTTCACTACCCAATCAACAAACAGCCGATACCCGCGGAAGCGTTGAACTCCTTCCTTCAAAAGGGCGGCCATTTTCTACAAAATATTTAAGGGATGCCATGGTGTTGGCCATATCCCGGCTAAATATGAACCATGCAAAAGGCCCGAGCGCCTGGCCCAACAACCCCCATTTCAACTCTATTGTAGCAACAGACCGGATTAAGGTTTTACCACCAGCCGCCTCAAGGGACCAAGCGTTCTGAGCCCATTTTATACCACGAATAGCAGGGCCGGTTAGCTCATATGTAAAGGCATTCCCTTCATCCCAGTGCGTAAATTTTTCCTGCACCGTGTCATTATTTGTGAGCACACATTCGCGCACAGTATCAAGGCCCCTGTTATGCCCCGAAATACAATATGACCGCGCAATCATTTCCACCCACAGATTAACCTCGTCAATACGAGACATTGCCTGCCACGCAACATCCTTGGGCACCTCAACACAAACACTGTTCTGCATCGTGATCATTATCTTCCCTTTTCTTTCATTCTGCACTTATCCCTATAAACGGCAGGACAAATAAAAAGGTTCAGGACAAAACATAGATACACAACGTCGTGATTGCAGCCACGGCGAAAGCCCCTTATATGTCTTTTAGGCAAAAGAGTTCCGGCTCTAGAAAGGGCACCATGCTAAACGGTAAACGCATATTACTCATCATTGGCGGCGGCGTTGCGGCTTATAAAGCCCTTGAGCTCGCCCGGCGCATGATGGAATGCGGCGCAACAGTCAAAGGCGTCCTAACTGCTGGCGGCCAAGAATTTATCACCCCTCTTAGTGTTGCAAGCCTGACAAACAATGAATGCTACACTGACCTTTTCTCGCTGAAAGACGAAGCCGAAATGGGGCACATTCGTCTGTCCCGCGAGGCTGACCTTATCATTATAGCCCCTGCAACGGCAGACCTAATGGCAAAAATGGCGAGCGGCATTGCAAATGACCTAGCGTCCACCATCCTGCTTGCAACCGATAAACCCGTCATGGTTGCCCCTGCGATGAATGCGCAGATGTGGGATCACCCTGCTACACAGCGGAATATAAAAACCCTGGTGGCAGATGGTATTCATTTTATAGCGCCTGGTGAAGGCATGCTGGCGTGCGGCGAGATTGGCGCTGGTCGTCTTGCAGAAGTTCCTGACATGATTGCAGCAATCGAAGAGTTTTTGCACGGCAATATTCAGCCGCTCACAGGTAAACATGTGATTGTAACTGCAGGCCCGACGCACGAACCCATTGACCCTGTTCGCTATATCGCAAATCGCTCATCCGGCAAACAAGGCTTTGCTGTGGCTGGCGCCCTTGCAGCCCTCGGGGCCAAAGTCACGCTTGTAGCTGGTCCAGTTACTGAAGAAACCCCAGTCGGCGTAAACCGCATTGATGTTGAGACAGCCATTCAGATGAAAGACGCTGTTGATGCCGCCCTACCTGCTGATGTCGCTGTCTGTGTAGCCGCCGTTGCGGATTGGCGTGTTGAAAATGATGTGCGCCAAAAACTCAAGAAAACAAAAGATGGCTTGCCTGACTTCAAACTGATTGAAAACCCTGACATCCTCGCAGACCTGTGCAGCCGCATCGAAAATCGCCCTGCCCTTGTTGTGGGCTTTGCTGCTGAGACTGAAAATATTGTCGCCTATGCCACCGCTAAACGCGAGCGCAAGGGCTGTGACATAATTGTAGCAAATGATGTTTCCAGCACAAACGCTGTTATGGGCGGCACACATAATGAAGTGCATATTATTTCAAAAGATGGCCACGAAGCGTGGCCAAAGCTCAGTAAAACTGAAGTTGCAAGCAAGCTCGCCTTGAAAATTGCCGATATATTAGAGAGTGAATAATCATGTCTTTTGACCCCATGCCCCACAATGTCACCATTGAAGTAAAGCGCCTGCCACACGGCAAGGACCTTCCTTTGCCAAAATATGAAACCGAAGATAGCGCTGGCATGGACCTCTATGCCGCGCTTACTGAAGGGAAAAGTATTACGCTCGGGGCCTTGGAACGTACGATGATCCCTACAGGCCTCGCTTTAGCACTCCCTCCCCGGTATGAAGCGCAAGTACGCCCGCGCTCAGGCCTCGCCGCCAAAAACGGCGTAACTGTTCTCAACACACCCGGAACAATTGATGCAGATTACCGCGGTGAAGTGAAGGTGATTCTTGTAAACTTGTCCAATGAACCCTTCACCATTGAGCGCGGTATGCGCGTCGCGCAAATGATTATCGCACCGGTTACACAAGGCACATGGACAGAAGTGGATGTGCTCGGTGAAACGGAGCGCGGCGAAGGCGGCTTTGGCTCAACAGGCGTAAAATAAGACTAAAGGGGGTTGATATGGCGAGGCAGTATGAGTGCAGCAAGTGCGGGAATACATCTTATGATATTGACGAAATTACAGCAACGGGTTCTGGCCTGACAAAATTTTTCAATGTGCAAAACCGAAAATATACTGCTGTAACGTGCCGGAGTTGTAATTTTACTGAATTTTACCGCGGCACAACCAGCACCCTTGGAAATATCATCGACTTTTTCGGCAACTAGGAACCCACGTGGAATTCACTGACGAACAACTTGAGCGCTATGCGCGCCACATCATCCTGAAGGAAGTTGGCGGAGCGGGCCAAATGGCGCTTTTGAATGCGCGGGTACTTGTTGTTGGAGCCGGCGGCCTTGGTGCACCCATGTTAATGTATCTGGCTGCGGCTGGGGTTGGCACTATTGGTATCATTGATGATGATAGGGTTGAGCTTTCAAACTTACAGCGGCAAATTATCCACCAAACCCCTGATGTGGGGGCTGCGAAAGTGACAAGCGCTGCACATAAAATCCATGCTCTCAACCCTGATATAAAGCTGGAACTACGGCAAGAACGCCTGACAGAAGAAAATGCCGCGGAGATTATTGGTGCATACGATATTGTCGCAGATGGCACAGATAACTTCAAAACTCGACATTTGGTGTCCGACACGTGTGTAGCGCTAAGGAAAACACTTGTCTCTGCTGCTCTTGGTCCCTTTGAAGGGCAGCTTGCAACATTCAAGCCCCATGCAGGAGACGGCCTGCCTTGTTATCGTTGTTTCTTGCCTACTGAACCCACTCCTGACGAGCAGCGCACCTGTTCTGACTTTGGTATCCTGGGTGCTGTCGCCGGTGTTGTTGGCAGTTTGCAGGCGCTTGAGATATTAAAAGAAATCACCGGTGTTGGGGATGGCCTTGCAGGTAAACTTTTGATGATTGACGCACTCTCAATGAATATACGCAAAATCAGGCTACCGAAAGACCTTGGTTGCCCAACATGCGGGGGCAAAAATGGCTAAACAACAAACACGGCGCCCCCTCACACTGATGATCATAAGTCCCTTTGCTGATTATATCCATATGGCACTGATGATGGGGGCAACTGCTGCTGCCATGGGTCGGCCTGTAACGTATTTTTTTTCAAAAGGTGCCATAAAATTCCTGACAACAGACGGATGGGCCACACTTAAAACCAGCGAAGGCAAGGATGCCCCAACAATGGACACCTTGCTTGAGGCAAAAGGCGTTGCTGACACCGCCCTGTTGATGGATGGTCTGAACGCACTTGATGTAAGGTTTGTCGCTTGTGAAACCGCGCTACGCGAACATGACATAGACCCTGTGACCCTCATCAAACGCCCTGCTGTGGAAATAAGCGGGCTCGCTGATATCCTTGAAAAGGGTGAGGGCGGCGACTGGCTTTCCTTTTAATTTTAAAAAATGTGCCTTCAAATAGCCCGGACACTCGACAAGGGACTAAGCATACCCCATATTTTATGCGTATGAGCACACACGCACCATCCCAGAACCTTACGGGCCAGAACCTTACGGGCCAAACCCCAAACCATAAAACAGTGGCAGGGTTGGTTACTGCTGAGCTACTGCCTCGTTCAGCATATGATGTAACATACACACCGCAAAAGCGAGTTGCAGGGTTTGCCTTTGAAATACAAACAGGCCTACATGCTTTTGGCGGCGACCGTGTGTGTCCTTTTGTAACACCGCCAAACACCCTTGCCTTTACCCCTGCCGGGTGTGAGGTCTTTTCTAAGTCCACAACAGGTGGTGAATATCTTACCGTTGCAGTGGATGGAAAAAACATTGATAATTTGTTCGAACAACCGGTGATTACCCACCGCTATAGTAATGCTGTAAACGCGCAAGCGAGGCCGCTCGCGGAAAAGCTCAGAAATAAGTTATTATTCGAAACCATAGACACTTTGGGTATTGAAGAAACTGCTCTTGAGTTCTTTGAAACTGCTGCTCTTGCCACAAATACCCATCACCTTCCCCGCAAGCCTGCCTCTTCCATGACGCAAAAACGCTGGCGCTTGTTTCATGACTATTTAGAGACAAATTTATCCGCGCCTCTTAGTCTTCAGCAAATTTCTAAAGAACTCAGCCTATCGAGTAGCTTTTTTATCCGTGCTTTCAAAGCTGCGACAGGAGCGACACCCCATGCTTATATTGTTCGCCGCAGGCTGAATGAAGCGCGGGCCAAGCTGTTAGACCCTACAGCATCCATCGCAGGCGTTGCAGCAGAAACAGGTTTCGCCAATCAGGCACATATGACAACGGTTTTTCGTAATCATCTAGGCGTTACACCGCGCCGTTATCAGCAGGCAAACCCTTAAACGAACCACCATCTTCGTATCCATCTAGAAATTAAGAGTTATATTGACTTGATTTTGTTACCAATGTACCATGGTATATATATGGAGACTAAAATGGCTGATACAATCAGGGTTGAGCGCATTCAAACTGGAGTGCGCATGGAAAAGCATCTAGTAAAAGTGATGAAGGGGACCGCCGAATATCTAGACATGTCCCTCGGTGACTTGTTGGAAGGTGTCGTCCTACATGCTTTTGACGGCAAGCCATCACCCTTCTCTAAAGATGTGTTGTCAAAAATAGCGTCACTCAAAAAAATCTATTGCTGCAACTTAGGGGCTGCTGCCAGTCATAAAATGACCGAAAAATAAAAAGACCCAAATCATGACAGACGATGAAATTTTCAATGCCTTTGAAGCAGGTACCTTTGACGCTAAAACATTCAGCCACAAGATGCACATCCATGTGGGGTGGATATATGTTACCCGGCTAGAACGCTTGGAAGCTATTGAGCGGTTTGCTGATAGGTTAAGAGCTTGGGCAATCGCCCTAAAAATTCCAGGAAAGTATCATGCGACCATCACATGGTTTTTCATGCTGCTTATCAGTGAACGGCAAACGCTTCAATCTGCCAAAACCTTTGATGCCTTTATCGACCAGAACTCAGACCTGCTGTCTAAAAGCCCCTCTATTTTAGAGCAATATTATACAGCAGAGACACTTGCATCCCCCCATGCCAGAACACATTATCTTTTACCTGACAATTTAAACATAGCTTAATTAGCTGCGCTCACGCTCGGCTTCATATGTACCCAGAAGATTAACCTGTTTGGTATGGAACCGCAGTTCGTCCATTGCACGCGCCACCGTTTCCATATCTTCATGACCAACAATATCTGCATAAAACTCTGTTGCTGTAAAACTATTCGACTCGTAATAGCTCTCAAGTTTGGTCATGTTCACCATATTGGTGGCAAACCCCCCTAGTGCTTTATATAAAGCTGCCGGCACATTCTTCACTTCAAAAGTAAAGCTGGTCATCAATTGACCCGACATATTGCTTACATCTGCTGGTTCTCGGGATAGAACAACAAAGCGCGTGGTGTTGTTGCCCTCATCTTGAAGGTTCTCACGGATAATTTTCAGGCCGTAAATTTCTGCCGCTAAGCTGCTGGAAATACCAGCAAGACTATTGTCTCCTAGCTCCGCTACATGCCGTGCCGAGCCTGCTGTGTCGGCAAACGGTTCACTCACAAGGCCCATATCACGCAGCGCGAGACGGCACTGGCCAAGGGCCTGAACGTGACTTGTTACCTTCTTAAGAGTTGTTTCATCGGCGTCATGGGTGGCAACCAAACAGTGACGAATTTCAGAAAAATGTTCTCCGATGATGTAAAGGCCGCTGCCGGGTAATAAGATATGAATATCCGCAACCCGCCCTGCCGTCGAATTTTCAATCGGAATCATCGCTAACTTGGCTTTGCCTTCTTTAACCGCTGAAAGTGCATCCTCAAATGAGGGACACGGCAAAACATCCATGGAAGGAAACTTGGTTTTTGCAGCAATATGCGAATTAGCACCAAGCTCGCCTTGAAAAGCGATGAGATTTTCCGACGCGCCACTAACTGGTGTCATTTTTTTATCCACATAAACTGAAAATTCACAAAATAGAGAGAATATGTGCCAATTACCCCTGACTAAGTCAACTTAACAGGTGTATAAAGTGGTGGTGCGGCCTCGTGTCGCGCGTAAAAAAGTGATTTTTTGGCTAAAGTGACACAAAAGCTGCAAATCACAGCTTGAAAACACAGGCCATGAGCGGTTATGGTCGCGCCGAATTATATACTCGGTTCTTTGAACTGTTAGGTTAAAAAAGTGAACTGGGTGATTGAGATGTATTTTTTGGCGCTCGCCTTAAGGAGAAGATCCAGTGGATTCCTTTGAGTGGAACAAAGTATTTGCAGCAGTAATTGGTTCCGTGCTGCTCATTATGTTGATTAGAACTGTCTCAGAGAGTGCATTTCACCAACAACATGCCGAACAACCTGCTTTCACAATTGAAGTGGCAAGTACTGATGATGTAGAGGCGGTTGTTGAAGAAGGGCCAAGTCTCGCTGAGCTTCTTGCTAGCGCTGATCCCGCCAAAGGCGAGAGGCAGTGGGCAAAGTGCCGTGCATGCCATACAGTTGAAAAAGGCGGTGCTAATGGTACAGGACCAAATCTTTATGGTGTAGTGGGCCGTGCTGTTGCTAGTGTTGCAGGGGCAAAATATTCAAGCGACCTTTCAGCGGTTGGTGGTACATGGACGTATGAACTTCTAAATGAATGGCTTATTAGCCCTAAATCTGTAGCTAAAGGTACAAGCATGGGGTTTGCTGGTTTGAAAAAAGACGGCCCTCGTGCTGATCTTATTGCATATCTAGCAAGCATGAGTGATCACCATGTACCATTTCCTACGGCTGCAACGGCAGTGGTTGAAACTGCTGCGGATGACGGTGTAAAAGCCGAAAGCCACTAGGCCCATATAAACACACAAAAAGGCGGGCTTCATAAGCCCGTCTTTTTTATAGCCGTTTAAAGCCCAAAAAGGGTGGTGTGGTGGTTTGCGCCGCCACCCATGAAATGACATCCTCAAGCCGGTCAATTGTAACAGCCATGTGCGTAGCGTTTGCGTGCAATATATACTCGCTATCTAACATCCAGCCCACATGCCCGGGGAAAAAAGCAAGGTCACCGCGCTGCGGATGTTCCCCCTCTTTGAGAAAATTCCCTAAACTATCCAATTGCGTGCCGCTGTCTCGGTGCACACGGCGTCCACACGCAGCAAGTGACACCTGGATAAGCCCAGAACAGTCAATCCCGAGAACACTGCGCCCTCCCCAAAGGTAAGGCACGCCAGCAAAACATTCTGCAACGGCCACAGGATCATCATCATAATTTCCTATTACCCGTAAATGCCGGATAAAAACCCAACTGCCGTCCACAAGCGGCAAAAATCCATTTTCCGCACTGCCTGTTGCCGTTACATACGCGCCGAGGGGCAATGTTTTCACAGGGTTTGTTTTTAAGTCTGGGGCCTCATAGCGATGGGTAAGCGGTACACAGACTGTATGGGTTGGCTCCGTAACTTTGCCTGACACTGACCTTTGATCAATCCATCCCAAGTAACCATCCGTTACAGATACAACAAGTTGCCACGACCCAGTTTCAGCAAGAACCTGCAGCGGTTCCCCATAAAGAACATAGGTAAGGGTTTCCGATTCGGCCTCCGGATCAATTTTAAGAGGGGCAACAACACTCGTCACCTGTGCATCTATAAGAATACTATCAATAAGTCTGGCCTGATCCTGCATAATGCCAGCTGGGTCATGCAGGGGAGATAAACCAAATGATGCAGCGCTGCTCGTTTCCATAAAACCCTATTTATGCAGTTTCACCTGCTGTTTTTATTGTTCAAGGAATGGCCTTATCGGCCTCAACTATTCTATCAGAAAGCTCACTAAGATAAACAGCCCCTTTCACTGTACGCTGTACAAGGACACTACGCTTATCTGCATCATCTCGTTTGCGCTTCACAAGACCCAATTGTCCCATTGTATCAAGCGCCCGCGTGATGACCGGTTTTGTTACATTCAACAAGGATGCAAGCCCCCGCACAGTGTGCGGCGGCTCTGTCATATAAACCGACAAAAGTACAGACATCTGTCGCGATGTTAAGTCAGGATCATGGGAGCGAACACACTGCAAATGTGCCTCACGCCAAACCTTGAGCATTCTAGGGTTGGTTTTTTCCGTCATGGTCACTCTCCTCGGACCCAGTTATTTTTAAAGGCATAACAGGCGGCGGTTAAAACTGTCCTAATGTCTTACTCTTCGTCACATCACACAAGTGAACTAAGAGCAGCATACACTGCTCTTATTGCTTGCGCTTCTCCGCCTTTTGGTCGGCCAGGTCGTGCCTTTGGATTCCATGCATATAAATCCACATGTACCCACTTTATGCCCTCGTCAACGAATCTCTGTAAATAAAGAGCCGCTGTTATAGACCCACCCATGGGGCTGTCCCCAATATTACAAATATCAGCAATCGGGCTTGCAAGCCCCTCATCATACGGTGCCCAAAGCGGTAAACGCCATAAGGGATCCCCTACGTGTTTTGCGGCAGTTTCAAGGGCAGTCCAAAGAGTGTCATCGTTTGAAAAAGTGGCGGGTAAGTCTGGTCCAAGTGCCACACGTGCAGCGCCCGTTAATGTAGCAAAATCAAATAAATAATCCGGCGTTTCTTCACAAGCGAGCGCTAACGCGTCACAAAGAACAACTCTGCCCTCTGCGTCTGTATTGCCAATTTCAACCGAAAAACCTTTGCGCGTAGCAACCACGTCACCAGGCCGGTAACTGTTGCCTGCTATTGCATTTTCAACAGCTGGAATAAGAAGCCGGAGCCGCACCTTAAGTCCTGCGGTCATAATAAGCCGCGCGAGTCCAAGGGCATTTGCGGCGCCGCCCATATCTTTTTTCATCAGGCGCATAGAGCCGCCAGTCTTTATATCCAGACCGCCTGTGTCAAAACAAACCCCTTTACCAACAAGCGTTACGCGGGGCGCTGTATCCTCTCCCCAAATCAGGTCAATGAGGCGTGGCTCCCGGCCCAGCGCTGCCGCCCGCCCGACGGCATGAATAGCAGGGAAATTTTCATCCAACAGGTCATCCCCGACAATCGTCGAACATGATGCACCAAACTCTTCAGCCAGTGCTTCAGCCGCATCCTGTAGCTCTGCAGGGCCAAGATCATCTGTTGGGGTGTTAACAAGGTCCCGCACGAGCGCAACCGACGTTGCTTCACGGATCACGCCGTCCAGATCAATAGCTTTAGGAAGGGCCAGTTTAGAAATTTTTTCGTTTTTATCACTTAAATACCGATCAAATTTGTACGCGGCTAAAGCCCATCCAATTGCTCCAGAGCGTAAAATAGCGTCGCTTGGTGCGTTGATAATTTCATACCTATTTTTTGGGAGCTTTTCATAAACTTCTGATAACCACCAAATATCATCTGGCTGGGGCAGCCTATCACCTACACCCACTAATATCTTAGACGGCGCACCATTTTCACCCGAAAGAGGGCAAATTGTCCCTGATTTTGCTTCAAAACCTGTAGCTTTAATCCAGTTTGATTCAGCTTCTCGCCTATTCTCAAGCTCATGTGTCATGACAAGCTCTAAAGGCGTTGTTTCATTATGAGCCTTCATCGTAAAAACACTTAAAGCTATGTCTGGCAAAAGGTATCTCCGCAAGGTTAAGGGGCAATAACTATGAGTATCTCAGCCTTTACACTTAACTTTCAGGCGCAATGGTCACCTTAAGGCCGTCCATGCTGTCGTCTACTTCCACCTGACAAGATAGGCGAGAGCTGCCCCCTAAGAAAGAATCACTGTCTTCTAAAAGATATTGCTCGTCATCTGTTATTTCTGGAAGGTCATCAAACTGGCTTTCATCGACATACACATGGCATGTGCAGCAGCTGCAACACCCACCGCAAATAGCAGCAAGATCATCAAAATCATTATTACGAATATTTTCCATCAAGGAAAGACCAACCTCTGCATCTATTTTACTCGTTTTACCAGAGAGATCAGTAACTGAAATTTTTACCATGACATGTTCCGCTTAACTGAGAATAATCCTAATTTTGTTGGTTATTTCTTCGGATATCATCATAACGATAGCAAGTAAAAAATACGGAAACTCCCACTGAGTGTCCTATTAGTGCACCTGTATTTTCTCATATACCCATATTAGCAAAAACAAATTTGCCCAAAGAAAACCAGAATAAATCAAAAGAAAAAAAGGGTCGGCCCCTAAGAACCGACCCCAAAGTGATGCATCCGCGTTACGGCAGATGCGAGGGACAAACTTTATTCAGCGGCTTTAAACTGGGCAGTCTCCGTAGATTCACCCATCGCCGTTGTTGATGCCGTGCCGCCAGCAATAGCCTGCGCAACCGCATCAAAATACCCTGTTCCAACTTCACGCTGGTGGCGTGTTGCCGTGTAACCCTTAGATTCAGCAGCAAACTCTGCCTGCTGCAATTCTGAATATGCCGCCATGCCGCGGTCTCTATATCCAGTAGCAAGTTCATACATGCCGTGGTTAAGACTGTGGAAACCAGCAAGGGTAACAAACTGATATTTATAGCCCATTGCACCAAGTTCGCGCTGGTATTTTGCGATTGTATCTTTGTCGAGATTTGCCTCCCAGTTGAAAGAAGGCGAACAATTATAGGCCAACATCTTGCCCGGAAACTCTCTATGAATTGCTTCAGCAAACTTTTTTGCGTCCTCAAGATTCGGTGTCGATGTTTCCCACCACAACAGGTCCGCATGTTTTGCAAACGCCAAACCACGAGCTATGCAATGATCTACCCCCGCGTTAAGGTGGTAAAAACCTTCGGCTGTGCGGTTATCACGGTCAGTGATAAAAGCATGATCACGCTCATCAATATCTGAGGTAATAAGTTTGGCTGATTCTGCGTCTGTACGGGCAATCACAATTGCCGGTACACCCATAACATCAGCAGCGAGGCGTGCGGCTTGCAAATTTTGCTCGTGCTGCTGTGTTGGGATCAGAACCTTGCCACCCAAATGGCCACATTTTTTTTCTGCCGCAAGCTGGTCTTCAAAGTGAACACCCGCAGCCCCTGCTTCAATGAAAGCTTTCATAATCTCAAAGCTGTTAAGTTTGCCACCAAAGCCTGCTTCAGCATCTGCAACAATCGGTGCAAACCAGTCACGCTGTGCGCCACCTTCTGCGTGTTCGATCTGGTCAGCACGCTGGAGGGCTCTGTTGATCTTACGCGCAAGTTCTGGCGCTGCGTTCGCAGGGTAAAGGCTTTGGTCAGGGTACATTGTGCCTGCCGTATTACTGTCTGCCGCTACCTGCCACCCAGAAAGATAAATCGCCTTAAGGCCAGCCCGCACTTGTTGCATGGCCTGATTACCTGTCATGGCGCCCAGAGAGTGAACATAATCTTCAGAGTTTAAAAGATCCCATAGTTTACGCGCACCCCGGTCTGCTAATGTATGGGCAATTTGCACAGAACCGCGCAGGCGCTTTACGTCCTCAACTGTATAGTTACGCTCAATATACTTAAAGCGGTCTTTTGGCAAATTTGGGAATAAATCTTCAAATTTCTCACTCATGATACTCTCCTTAGGTCGTCAGTATTTCCCCAAAATTGGGGCTTTGGGGTTGTTATTGAATAAGTTCATAGGCTGGGGTTGTCAGAAACTCGCCAAGTTCCTCAGTAAAGGCCATCTCAAGGAATAAAGCACCGGCTTCAGCAAGGCGGCTTTTGTCATAAGCCTCTGCACCGTACATTTCTTTAAGCTTGGCCATTTCATCAGCATAAAGGTCCCGGATCATCTCTGTTGTTACTATGCGTCCATCCGAAAGCTTTGCGGCGTGGCGCAGTTGCTGCCAAATTTGCGTGCGGCTAATCTCTGCGGTTGCAGCATCTTCCATCAGGTTATAGAGCGGTACAGCGCCCCGTCCCTCAAGCCACGCTGCTGTATATTGGATACCCACACGAATATTTTCGCGTACACCGGTTTCCGTTGCTTGCCCCTCATGAGGGCGCAGCAAATCTTGCTGGGTAATCACAAGGTCAGACCGTGTCCGGTGAATTTGGTTATCACCGCTCATCACCCCTGCAAAAGCTTCACGCGCAATCTGCACCATGCCTGGGTGCGCAACCCATGTACCATCATGACCATTACTTGCTTCGCGGTCTTTGTCTGCCCGCACCTTGTTGAAAGCAATTTCATTGGCTGCATCATCATTCTTCACTGGTATTTGGGCCGCCATGCCACCCATAGCGTGAGCCCCGCGCCGGTGACACGTTTGGATAAGCAGGAGGGAATAGGCTTTCAAAAACGCTTCCCCCATTCCTACTTGCGCCCTGTCCGGCAAAAGAAAGGCAGGGTTTTTACCGATACGCTTGATATAGCTGAAAATATAATCCCAGCGACCACAGTTCAGACCAACAATATGGTCCTTAAGTGCATGCAGGATTTCATCCATTTCAAAGGCTGCTGGCAGGGTCTCAATAAGAACTGTTACCTTGATGGTGCCATGCGGTAGACCAAGCAGCTGCTCACTATATGTGAACACATCATCCCACAGCGCCGCCTCTTCCATGCTTTCCATTTTAGGCAGGTAGAAATACGGCCCGGTTTCCTTTTTCAGCAACGCCTTGGCATTATGGAAAATGTAAAGCCCAAAATCAAACAAACCAGCCGACATAGGGGCACCGCCAAACTGGGCGTGTGCCTCTTCCATGTGCCAGCCCCGCGGACGAATTTTTAAAACTGCCGTTTCTTTGTTCAGGCGGTATTCTTTTCCTGTAGTCGGATCATCAAACGTCAATGCCCCGCGGGCATAATCCATACAGTTAAGCTGGCCATTGAGCATATTGGCCCATGTGGGTGACGACGCATCTTCAAAGTCAGCCATAAAAACATTGGCGCCACTATTGAAGGCATTGATCATCATCTTCCGGTCTACCGGGCCTGTGATTTCTACAGTACGGTTTTTCAAATCCTGCGGCGTGCCCAGAATTGTCCAATCACTTTCCCTGATATGCTTCGTGTCACCCCGAAAGTTTGGTAGCAACCCTTCATCAAAAAACTTTTGCCGCTCAAAGCGCACCTGCAACAAAGCTTTGCGGTCTATTCCAAACCGGCTTTCAAGGTCAGCCAAAAAATTGAGCGCTTCTTCCGTCAAAACCTGTTCAAAACGATTTTGATACTCTCCAGTAATCTGAAGAGCAGGCGCTGCCGCTTGGTGTGTGGCTGTTGCCGTCATGGGTTTTCCTTTCAAAGCTCAAAACACGGCAACACAAAATTACAAATAATCATGAAATATTCTTGCGCCGTTACAGTTTATATTTCACAAAAATTGCTTTAATAAAATTACTATTGATACAAAAAGTGTTCCACTGTATGTTTTTGTAAATGTCATAATGTAAATATGTAAATTTTGTAAAATATTGGAATCATGATGGTTGAGGCAGGTGTAAAGAAGATTTTTGCGGGTCCTCGCATTCGTAGATTACGCCGCGAACTTGGCCTGTCACAGTCACAAATGGCGTCGGAACTCGGCTTTTCTACCAGCTATCTAAACCTTGTTGAGCGCAATCAACGTCCTGTTTCTGCTCAATTTTTACTGCGCCTTGCCGAAATATATGACATAGAGCTTACCGCCTTCGCCGGCACCGATGAAGCCCGTGCCTTCGCTGACCTTTCAGAGATACTCGCAGACCCAATGTTCAAGGGCATTTCCCTCTCACGCAGTGAGATGCAAGACATGGCCGATGCGGCCCCTCGGGCTGTTGAAGCCTTTACACTCCTTTACAAATCCCTCAGCCAGGCCAAACAAAGTGCCAGTGAACTCTCTAATCAGTTTGCAGAACGCGGCGGAGCTGAGGCCGAGTCGATTTTTCCTGTGGATGAAGTTCGGGATTATATCCATGACCGGAAAAACCACTTCCCCGAGCTAGACGAAGCGGCAGAAGCCTTGCATGAGGAACTAGGTTTACAAAGGGATGATGCCTTCATGGTTCTTGCTGGCCGCCTGGACGAAGAACACGGCATTCGAGTCCGCATCATGCCCCATGAGGTCATGCCGGAAACGCTTCGCCACTTTGATTTACACCGCCGGCAATTACTGATTAGTGAAATGCTTGATAGCAGCGCCCGCATCTTTCAGCTCGCCCTGCAAATCGCCATGCTTGAATATAAACCAATGGTGCAACGCCTCGGTGATATGCAGGCCTGGCAAACTGAAGAAGCGCGGCGTTTGGTGCGCATTAGCCTTTCAAACTATTTTGCTGGCGCTTTACTCATGCCGTACGCACGGTTTTTACAGGACGCAAAGGCCCTAAAATATGACATTGAGCACCTCGGACGGCGGTATGGTACCAGCTTTGAACAGGTCTGCCACAGATTAACCACGCTGCAACGCCCCGGCGAACGCGGTGTGCCCTTCTTTTTTGTCCGTGTTGACAAAGCCGGGAATGTATCAAAACGCTTTTCAGCAGGACGGTTTCATTTCTCCCGCTTTGGCGGCACCTGTCCCCTGTGGCATGTGCATGATACCTTCACCGTTCCTGGCCGGATTAATACACAGATCATACAAATGCCAGATGAAACCAAATATTTCTCTGTCGCGCGTACTGTAAAGCGCGTTGGGTCACTTTACGGCCAGCCCGATCAACAACTTGCGATTGGCCTTGGGTGTGACATCGCTTATGCACGTGAACTTGTCTATGCAAAAGGCCATGATTTAGAAATAGCTGAGGCAACACCCGTTGGCCCAAATTGCAGGCTCTGCGAACGCCCGGCCTGCCCGCAGCGTGCCAATCCCCCCATTACGCGTACTCTTGTTCTTGATGAACGCTCACGGGGGGTGTCAGCGTATCGTTTCAGTCAAGAATAAGGTTTTATCTTACCCATTTACTAGCAGGGCCTATGTATAGGCCAGTGGGCATTGATCTTTATGGGGCTCGCATTCTGTTGATAAGATATTGGGGCATAATCTGTTCGTGATAGTCTCAGGTCAGGCTGGTTATTCGCCCCCTTTTGAGCATAATGGCGGTGCCCTCGCCTCTTGTATAAAAATGAGGCCTTAAAAAAGGTCTAGTGTAAACATTACTCAAATAAACAGTAAAACAGCAAAAACCACCTTAAAAATAACTCTAACAGCCTGATTTATACATTTTCCGCTACGCATGCTTGAATTTGGTTGAATTTCCGCCGTTTGCGCCATAGCGTGCGTGCCACATGCTATGTAATATTTGGCTTTAGGAAACAACCTGTGACAACCAGTGTATTAGATCTTTTTAATATCGGCATTGGCCCATCAAGCTCACACACTGTGGGGCCTCTGAAAGCTGCCAGAGAGTTCGTTGAAACATTGGAGCGGGAAAAAAAATTAGCGGGCACCGTCCGTATCGCTACAAAACTTTATGGATCTCTTGGGGCCACGGGGCGCGGACACGGCTCTGACGGTGCTGTGCTTCTCGGCCTTATGGGGGCTTGCCCGCGCACAATCGATATAGAAGCCATCCCAGATATGGTCGCCGCAGTACGTAATGACAAAAGAATCAATCTGCTTGGCAAGCAATGTATTTCCTTTGATGAAGACGAAGACCTGCAGCTTTTGCCCCGTCAACGCCTGCCCTTTCACCCGAATGGTATGGAGTTTTGGGCGTATGATAAAGAAGGTAATGAATTAAACCGCGCTATTTATTATTCAATTGGTGGCGGTTTTATTGTGAGCGAAACCGAGGCAAAACGCGATCATTTTGCAACAGACGATACGACTAAAAAAGTACCCTATCCCTTTTCCAGCGGTGCCGAACTGCTGGAACACTGCGCAAAAACGGGCAAACCTATCAGTGTGATCATGATGGCGAACGAAGAAATACTCCACAGCCGCAAAGAGGTCCGGGCACGGTTGCTCGAAATTTGGGCGGTGATGCAGGAATGTGTTAAACGCGGGTGCTCTCGGGGTGGTGAAATGCCTGGCCTAAAAGTTCCGCGCCGCGCTGCCGCCCTCTATAAACAACTTTCTTCCGGCCCCGAAATGGCACTGAAAGACCCCCTTACCATCCTTGATTGGGTTAACCTTTATGCTCTCGCAGTCAATGAAGAAAATGCCGTGGGCGGGCGTGTTGTCACAGCGCCGACAAATGGGGCTGCTGGTATTGTACCTGCTGTTTTACATTATTATCGGCGCTTCATTCCGAGTGCGAGCGATGACGGCGTTGTGCGTTTTCTTCTAACGGCGGGTGCCGTTGGGCGCCTCTTTAAAGAAAATGCCTCCATTTCTGGTGCAGAAGTAGGCTGCCAAGGGGAAGTAGGTAGTGCATGTTCCATGGCAGCAGCAGGGCTTACCGAAGTGCTGGGGGGCACACCAGAACAAGTGGAAAATGCCGCTGAAATTGCAATGGAACATAATCTTGGTTTGACGTGTGACCCTATTGGCGGGCTTGTTCAAGTACCGTGCATTGAACGGAATGCCATGGCCTCTATCAAAGCAATTAATGCAGCGCGCCTAGCACTCCGTGGGGACGGCAAACATTTTGTATCGCTTGATAAAGTGATTCGCACCATGCGGATCACTGGTCGTGATATGAAAGTAAAATATAAAGAAACCGCTAAAGGCGGTCTTGCTGTTACAGTACCTATTCCTGCAACCGTTGTTGATTGTTAAAGGCGTTGTGACAAGGAGCGCTTTTCAGATCAAGGGTTTTGGCCCCTCTCTATATAGCACTCAATCTTATACCTTCTCAAATGAGAAACCTTTCATTACTACGTAGGCACCCGCCTTCAGAAAGGTTTACCCCGGTTTCTGTTAACTATATGTTGGCATTAAGTTTGCTAAGAAAAAAACATAGTAAACTCTAGTAAAGAATATTCTGTTGATTATTAAGGACCCTTCATGAAAACAGCACTTGTATGCGGCGCAGGCGGCTTTATTGGCAATCATCTGGTTAAACGCCTCAAAGCAGAGGGGTACTGGGTGCGGGGTGTTGATCTTAAGTTCCCGGAATTTTCTGAAACTGCTGCTGATGATTTTGTCATTGGCGATCTAAGAGAACAGGATGTTTGCCACCGAATAGTTGATCGCCGTTTTGATGAGCTATATCAACTTGCCGCAGATATGGGCGGGGCAGGGTATATTTTCACAGGCGAGAATGATGCAGACATCATGCATAATTCAGCCACCATCAACCTAAATATTGCAGACCGGTGCCACAAGCGAAACATCAGGAATGTTTTTTATAGTTCCAGTGCCTGCATGTACCCTGAATATAACCAACTTGACCCAGACAACCCCAACTGTGCAGAAGACAGCGCTTACCCCGCAGCACCAGACAGTGAATATGGTTGGGAAAAGCTCTTTAGTGAGCGCTTGTTTCTTGCATACAACCGTAACCACGGCATGTTAAACCGCGTGGCGCGGTACCATAATATTTTTGGGCCACAAGGCACATGGACAGGTGGCAAGGAAAAGGCCCCTGCGGCTATATGCCGAAAAATTGCCATGGTAAACAGCGGCGATCAAATTGAAATTTGGGGCGACGGTACACAAACTCGTTCTTTCCTTTATATTGATGAATGTCTTGAGGGTACAACGCGCCTGCTACGGTCAAATTTTGAGGGGCCTGTTAATATTGGGTCTGATGAGATGGTTTCAATTAATCAGCTTGTTGATTATGTCTCTGCCATCGCCGGCAAGACAATAGTGAAAAACCACATTCCGGGGCCTCTTGGGGTTAAGGGCCGCAATTCAGATAACCGTTTAATTGAAGAAAAACTAGGGTGGCGACCCACCGCAAGCCTCAAGGCTGGCCTTGAGAAAACATATGCATGGATCGAACAGCAAGTGATGGCAAACCGCCCTCAATAAAGCCCGTTACACTATGGCTCATGACAGCATGGATAAAAAATACAAAACCTTCGACGCTATCTATGATCTTGTTCAGGAAATTCCCTGCGGGCATGTTGCCAGTTACGGCATGGTGGCCAGTTTAATACCGGGTGCTACGGCCCGTATTGTGGGCTATGCCATGGCTGCAACGCCGTCCGGCAAAAATATTCCGTGGCAACGCGTTCTCAATTCATCTGGCAAAATAAGTCAGCGTGAAGGCGCCCAACGTCAACGTGACATTTTGCAAAAAGAAGGCATCCAGTTTAATAAATCCGACAAAATAAATTGGGCACAACAAGGGTGGCAAGGACCAAGCGAGACATGGCTCATTTCCAACAAAATTGACTTTATTGATTTTCTAGAAATTCAAAGACAGTGGCCCGGAAACAAGTAGTTTTCTTCTATGGTCACAAAAACGACCCTTGCATGACAGCGGCGGGGCGGCCTTGTACCTTTTCCCCTCTTAGCTCTCGCCAGGGGGCCGCGCAAAACAATCATGGCCTGCGCGCTTCAAGTCTACACATTTGCTCACTGCAGAGTGCATGGATTTTACAGGGCCAAAAATGAGCCGGTAAAGACCTGGTCGATTTGCAGAGTCCACAACTTCACTAAATAAACCGCCAACCACGCGGGCCTGGGTGGTGTTGAGTACTTTTTGAAGGCGCTCAATCTCAACCTCGGACATGGCAAATCCCACCTCTAACCGCCAAACTGTCGTCCAGTCTTCAGGTTTTTCTAATGGCTTTTCTTCTTTTGGTACAGGGGTAGAGACAGGCTCTGACGCACTATCTAAAACAAGGTCTATTGCAATCGGCTCGGCGCCAAACCCTCGATCTGCAATATTGTTGGCATAATCCATTGCTTCCTGACGGGCAGCGCCGTTCAACATGGCGCGCATAGACAGTTCATTCTGCACAGCAGCATCATACCCTTTTTCAGAGGCGAGCCACACAAGGCCGTATCCCCTGATGGGGTCTCGGACGCTCCCTGCTTCACCGTTCCAATAGACCATCCCAAGCATATATGCAGCTTCAGCATTCCCCCTCAAAGCCAGTGACTGCCATGCTTCCACCGCTTCTGCGTATGACGCTTCAGAGCCATCTCCATCAAAAAATAAAATATTTGCAAGTAAAAGGCTTGCTCTATCATGCCCAAGCCGAGAGGCTAACCTATAATACATTGTCGCAATGGGGATTGAAGGACCATCCTTGCCAATACCAAGCTTATGAATTTCCCCCATATGGAAAAGAGCCTCGGTCACCCCTTTATCGGCAAGCCCCTGCATTACAAGAATGCCTTGCTGTATATTACCCCCACCACTACGGATGAGATTAAGGGCTTCTTCTATAGTCTCTTCATCTGCCGAGCGCTGCGCAACGGCAACTGACGAAAGCACTATTAAAGCAACAAAGCAGCTAAATAGGCATCTCACTTTATCTCTCCCCAATCTTTTCCTTCTGAACAGTAACACAAGCCTGCTGCTCCAGGAGCTATCTGATTCCATAAAATTTATCTCAATTACTGCTAAAAGCGCAACCACTACTTAAAGCTTCCTTCACTCATCGGTCGTAAGCTTTTCAATCACTTTATCAGGCAACCAATTCTTAGTGAGCAGGGCATGAATATCAAAAGTTACTTTTGGCCAGCAATGTTAGGCGTAAGCAGTATCTTGCTTTCCGCTTGCAGCACGGGTGGGTTAGGTACAGTTGTAGCTAGTCCAAAAGCTTCACAAACACAGTCAGATGGCACCATGGAGTTGAAACGAATTGCGGCGGAATTTGTCGCAAACGGCGACCATACTGCTGCAATCCCAATTTACCGACACCTTGGGGCCTCCACCGGTGACCCGGCAGCGCTAGATGCTCTTGCAAATAGCCTAGTTGCTCTTGGGGCACACGCTGAAGCAACAAAAGTGTTAACCCTTCTTGCTGAGCGCGATCAGGCTACCGCAACCACATGGTACAATCTCGGTAAGACCAAGCTTGCTGCTGGGTTATTTGAAGAAGCACTCTCTGCTTTTACCCATGCCGAAACAATAAACCCCTCTGACCCTAAAACGCACTCTGGAAAAGCTATCGCCCTTGTTGCCATGGGTAAAACAAGCGCTGCAATTGCCGCCTTTGGTACAAATAGCGATGCGCTCACTTTATCAAATAAAGCCCTTGTTTTTGCAACAACCGGCCAGCCTGCCGCTGCGGTGGCAATTCTTGAGCCTCTTATAAAAAGCGGTAAAAGCACCGCCCGCGAACGGCAAAACCTTGCGATGGCTTATCTTCTTGTCGGCAACGAAGCACCTGCACGACAAATTGCCCGCCTTGACCTTGATGATGCAACTATCAATGAAACATTTCGATTTTATCGTTCTCTTTCAAGCCTTGGTGAAGCTGAACGCATGCAGGCTCTTGTGACTGGTACGGTTAAACCTGAGTGGACCAGAACTGAACAGGCCAACTTGGTTTTACAGGAAAGCGCAATGAAAGAAATAGCGGCCAAGCGTATAATTGAACCCGCCGTACAAAAAGTGGTGGCAAAGCCAGCAGCGCCAAAAGAATATGTTCTGACAGAAATTCCACCCCTCGTTGAACCAGAGGGCTGGGCACTGCAAATCGGGGCTTATCGTACCTTGAAAAACCTGATGAAGGGCTGGACTATTCTATACCGTCAAAGCAGTGACCTTTTGCAAGAGATTCCCCCCCGGCGGTCAGAGGTTGATTTTGGTAAAAATGATAAAGGACCGAAAGGGTTTTATTACCGCTTGAACGCAGGCCCCCTTAAAACATTCGCAGAGGCCAAAACTCTCTGTAATGCCCTAAAAGCAAGGGGCACCAGCTGTTGGATCCGCCCTCCTGAAAAAAAAGAAGGAAAGCTGCCTGACGCCAGCGGCCTTGATTTGATAAAACATAAACAAGTCAGTTTGAGTACTAAACACGCCGAATATAGAGTAGGTTTGGTACTTTAAAATTCCTTTTCCCCTTGAAGAAAAACAGTATCTACCCCAATTTATAGGCGGGCGCTCTTTTTGGGGCCCACCTATAAACTCAGGGTGTTGTTCCGCCAAATAGGGGGGCTATACCTTTTCGCTCAGGATGGGGAAAGCCATGTCACGCATGTCTGTATTTAATAGTCCGTTTTTACTTGGCTTTGATCAGTTGGAACAAGTGTTTGACCATGTAAGCAAAAATGCTGGTGAAGGGTACCCGCCGTACAATATTGAGCAAATCAGTGACGCAACCATCCGTATATCCCTGGCAGTTGCAGGGTTTTTTCGTCAAGATCTGACTATTTCCCTAGAAGGAAATCAGTTGATCATCCGCGGTAAACAACAGGATGATAGTGACCAAAAAACATACCTCCACCGCGGTATTGCAGCCCGGCAGTTCGTTCGAAAATTTGTTCTGGTTGATGGTATGGAAGTGCATGATGCCCATATGGAAAACGGCCTTCTCCATGTTGACCTTGAGCGCCCCGAGCCGCAAGATATTACGCGCGAAATTACTATCCGCTAACCGTGATGCAGCAAGAACAAACCACATTTACCCTTCACTTTCGCGGGACTTGGCCTTTATGAATTTACGCACGACCCCTACATGCCGTGCGATCCGCCAGCAAAGGGATTTAATTGAAGGCAACCACGTTAAATAAACATTTAATCTGAACCGAATAACGAATTTCCTTGAAAACCACGGCATAATCCCTAAATTTAAAGTTCAGAATTATTATTCTGTATACACGAATTATTATAAGGTTTCACTAGGGTGCCTTGGGAAAAAAGCTTCAATCGGAATGGCGTCTTAAGTAAAGCAATGATGGTTTTCTGGCGGCGCGGTTACGACAACACAGCCATTGGCGATCTGGTCAAAGAGACCGGCGCTAGCAGGTACGGGCTGTACGACGAATTTGACGACAAAGCTGGCCTTTTTCTTGAGGCTCTTGATCAATACCGCGACACGGTCGTCAAACCCCGGCTTGGAAAACTATTACAAAAAGGCGCTACCCGGGATGACTTGGCAGAATATTTCCAAAAACTTGCGGCCCCGCCAAAAAAATCATTTCAAGGCCTTGGCTGTATGATGTGTGATACCGCTGTTAGCGTAGCTCACCAAAACCCAGCGGCAGCACAGAAAGTAACAGAGCATATGGCGCTCCTCCATAGAGCTTTCCTGGGGGCCCTTACTGACAGCCATAGCAAGCCTGAACAAACCGCGATTAATCAGGCCCATTTCTTGGTCGGCCTTGTCCAGGGCGGCGCGGTACTTAGCCGATCCGGCGCATCGGATGATGTTAAGAGCGTCTATTACACCATTGGCCTGACAGCACTTAATTAACTGCGCCCAATAAATATGCCTAGCGGCATGGCGTAGTGTCTACCCTTATTCAGAACATATATTCTGAATAATTAGTATCTCATAAGCCTACGAAAAAGGAATGAAAATGAGCACTCCCACCAAACCCCAGCCCGTAAAGCCTATATATAAACAAACCATCTCTTCAGACTTTCCCTACTCTTCAAAATATATCGAAATAGATGATGCAAAAATGCACTATATCGATGAGGGGCAGGGTGACCCTATCCTCTTTTTGCACGGAAATCCTACATCTATGTACTTATGGCGGAACGTTATGCCATTCATGGAAAAACACGGCAGAATTCTTGCTGTCGATTTGGTTGGGTTTGGGAAATCCACCAAGCCTGATAGTGATTACAGATTCCAGGATCACACCAAGTATATAGATGGTTTTATTGAAACACTCGGCCTTAAAAACATAACGCTAGTTTTGCACGACTGGGGATCTGCTCTTGGTTTCCATTATGCCGCCAGACACAGCGAAAACATCAAGGCAATTTCTTTTATGGAAGCGATGGTGCCGCCGGGCTTGCCTTTCAAAAGTTACGAAGCTATGGGCCGTATTGAGCCAGTTTTTCGCGCCCTGCGAGACCCGGTTACGGGCCCGAGAATGTTAATCGATCAGAATTTTTTTATTGAACGAATGCTGCCCGGATCAGTGATGCGGACCTTAAGCGAAAAAGAGAAAGACGTGTACCGGGCACCCTTTCTTGAAGAAAAACACCGCAAGCCCATTTTACTATGGCCCAGCGAAATCCCGATAGGCGGCGTACCCGCAGACACTGATGCCGTAATGAATGCATATTCAAAATGGATGCAAGAGACGGACACCCCCTTTCTTCTGCTTTACGCGTCACCAGGTTCCCTCATTCCAATGAGCGCTATTGATTGGTTGACGCAAAACCTTAAAAATATTGAAACCACCTTTGTGGGGGGTGGCCTCCATTATATACAGGAAGACCAGCCAGAATTTATTGGGCGGGCAATCGCTGACTGGTACCGGCGCCTATGAATGAAAACAAAGAAAAAAAGACGGCACGCCGTCAACACCCAACTCAAAACTCAAACACCCAACACTAGATCAGCTATGTGTCATGAAGGATGTTAAAACCCAAAAACAAGCGATGCGCGAGTCACTGTATCCCACGCTGAGGTGCCTAGGGGTGGGGCGGAATCATAACGGGCTTTAAAGGAAATCCGCGCGGATAAATGGCTGTTTAATTTAGCCGTAAGCCGCAGGTCATTCTCAACAGTAGTTGAGGTGGTCGCAAAAATAACAGATGTCCTATCCCGTAGAGACATAGTGCTGGAAACTTTCCAGTCATAGGTAGATGATAAACGACCCAGAAACTCTGTGTTGGTAAACCCTGTTTCTTCCTCTTTACTGAAACGTAGGCCGGGCCCCCCTTCCAGCCGAAGCTTATGCCGCACACTATCCACAAGCTGAAAACCAACCCCAATATTTTCAACAATCCGGTAATCATAGCCTGAGAAATGGTCAAGCTCGAGCTCAACATAATTCAACAAAAACGTCTTATCCCAAGGCCGCCACGTTGTTTCATACTTGGTTACAAACCGCTGGCGCTTTGTCACACCGCTGCTTGTGGTTCGGTCAAAGTCCAGATCAAGGCCGTGCTCCCACTCTGGCCCGAACTGCCGGTTAAAACTTAACCCAACTGCAAAAGAAGTTTCTTCTGTGTCACCCGTGCTCGCGCTTGCCCCGAGGTTGATTTGGCCATTCCATAAAACCGGGTCTAAATAATAAATAATACCGCGTGCGCGTGAGGCTTGCTCAGTTGCCACCGCCGCCTCTCTTGCCGCTTCAAGCTCTTCTAATTGCGTAATGGCCATCCAATCCGCCTGAAGGGCTTCTGCCTCCATTAAAATAGCACTCCGTTTATCTGGCCATGTAGCCAGCGCCATATGCAACACGGTATCAAACGCAGCTTGATCCCCTGTTTCCACAGATTTTTTCAGCATACTTCTAATGCTTTTAATGTCATCCGCATACACAGCTCCACTACTAAGGAAGACTGTAATAAAAAACATTACGCCGAAAGACCGTAAAAGGTTGCATAGCCTGGTCATGATAGACATAGTCCTGTATCAAGTGTGGGGTCTGAAAATTTAGACAGCGTCTAGCTGTAAAAAATGTAAAACGCAAGCAAAGCTGGGTGTTTTAGGGGAATTTTAATGCCAACTGCTTTTGTAACCGGCGCAACAGGTTTTCTTGGCCGTCATTTAATTGATGTGCTTCTTGAAGCGGGATGGACCGTTACAGCCATGGTTCGCAGTGAAAAAAATGCTGCTAAACTACTGGATAAAAAGGTTATTCTTGTACGGGGCGATCTAACACAGCCCTTTGAAGTTCGCAAAGCAATGCCGGATACACTCGACTGCGTTTTTCATGTGGCCGCCGATACCAGTACCTGGTCCAAAGAAGTGCACCGCCAAGAGGCTATTAATGTTGAAGGAACACGGAGCATCTTGCACGCAATCCTCGACAAAGAAGTGAAACGTTTGGTGCATGTTTCAACAATTGCCGTTTTTGGGGAACACGAAGAGCCCATAACAGAGGACACGCCTCGTAAAGGCGCTGAAAGTTGGGTCGGATATATAAAAACTAAAAGTTATGCCGAACGAAAAGTCAAAGAAGCCGTAGACAGGGGCATGGACGCCGTTATCGTTAATCCCACTCATATTGTTGGCCGGTATGATACCCATAATTGGGCGCGTCTCATTCAAAAAATGGCCGATGGCACGTTGCCGGGTACTCCGCCAGGCGGTGGCAATTTTGCGAATGGCCGTGCAGTTGCAGAGGGTATTCTTGTGGCTTTCCACAAAGGAAAGACAGGACAAAATTATATTTTAGGCGGACCCAAAGCTTCTTTTGAGGAGCTGCTTACGATCGCGGCCAAAAAAATTGGTAAAAAAGCGCCGCCAAAACCAATGTCCCCTTTTATGCTTAAAATAATGGCAAGTCTTTTGAGTATCGTATCGCTCTTTAGCGGCAAACGCCCCATGATTACACCTGAAGAGGCCCTGTTCGCTACGGAAATACAAGACGCAAGAAGCGACAAAGCTATTGCAGCATTCGAGTATCGTATTGTCCCTCTAGAACAATCCTTGGATGAAAGTATTTCTTTTTTAAAAGAGGAAGGTCTTTTGCCATAAAGACCCTATATTTTACGGCAAAAAACAGACGGCTTTTTAGTCTAATTAATACTTTAAACCCTTGTTAACACCTGCTGCGCACACTTGAAGGATCAGGCAACTTCAAGTAGATTGGGCGCTTCCATGCCTTTAACAATGAACACTCCTCCTGCCGGAATTGAACCGGCAAACGGGGCACATATCTTAATTGGTTATATTACCGACATAGAGGCCGCTTACGTTCACCTAACGGTTGACAGTGCTCTCATGGAAAAACCAGACTTTTCCAAACTTTACCGTATTGGTGCTTTTCTCAAAACGCCGATTAAAAACGGTTTTATTTTTGGGTCGGTACAATCTGTTCGGGAAATAAAAACAGATGAGAAACTTACTCTAACAATTCAACTAAGCCTGCTAGGCGAACTAAAACAAGCTGAATTCTGCCGCGGGATAAAATGTTTTCCGCCGCCGAACAACCCCGTTTATGCAACCACCTTTGATGAATTACAGGATATATTTTCACCTGCGACAAATGATACGATTTCTTTGGGGAAAATTTACCCGAGTGAATCTTTAACGGCTTCTCTTAAAACAGAAGCCTTGTTATCTCGTCATTTTGCTGTTCTTGGCAGTACGGGAACAGGAAAGTCCAGCTGTGTGGCCTTGCTTATTCACCGACTTGTGGAAAAACATCCCAACGCCCATATTGTCATCCTCGACCCTCATAATGAATATGAGAGCGCTTTTTCAGAAAACGGCGTGCATATTTCGGTGGATACACTCGCTCTGCCTTACTGGCTCATGAATTTTGAAGAGCATGTAGAGCTTCTTATTGGCCGTAACACAGAAGGGCAAGAAACAGAGCGAGATATATTGAAGCGCTGTCTTTTTGAAGCCCGCAAACTCTCGTCTAAACCATACGCCCTTCAACGCCTGACTGTGGATACACCTATTCCTTATAAATTAACGGACCTGATTAACGCCATTGAGGTGGAACTGGGCCGCTTTGATAAAGCAGAGGGCACACGGCCTTTTCTAAAATTAAAACATAAAATTGAAGAGCTCAGGAATGACCGCCGTTTCAGCTTTATGTTTTCTGGTATGATGGTCCAAGATACTCTGACCGATATTATTGCTAAATTACTGAGGTTCCCGACTGAGGGAAGGCCCATTTCAACGCTCGATTTATCAGCTATTCCCTCTGACATTGTAGATGTTGTTGTTTCACTCTTAAGCCGGCTAGTGTTTGATTTTGCCATGTGGAGCAAACAACATGCCGCAGCAACGCCCATCCTATTGGTATGTGAAGAGGCACACCGCTATGTACCCCATGCCCGTATGGACATACAAACACAATCAGCGCGCAAATCTCTCGAACGTATTGCTAAAGAGGGTCGCAAGTACGGCGTGTCCCTGGGATTGGTTTCCCAGCGCCCCTCTGACTTGTCTGAGGCTGTTTTATCACAGTGCGGCACCCTAATTTCAATGCGACTCAACAATGGTAGAGATCAACATTTTGTCAGAGATAGTATGCCCGACGGTGCAGAGAGTTTTTTAACTGCCCTACCCACGTTACAAAATAGAGAGTGCATTATCGCTGGCGAGGGTACTGTTTGCCCTATGCGTGTCCATTTGGATTTTCTTGAAACCCACAAGCGGCCAGCCAGTGATGATCCGAATTTTGACAGCTCGTGGCGGCAAGATGTTGACTGCTTTAACAATTTAGTAAACGATACAATAGATAAATGGAGACATGGGGTTAGAGGATAGGAGTATCCATTGGTATTAGGGGTTAACGTCCATTATGAAATTCTTGGTCGTAGAAGTAAAAGCTGGACTATCCTTGAGGTCATTAAAGACCGAGCCGCAGCAACAGATAAAGCCACAACTCTGTGGAACTCCAAGCAATTTAATGGGGTTCGCATCCTCAAAGAAAGCTACGATAAAGAAACGCACGCCTTTTCTTCGGTAGAAATTTTTTCACGCGGCGCAACAGGCGTTAAATCAAAGTATGATCAAACAGGCACTGTAACCCCTTGCCTAACACCTGACGACTTATATAGCGCTGACGGGCGACGCTCCATTTGGGAATTAATGCAAAACACCCTTTCGGATTGGCGCATTACGCCAACAGAGCTTCTACATAGCCTCGAGCATTATTATAAGCTTTATAATACCGGTACAAAATTACAGGATGCCGTGCAGCGTACAGCCGTATCTTTTGAAAATGAAGAAGGTTCCATTCAGGAACGCATGCGCAAAATTTATAAAGTAATTGAAGCCTCAGTTGACATAATGAAAGGCACCAAGGACAAAGTGCCTTCCTTGGAAATGGGCCGCTTGAAGCCTGTTATTGAATCTCTGGAAAAAGCGCCTAATAAAAAGTTTCTTTTGATGTGCGGTCTTGTGGAGTATTTGCGGCCAACCGTTACATTGACGGATAAATTTGGCCGTATCGCTGTTTTTCTAGCCAACCATCATCCTGACTGGGTAACCGAAATATTAGATCAACTTCTGGCGGACTTTTTAAACCATCCCCCTGTGCTTGATCAACTGCTTGGTGACCATGAGAGCCGTGACAGTTTCATCACCCAAATTGCCTATTTGCAAGCTGGGAAGGTCACCGACCTAATGGAACAGGACCCAAGCCAGTCGTTCAATAAGGATATTATTCGTCTCAGTGGGTTTCTCGTTGAGGGGTCACTCCCCTTAACCTCCTACGCTTTGTTCGATAGACTCAAAACAGAAATAAATGCCGCAAAACCAATAAATGAAAATGGCCTTATTGCTCAGTTAACATCACTCAGGGCTCTTCATGAGGTTTTGCGCAACCTCGACATGGATATTCATGCCCTTGATGCCATTGGGGAAGATCTTGCTGCGCGGGCTGGACGACTGATTAACAGCCAGTCTGTGTCAGACTTGATGGAAGAATATAAAAACCCAATAAAAAAGGTAAATGCCTTGCTTGACCTAGAAGCTGTCACGGTCGGTGGTATTAACAAACGCACTGTTGCCAACTTTATTTTGCCCATCCTCTCTAGGCCGGAATATGAAACTGTCTTTATGGGCCTTGATAGCCAACCGGTTCAACGCATGAATGACCTTGTTGCCCTGCAAAAGAAAGTGAAGGTCACCGACCTTACCGAAATGCATAAACGGAAAATTGCCGAGAAGCTGGACGAATTTTGCCGCACCATTCTCGATAACACGCAAATTTTAAAGAAAATTCATCAACTGAATATTAGCTTACAGGAAAAGTCCGAGAAAATTTTGATAATGATGGCGGACGACTTTTTTACCGATGGCGACTGCCGCAACAGAGCCGAACAACAAGTACGCCTCTATATGAAGCAGGAGGGCTTCACAAGCGGTTTGATCGAAGGTTTGGCACGACAAGCCGCCGAAGAAAAGCTGATTGAATTTAAAACCCTGCTCTCACAGGCTGGCCTGAAAAAAGTTGAAACAGACCAGCAAGATACCCTCTAGGCTCTATAAAGTACGCCCTCAATAAACACCCTTAAACCCAACAAACACGCTCAAAAATCTGAAATAATGCCGTTTTTCTCCCAGTCCCCGTACCGAGTGGGCTCAGGACCATTTTGGCCCCCATATTCTTTGTCTGCAGTAGGGGGTTTTTCAGTAGTTCCCCCAAGATTGTCCTCAAGGTTTTTCTCGTGCTTAGGGTTTTTGCCTTGCTCAAGCTTTTTATGGCGACTGCCCTGGGTATTCTTATTTTGATGCTTTTGGCTCTGCTCCGACATGTCCTGCGCTATTTTTGACCTCTGAACCATTTTTTAACCCCTAAGTCCCAATTCATCTTGCGCAAGCGCCTTCAGGCCGGTTTCCGGGCGTGCCCCAATGTGGGAAATAACTTCTGCAGCTGCGAGACTGCCGAGCTTTGCACTTTCTTCCAGTGTATAACCCTGCGTATAGCCATATAAAAAACCTGCCGCAAATAAATCACCCGCCCCTGTCGTGTCTTCAACCTCTGTCGGGCATGCCGCAACCGTAATTTCCGTATCTGGGGTCACAATGACCGACCCTTTTTCTGAGCGCGTTAAGGCTGCTATTTTTACATGTGAGCGCAGCTTTGCTACGGCCTCTTCAAACGTGTCCACCTGATACAGTGAGGTAATTTCATCTTCGTTGGCAAACAGAATATCCACCTGGTTTTCCACCAAATCCACAAATTCATCCCTGAAACGATCAACACAAAAACTATCCGATAAAGATAAGGACACCAGCTTGCCCGCACTGTGGGCCAAGTCAAAAGCCTTCAAAACAGATGCTTTCATCGAAGGGGTATCCCACAGATACCCTTCCACATAGAGAACATCCGCGACGCCGACAACTTGGGGCTGGACATCTTCCGGCGTAAGTTCAACACACGCCCCCAGGTATGTATTCATGGTGCGTTGTCCGTCTGGCGTTACCAAAATCATACTGGTCGCTGTTGGGGCACCCTTTGTCGCTGCAACGGTTTCAAAAAACACCCCTTCCGCACGAATATCATGACGAAATACATGCCCAAGCTGGTCCGCATGTATTTTACCAATATAGGCAGCCTTACCGCCAAAAGACGCAATCCCCGCCGCCGTATTCCCTGCTGACCCACCAGATCGCTCAATCGCTGGCGGCATACTATCGTATAAACGCGCAGAGGTTTCTGCATCCACAAGCATCATTGATCCCTTCACACGCTCATGTGTATCCAAAAACTGGTCATCAACACGGGCAATTATGTCCACAATTGCATTTCCCATGCATAAAACATTAAATTTGGACGGCATAAGTCTACCTTTCTAGAATCAGAGTCAATAATCTTACAATAAGGGCACCATAGAAAAGCATTCCGGGATTGCAAGCACCTTCTATTCTACCTATCTTCTATAAAAACATATAAACATATACGGTAACGACAGCCGAGAGGATACCCAATGATAGCCCTTGCTTTTAATCGGACGTGGCAACAGCTTCTGCATCCCAAATTCCGCAGCGTTTTGCTAACAGCTGTTACAGCTGCGTTTGCAACACTTTTTACCCTAACTCTTATTCTCAACGCCTACTGGCCAGAAAGCTTTACTGTTGGCTGGGAATGGGTTGACTCAATTGGCGATTCTATTGCTTCAGCCGGCTTCTGGATGGTCATTACCCTCGGGTCATATCTGTTATTTCCCGGTGTTGTCACCATGGTCATGGGCCTACTGACAGATAAAATCGCTCATGCTGTCGAAGAAGAATATTACCCAAACCGCATGGGCAACCGCAACGTACCTTACGGCGATGTGATCATAAGTGCCGCCAAGCTCGCGCTGATTATGATTATCATTAATCTGTTGGCTTTATTGCCTTATATTATTCTGTTTTTCATGGGCGGTATTGGCACCATTCTATTGTTTATGACCCTCAATGGTTTTTTGCTGGGCCGAGAGTATTTTGAAATGGTTGCCATACGTCACATGGACCGCCGAACAATGAATGAGTTTCGCACTGAGCACAGCGGGCGCATATTCATTGCCGGTGCCCTCATTGCTGGTATGTTTTTAGTGCCTTTTCTTAATATATTAGCGCCAATAGTCGGCGCTGCAGTAATGACTCATATTTTCCATCACCTACGTGCCAAAGCGGTGGCAGGGGGAAGGCTCTAATGCGCCGCTTTACCTTGGTCCCTCTTGTTTTACTGGCTGCGTGCAGCGCTCCCGGCGGCACGCCTGCCCCAGAAACAGTCCGGGAAACAGTCCGGGAAGCAACCCAGCCTCCCACTACGCTGGGTATTATAGAGGGCAAGGAGCAAACAGAGCCTGCCCTTGAAACCCTCCCGCCAACAACCCCACCGCTCAGCCCAGAAGACCTCATAACCTTATCCCCGCGCGAAGTGCAGGCCATGCTCGGCGCGCCTACCCTTGTGCGGCGAGACGCGAATGTGCAAATAATGTTGTTTGAAGATAGTGACTGTGTGTTCGAGGTCATTTTTTATGAACCTGATCCTGATGCCCACTATGCAGCAACAACAACGAATGCCCGCACCAAGTCGGGTGTTGATATCGACCAAACAGAATGTTTGGCAAAAGTTTTACCCGAGGGTCAGTGGCTAACCGCCAAATAAAGTGCGATAAAATAGCAAGGACAAAGGGACCATGATGCAAAATCTAAGGCTCGATTTAGGAACCATCATCAAACTTGTGATTTATAGCCTGCTTGTTGGCGCGCTTTTATATTGGCTTGAGGTCAGCACGGGCGATGTTTATAGCTGGATTATCAATAAAATTGCTGAAATTTGGCATTGGCTAATGAATACAGGCCTGAAATATATGCTCCTCGGTGCAACAATTGTGGTCCCCATTTTTATTATATCCCGTCTTCGTAAGCGCTAAAGATTATGGCGCGGTTTTTTAACCCTGAAGGCAAGGGCGGTAAAGCAGACATGCGCCTGCATGCGCCTGCCACTGCCCGCAACCATAATAGTATTTATGATGCGCTCGCCTCTCATCTTCCCGCTCCCAAACTTTCCGCTTCCGGGTTGATCTTTGAAGTTGCAAGTGGCACTGGTGAACATGCTGCCCGTATGGCCCCCAAACTAGCAAACCATTGCTGGCAGCCAACAGATATTGAAGACGACCACCTAACAAGTATTGAGGCATGGCGCGCCCATGCTGGTACCGCCAATATCCTGCCCGCAAAATATTTCAATGTACTCAAATCAACTTTCGACACCAGCGGCACGAACCAGCCCCTTGTGGCTGTTTTAGCCATTAACCTGATCCATATATCGCCGTGGGCTGTCACAGAGGCCTTGATTGAAAAAGCCGCCACTGCTTTGCAAGCAGAAACCATTCTATATTTATATGGCCCCTATAAAAGAGATGGTGCCCATACCTCAGAGTCAAATGCCGCATTTGATACGTCACTCAAATCACGAGACAAAGAATGGGGTGTGCGGGATATGGAAGCTGTTATAGAACTTGCGCAAAATACAAACTTTGCGGCACCAGAAATAATACCGATGCCCGCCAATAATTTTTCGCTCATATTTAAAAAGCTGGTGTGATTATAGCTGCGCTGTTTTTTCCGCCTGCACACCATCATTTGCTTCTTCGGGTAGCTCATAATGCTTTGAATACCGTTTAGCAATGCGCTCCACAGGCAGCAAGATAAACACATCCGTTGTATCAAATTGTTCATCCACCACCGCGCCGTCGCCGATGAAACAACCGATGCGCAAATACCCTTTAATAAGCGGCGGCAATGCACGCCGCGCCATACGGGTGTCAATATCAATAGCGTCAATCATATCCATTTTGACATGTTGGCCATCAAGCGCACGGACCTTAAAGTCCTCGGGTACAAGGTGATTATGATAAAGATAAGCAAGAGCTTCTTTAAACGCTGAAGGGTCTGTGCCTTCAAAGCTTGCACACCCAAACATATAAGCAATGTTATATTCTTTGAGATACTCGGCAATGCCCTGCCACAACAAGTTAATGGTAGCGCTTGACCGGTAATCCATATGCACACAGCTACGACCAAGTTCGAGCAGCTGCTTCCCTTCGCCGATTTGGGCGCGAAAACTGTCTGTCATGAGGGGAGCCAAATCATATTCCCCTGCCGAATAAAACCCCTGATGCACTTCTGCTACTTCTTGCCGAAGCAAACGATATGTACCAACAACCCGCTTTTTCTTTGGTTTATCATGATCAATAACCAGCAAATGGTCACAGTAAATATCATAGGGGTCCATATCCCGCTTGGTGACTTTCATCATCAAGTCAGGTTTTGCACTCATCTCTTCATAGAAAATTTTATACCGCAGTTTTTGCGCTTGCTTGATCTCTTTGAAGGTACGGGCAAGTCGTACTTCAATATTGCCCTTGCGAACATATGTCGGTGCACCAGCCATGGCCTGTGCGGCAGCTACGAATGGGCGAAGCAATGCATATTTCTTCATAGGGCTATCCTAATAGAGGTAGGGTTATAGTGTCTCCTACGCCTCAACTATTACAGATTTTTGACCAAATCGTGACAACACATGTCATAAACCTTGCTCACTTTTTCAAGAGCAGGTGTTTATTCAGGCCCTGCAGACATGTTGCCAATATTCTTTTTCCATAAGATCATCAAGACAAAAATGCCCGGCAAAGCAAGCAATGTTGCCAGTATGAAAAACTCAGTCCAGCCAACCGCTTCTGCAACAAACCCGCTTGGCGCCCCCAGAACTGTACGCGCTTGATTGCCAAGCGATGAAATCAAAGCATACTGTGTTGCCGTAAAACTCACATTACAAAGGCTAGCATAATAAGCGATTGTAACCGTAGTACCAAGGCCTGTGGCAAAATTCTCCATGCCAATTGTGACCGCTAGCCGCCATTGCTCTGCTTCCCCCATCCAGAGCCATGCAAACCCAAGGTTGGTCAACATCATCAAAACACTGGTAATAAGCAGTGCCTTAAAAACACCAATTTGATTATAGAGAATAGCCCCAAGACCAACCCCAGCCATAAGGGTTATAAAACCAACTGTCTTATTTGCGAACAATAAGTCTCCGGGTGTAAATTGCATCTCTATTAACAAGGGAGCTGTCATAATAGCAGTGACAGCATCACCCGCTTTAAATAAAAAGACAAATAAGAGAACAAGCACCCAGTGCTCCCTGCGGGTAAATTCTTTGAACGGTAAATAGACGGCTTCTCGCAAGCGCTGGGTGATGGGGTGATGGGGGTGCGTTGTTGCTTCCTGCTGTAAAAAGGCTTCATCTTTTACCCGCTCTGGTTCCCCCACAAACCAAGCGCCAATCGCCCCGGGAATCAGCATTACAGGCAGTGTTAATATTGCCGTTGCCCAGTCATAATATTCGGCAACAGCAAGAACCATGATCGCTGCCAGAAAGTTTGCGGTACGGTAGCCATAAACATAGGCTGCTGCACTGTGGCCTTGTTCAGTTCCCTCAATAATCTCAATCCGGTAGGCATCAATGACAATATCCTGACTGGCCGAAAGGAAAGCGATGATTGCCGCCACCACGGCCACTTCAAATAACGCGGTCGCAGGATCAAACCGCGAAATTACGATAAGCGAAATAGCCATCAAAACCTTAATTGTAAACAACCACCCACGGCGCTGCCCAAAGACCCGTGTGATTGGCCCAAGAGGCAGCCGGTCAATCGCCGGTGACCAAAGAAACTTCCATGTATAGAATGTGGTGATCAGGGCAAAAAGGCCAACATCACTTTTGCTCACGTCACTATAGGAAAGCCATAAACCCATAAGTGAAATGACAAAGGTAAGCGGAAAACCGCTCGACATTCCAAGACCAAAAGTCGCTAGAATTTTGCCCTTGGTATAGGGCTTTATACCGTGCCATGTGCGGTCAAAAAAACCCATAGCCTTATGCCTTTAATGTTGAAGGGTCTACTGTAATCCAAAGCCCCTCAGCTTTTGCAACAAGGGTGCCTGCCACATCGTAAACAGCAGAACCACAGCGGCGTTTGCGGCCCTTCTCTGTTCCCGGCGCTGCCAAATCCCATGCGATCACTGTTGCTTCACCTTCTGCCTTTAACGGTGCCACCACCTCGGCTGTTAAACGGGCGAGCAGCGCGGCCTCGCCGGGTGCGCAGGCAAAGTACCCCGGGCAGTCAAGGGCCGACCATATATAAACGGGGTCCACAATACCGTCCGCACCGGCAAGCCCCTCAAAGAGTTTCCAGGACGCGGCCACCATGCCCCGGTGCCCTTCAACCTGCTTGCTGTGAATACATAAACCGTCACCCTGTTTGCGGGCTTCACCGCATACAAAGCATGTATCAAAAGGCCGGAAGGCCCCGGGTGCATCAGGCGCATCAACAGGGTTAATACCCAGCACAAGCGGCTGTGGCACAGGTGGCACACTGATGTCACAGCTTTTGCTCACTGCTGTCCCAACCAGTATATCACCGTGTGTCAACGTGGCTGTATCACCGTCGCGGGACAACACCAGCTCAACGTCAAGCGGGGGTGGCACCCGCAGAGACGCTTCAGCGCCGCCCTTAAACAGGCTCGCAAGCAACCCGCATGTATACCCGCCGTTGCCACTTTCTGGTGGTCCTTTAAACCGGCTTTTGATGATAACAGTCTGCTGCATGAATACTCCCCGCTTTATGGTATATATTCTTTTAAAGAGGCCAGAGCTTAAGAGTACTGAGGGTATTTACGCAAGTAATCCTTCCCTTCTCTATAACTTTATGGTCAAAGGCGCTGTCCCAAGAAAATAAGGCACAGCGCGCGGACTGGCCGCGCCCCTAAAATAGTATGAGAAGATCAACAGCATGTCAGATACAGATATTAAAAAAGATCATAAGCGCGCCCTAACGGCACGTGAGACTGCTGTACGCACCCTTATGGCGGTTACCTTGAAAAACCGGCCTTTTGATATTGCCCTTGATGAAATGGCATCACAAGCAAAACTCCCGGCGCGCGATAGGGCCTTTGTTTTAAACTTGCTTATGCTGTGCCTTCGGCGGTATGGCAGCCTCAAAAAATTATTAGGCTCTCTTCTTGAAACCGGTTTGCCCAGAAACGCAACATGGACAGAGGCTGCACTCCTCACTGGTCTTGCACAAATTTTACTGATGCGCACTGCTGACCATGCTGCGGTCAATGAAACGGTTGATCTTATTAAAAACCTGCCCGGTAAGGAAAAAGGGTTTGCAGGCCTCGCAAACGCAGTACTACGCCGCGCCGCCCGCCAACAAGAAACCCTAACACGTAAACTGAACGCATGGCCTGCTGCGGATCTACCAAAATGGCTTTTCGACAGCTGGAGCAAAAGCTATGGCAATGAAACCGCACGTGCCATAGCGACCACCTTGCAGGCAACACCAATGCTCGATATTACCCTACATCCAAAAGAGGATGCCAAAGAATGGGCCGCAAAATTAAGGGCAGAAATATTGCCAACAGGTACCCTGCGCCGCGCTCTCGGCGATGTAACAGCGCTTCCCGGTTATGTTGACGGTGTTTGGTGGGTGCAAGATATGTCCGCCGCAATACCTGCCACCTTACTCGGCAACATTTCAAGCAAACATATACTTGACTTATGTGCTGCCCCTGGCGGCAAAACCATGCAGTTGGCGGCGGCAGGTGCGCGCGTCACCAGTGTGGACCGCAACAAGAACCGCCTGAAAAGGCTCGAAGCCAACCTAGAGCGCACAAATCTTTCCGCTGAAGTATTTTGCACTGACGCAAGCCGCTATGTGCTCGGTGACCCGGTTGACCATATTCTCCTTGATGCACCCTGCAGCGCAACAGGTACGCTGCGCCGTAACCCCGACGTTATCTGGACTAAAGACCCTGCTGATATTGCAAAACTTTCAGCGCTACAAATGCGCATTCTTGAACATGCCTTTGGTATCCTCCCCAAAGGAGGGTTTTTGGTTTACTGTGTCTGCTCCCTTGAGGAAGTGGAAGGTGTTGAACAAATAGAAACTTTCTTAGCGAACGAAAAAACGGCAAAGCGGGCGCCAATTACAGCTAACGACGTTGGTCAAATTAAAGAAATCATTACGCCAAAAGGTGACCTATTGTGTCTACCATCCATTATGGCTGAACAAGGCGGTATGGACGGCTTTTATGCAGCGCGCCTAACAAAGGTATAAAACCATCAAAATTATTGCTTCAAAAATACCGCATCTCTTGCAGGATTGGGCAGTTACTGGTATGGGTGCCGAATGCAAAAACCTACACGAATAGCGCCGTCCATTCTGTCCGCTGATTTTGCGAAATTGGGCGAAGAAATTAGAGCCATTGACAAAGCTGGTGCTGATTATATTCATGTTGATGTTATGGATGGTCACTTTGTGCCCAACATTACTATCGGCCCTGATGTTGTAAAAGCACTCCGGCCCCACAGCGACAAAGTTTTTGATGTGCATCTCATGATTGATCCAACAAACCCTTATATTGAGGCCTTTGCAAAAGCTGGTGCAGATATCATTACCGCACATATTGAATCAGGTGTGCATCCCCATCGCACCCTGCAAGCCATTAAAGCACAAGGCGTAAAAGCAGGCATTTCCTTAAATCCATCAACTCCAGAAAGTGCCCTCGATTATTTATATGAAGATGTTGACCTTATTCTGGTAATGTCGGTCAACCCGGGCTTTGGGGGACAGTCTTTCATTTCAAGCCAGTTACGCAAGCTCGAAGCTATTCGCAACCGCATTGATAGCCTTGGACATAATATTGATCTTGAAGTTGACGGCGGTGTGAATGCAGAAATTGCGCGCCAAGTTGTTGATGCAGGTGCTGATCTGCTTGTTGCTGGAAGCGCCACATTCAAGGGTGGCCCTAGCAAATACGCTGAAAACATCAAGGCCCTTCGGGGCTAACACAGCAAGAGGAACGGGCGCATTATGACTGCCGCCTTCGATCAATTTGCTAAATTTACATCAAACGCGCCTCTAACCCGCGTTACCCTTCGGCGTGACAAAAACCGCCATATATTTGGTTCCTTTGCCAACCAGATAAGCCGAAATATCCGTGAGTGGGGCTACAGTACTTCTCTGTATGAGCATCGTCTAAAAGGCCGACACACCTTGCAGCTGTTAGGCAGCCCGGATGATCCCGCACCTGGTAATGCCACTCTGGGTTCTGCCATTTTTGGGGGGGACATGCTTTTTGAGAATGAGCAATGCAAATTAAGTGATCGTTTTTGGCACCAATTAGAAGGCTATTCTCCTGCTTTTCAGCGGTATGCCCATAGCTTTCACTGGCTTCAAGACCTGGCCCAAACCCGAGATCAAGCAAAAGCAAAGGATGCAGCTGAAACCATTATCGGTTGGTGGCTTCCTGTTGGAGATCACTGGGACATAAATATTTGGAATGCAGAAACGCTAGCGCGCCGCATCATTAATTGGTTAAGTCACGCGCCCCTTATTTTGTCTTCAACAGACCTTGTTTACCGCTCAAAACTTTTACTTGTTATGGCACGTCAAACACGACACTTGATGCATACTTACGGCGATGTTGAACCCGGGTTGCCTGAACTTTATACAAGTGCTGCCCTCACACTTGCCGGGCTTTTATTGCCTCACGGTGATACATGGCTCAAACGCGGCCTTCAGAATTTAGAACGTACCAGCAAGAGTTTTATTTTGCCTGATGGTGGTCCTGTCAGCAGAAACCCCTCTGATGCAATTCGCGCCATGCAATTGCTTATTATGGTGCGCAGTGCGTGTGTGGAAACCAACAATGACCTGCCACCGTGGGTTCAAATTACTCTGGACCGTATTGCGCCTTATATTCGTGCCGTACGGCACGCGGACGGAAGCCTTGTCCAGTTTGGCGGCGCCTCAGCAGGGGGCGGTCACGGTGTTGAAGCTATTCTTGCTGCAAGCGAAGCAAAGGGGAAGGCAACCGAAAATAGTGCCCATGCAGGCATTCAGCGTATCAGCCTTGGAACAAGCTGCCTGATTATCGACACAGGAACACCACCTGCCTTCTTACTGTCAAAAAAAGGGCATGCCAGTACAGGGGCCTTTGAATTTTCCTCAGAAGAAGACAAAATTATTGTGAATGTTGGTCCCGCAAGCCCGCGAGGTAAGATACCTGAGCTTGCCCAAATGACCCGCTCAACTGCAGCACATTCAACCCTGATTATTTCAAACAGCAACAGCACCCGCATCCTTGATGATGGACACTTAGGGGCTGGGGTTACTGAAACACTTACACTGCGCGAAACACTGGAAGATGGCACCCGTGTGAAGCTAATGCATAATGGGTATGAAAAACGGTTTGGTGTGAAACACGAGCGAACCGTTACCCTGCGCGACAATGGCCGAAAACTGATTGGCGAAGATACACTTTTTGGGCCAAAACTCAAAAAACTAACGGATGAAGAGGTTATCATTCGCTTTCATTTGCACCCTTCTATTGAGGCGCTGGTTGCCCCTGATGGACGTATTACCCTTGAAACACGGAACGGGAAACTTTGGATATTTGACTGTGAAGATGGCACGGCAGAAATTGAAGAGAGCCTCTATATAGGTCATCCTTTAAAGCCACAAGCAACACGGCAAATTTCTGTGCGTTTCCCTATCGAAAAAAATAATACCCCCATTTGTAAATGGGTTTTAAGCAAAACAGATAGTGACTGAATTATTCAATAATTGATACGATACACACCAAGGCAAAAAATACATGAGCATTGTTCCTATTAAACGCGCCCTCATTTCCGTTTCCGACAAGTCTGGCTTAATAGAGTTTGGTCAAGCCCTTGCGAATGCGGGTGTTGAAATTCTTTCTACTGGCGGGTCTGCAAAAACCCTTCGCAGTGCTGGTATCGCGGTGACAGAGGTTGCTGACTATACAGGGTTTCCTGAAATGATGGATGGCCGTGTTAAAACGCTTCATCCGAAAATTCACGGAGGGTTTTTGGCTCTCCGCGATAATGAAACGCATGTAGCCGCGATGAAAGAGCATAACATTGGCACGATTGATCTGGTTGCTGTTAACCTCTATCCATTTGAAGCAACTGTTGCCTCGGGCGCTGATTTTGATACCTGTATTGAAAATATTGATATTGGTGGACCCGCCATGGTGCGCTCTGCCGCTAAAAACCACGGCTTCGTAACCGTTATAACAGACCCTGCTGACTATGATCTTGTTACTGCAGAAATAAAAGCAGAGGGCGGTACAACACATGCCACCCGTAAGAAATTTTCTGCGAAAGCCTACAGCCGCACAGCTGCATATGATGCGGCCATCGCAGCATGGTTTGCAGAACAAAGCGGTGATACATTCCCTGGCCGCGCCTCCTTTGCTGGCACCAAAGTGCAAGAATGTCGTTACGGCGAAAACCCACATCAAGTTGCGGCTTTCTATGCAAATGCCGAGGTGCGCCCAGGCATTGCAACTGCGGCACAACATCAAGGAAAAGAGCTTTCTTATAATAACCTCAATGATACGGATGCTGCCTTTGAATTGGTGAGTGAGTTTGACCCGTCAATACCGACCGTTGCAATCATCAAACATGCCAACCCATGCGGTGTAGCGACAGGGGCAACCCTCACAGAAGCATATGACAAAGCCCTCAAATGTGATCCCGTTTCTGCCTTCGGTGGTATTGTTGCTCTTAATGGCACCCTGGACGCTAAAACTGCAGAAGAAATAGTCAAAGTCTTCACAGAAGTCATTATCGCTCCAAAAATAACCGAAGACGCAAAGGCCATTATTGCAGCGAAAAAAAACCTGCGGCTTTTGGCAACAGGAGGCCTCGCTGATCCAACGCAAGCAGTTAAAATGATTAAGTCAGTTGCAGGTGGTTATTTAGTTCAAAACCGCGACACAGGCCGCATTACCTGCGAAGAGTTGAAAATTGTTACAAAACGCGCACCCTCAGAACAGGAACTTGCTGATATGCTGTTTGCTTTCAAGGTAAGCAAACATGTTAAATCAAATGCAATTGTTTATGTCCGTGATGGTATGACGGTTGGCATTGGTGCGGGTCAAATGAACCGGCGTGACAGTAGCCGCATTGCCGCGATCCGTGCAGGTGAGGCCGCAGAAATGGCCGGAGAGACAGAAAGTATGGCAAAAGGCTCTGTCGTAGCATCCGACGCCTTCTTCCCTTTTGCTGACGGATTACTCGCGGCAGCGGAGGCAGGGGCGACAGCGGTTATTCAACCGGGCGGCAGCATGCGTGACCAGGACGTGATTGACGCGGCTGACGAAGCCGGCCTTGCCATGGTCTTTACCGGTATGCGCCACTTCAAACACTAAATCTTTGCGGTCGTTGAATTACATATCAGAAAAGCCTAAGTGATTCTGCCTTCACATATTTTATAGCGGAAAAGGGCCAGCCATAGCTGCTGGGTTATGCCATGCTGGTTGCATCAAATGATTGCCGTAAAGAATGGCGCCGCATTGTTGTTATGGAACTAGCGCGTCCTTAATGGCTCCTGCAAACGCTGTCAATTTATCTGCCGTATATTCCTGACGCTGCACAATACCCCAGATAGGTCCAGGCCAAGCAGGGTCCCCCGCGAACCGGGCAATAATATGAACATGGAGCTGCGGCACCATATTGCCAAGCGCTGCAACATTCATTTTTTCCGCGCCTGTTAACGTTTCAAACCGCTCAGACACAAAGGAAATTTCCTGCATCAATTGCTGCTGGTCTGCCGCTGACAATGTATGAATTTCACGCACACCGTTCCGCTGTGGTATCAAGCATAACCATGGATAATTTGCATCTGTCTGCAAGCGTACTTCACAAAGAGAAAGCATGGACACAGGTACAGAATCTGCCTTAAGTTGAGGGTGCAAGACACATATTGACATATTGTATTCCATAAAATTTATAGGGATTTAGGAAGCCTTTTGGATAAGGACTTTATAAAACGTCACCTGACGTGCGAGTGCCCTAATGCCAATGCTTTCATTGGTACCATGGATACGCTTCAAGTCGTCTGGCCTAAATACAAAGGGCATATAGCGGTATACATCATTCGCCACGCCGTAATAATGCCGACCATCGGTACCTTGTACCGTTAAGGTCGGTGCGACAGGAATGTCCCCAAACACATCACGTGTGGTTTCCGCAATTAGCCTATACCCTTCACCGTCAACATATGACATGCGTGTTGCTTCACGTCCTCCAAGCTGCGTTATTTTCACTCGGTCATCCGCCACAATCTTGCGTGCCCTCTCAACAACCCCGTCAACAGTGTCTCGAGGGTGGATACGGTAATTCACAATCGCTTCACCGTACTGAGGCAAAATATTGGGCTTGATCCCTGATTTCATCATTGTGAAAGCCGTGGTTGTATGCATGAAGGCTGCAACCGTTGGACTGCCGGCAAGCTGCTTTGTAAGAAGCGTCCGGGTTGCCCATAAGTTTGCAATGGCAAACCGGCTTGCAAAGCCCATCTCGGGAGCAACCGCAAAAAGAAAACTCTCCAGGTGCTCATCGAGCACTTGTGGGTGTGGGTTTTCTGTTACTAAATAACCTGCCTTTGCAGCCAAGCTTGCTGCTGTGAATGGCTTTGGTGCACTGGAGTGCCCCCCCTCATCTTCCGCCGAAAATATAAGGCTTACTGATCCCTTTTCCCCCAAAGAAATAAGAGAAACTGGTGACTGGACACCAGGGATTACCCCCTGCGCCATCGCAGACCCCTCATCAATGAGCCACGCAAGTTCAATGCCTTGCGCTTCGAGGCGGGCAGCCATTTGAACAGCCCCCCTGTCACCGCCAAGTTCTTCATCATGGCCAAACAGAAAATAAATATCCCTATCCGGTACAAACCCCGACTTAATGAGGGCTTCCGCCGCCTCCATCAAACTAATAAGAATACCCTTATCGTCCATCGCGCCGCGTCCCCACAAAATACCGGCGTCGTCAATAACACCGGCGTATGGTGGGTGCTGCCAGTTTTTCAGGCCAACCGAAGGAACGGGCACTACATCCATGTGGGCAGCAAAAGCAATAGGCTTTTTATCCCCTCCTGAGCCAGGCCAACGGTACATCAGCGAATACTCACTGACAGTTTCAAGCGCCATGACGCGGTGTACACCAGGGTATGTTGCACGGAGAAAGCTGTGAAACCCAGAAAAAGCAAGGGGGTCAGGTGCCTGCTCAACAGACCAACTGATGGTTTTATAGGTGATTGCTTTTGAAAGATTAGCCGCCATTCGCGACACTTCACCCTCGTTTGGTGCCCATTCTTTCAAATTCACCGGCTCCCCTGCAGGCAACAAAAAGAAAGTCCGTGCCCCCATCACTGCAACAAGAAGCAAAAGCGCCAACAGTAGCCTACTGATAATTTTCATTACGTCTTTTCCCCTCTGCTCACTCATTTCAGAAAGTAATATTAGGGCAAATACAAAAGGGGACCAAACTAAAACCCTGTCATTAAAAATTTAAGGCGAATAAAAAAGCTCCATAAAAAAAGCAGGGTACAAACCCTGCTTTTTAAATCATTTATTTATCGGCATGAGCGCCAATAGTGCCCGCAAAAAAACTAGCCGTTGTTGCCCATTTTTTTCTTTGCGGCTTCCATTGCCTCTTTAGCCTTTTTCTCAGCCTCTGTCATGGCATCTGCAGCGGCGTCTTTAGTGTCTTCCACGGCCTTTGCTGCCTCTTCTTTAGCACCGTCCATTGCGTCAGCAGCGCTTTCCTTAGCGGCTTCCATCGCTCCATGGGCCTCTCCTGCAGCACCGTCCATTGCTTTTTCAGCTTCTGATGCTTCTGCAGGAACTTCCGCCGCAGGCATCTCGGCTTTTTTCTCTTCTCCGCTGTCGTTCCCACAAGCAGTGAGTGCAAACATGGCAGCGCCAGCTACCCCATAAAATAGTGATGTACGCATAGTCACCTCCCCTACAAAATTTAAACTGCAAACAAAATAGCCACCTTAAAAAGGCTTAGCTACTGTGGCACCACAATAAACTTTTTATATGGAAACTTCAACCATCCGTAAATGTCCGTGCAATTTACAGCGTTTAAAAACTCTCAGACCGTTTTATCTTTATACTTACATATATCAACGAGCTTACATTTGCTACATTCAGGCTTACGCGCCTTGCAGATATAACGGCCAAGAAGAATAAGCCAGTGGTGGGCATGGAGGGCAAAAGGTGCCGGAATCACCTTCATGAGGGCATCTTCAACCTTGTCTACATTCTTGCCCGGTGCAAGACCCGTGCGGTTCGATACCCGAAAAATATGTGTATCCACCGCACAGGTGGGATGCCCAAAAGCAATATTCAGTACAACATTCGCTGTTTTGCGGCCTACACCTGCAAGCGCCTGCAATTCTTCCCGGGTTTCTGGCACAATACTATTGTGTTTACTAATCAGGTCTTCACAAAGCTTAATCACATTTTTGGCCTTAGAATTATAAAGCCCAATAGTTTTTATATGGTCCTTAAGTCCTGCTTCCCCAAGCACCAGCATTTTTTCCGGGGTGTCGGCCACAGGCCAAAGGTTTTTGGTTGCTTTATTGACACCCACGTCTGTTGCCTGCGCTGACAATACCACCGCGACTAGAAGGGTAAATTCATTCACATAATCTAGTTCCCCTTCAGGGTTTGGGTTATCCTGTGCTAGGCGCTCAAACAATTCAAAAATCTGCTGACGGTTCAGTTTGGAATATTTGCCTGCCATTATATCTCTCGTGTCATGTCGCCAACCACCCGGCACAAGCGCCTCAAGTCCAGATCACGCGACAATCGGTGGTCACCGCCCGGCACCAAAATCACTTCAACATCATCCCCTGTTATTTTATCAGCAATCAACTGCGCTGTTTGCCACGGAACATCGGGGTCCTCTGTCCCCTGAATAAGCCGCACCGGAATATCGAGGTTGATCGGTGCGGCAAGCACACGGTTGGCCCAACCATCTTCAATTAAAGCTTTCGTAATCGTGTAAGGATCATCGCCGTAATCACAAGCCCTAAGCATGTACCCCTTCTGCCTGACTTCATTGCGTGTTGCTTCGTCAAAGTCTTCGTTCCACATGCGCACAGTAAAGTCAGGCGCGGCGGCCAGCCCAACAAGGCCTTTAATTCTTCCGGGGCGGGCTTTTGCCGCGAGCAAACTAATCCATCCCCCCATAGATGACCCAACAATGATTTGAGGCCCCTCTGTTAGCTGGTCTATAACTGCGAGCGTGTCTTTAGACCAAAGGCCAATAGTGCCATCGGTAAACTTACCCTCGGATATACCATGGCCTTGATAATCAAAACGCACAAACGCACGCCCTTCACGGATACACCACGCTTCAAGAGCTGTTGCCTTACCGCCTTCCATATCGCTCATGAAACCCGGTAAAAACACTATGCCAGGTCCTTTGCCGTATGTACGGTGGTACGCGATTTTTGTTTTGTGGGCGGTTTGAAGGTATGACACGGCTGACATAAAAGCATTCCCTATTGGCCATCAAGTTCTAGCCGCAGACAGTATGCTGGGAATACCATCATCGCAAGTACGCCCGTTAAAATTTATGCCTGTAATACCTTATAATCTTATTCAAAAACTTATTGGGCTATTTATCAAAAGGGCGGTTCAATCTTCGGAAAATCTGTCGCGGCTAAAGCACGCCCGAAAAAATATTGCCTTCAACATAGCTCAGGTGCGCAGCTTTGCTTGACTTATGGGGTTTTCACCGCTAACTCGCAAGACCTATGTTTTTTATTTTAAGGGCCTTTTAATTATGAGCGAACAACTGAGTGCAAGCCAGCCTGTCAACCTGCGCCTACCCGACGGTAGTGTGCGCACGTTTGATGGACCGGTAACCGGCACGACGCTCGCCTCTGATATTGGCCCTGGTCTTCTCAAGGCCGCGCTTGCCATCAAGGTAAACGGTGAGGCTTGGGACCTTTCTCGCCCCATCGAAGCAGATAGTGATGTGGCCATTATAACCAAACGTGACACAGAGGCCGCGCTTGATATTTTGCGCCATGACTGCGCGCACATAATGGCCGAAGCCGTGCAGGAACTTTTTCCCGGCACACAAGTTACAATCGGACCAAACATCACGGACGGTTTCTTTTACGATTTTGCGCGCGACAAGCCCTTCACAGAAGAAGATCTCGTGGTTATCGAAAAACGTATGCATGAAATTGTAGCGCGCAACGAAGAAATTACCCGCGAAGTGTGGGACCGCGACAAAGCCATTGCTTACTTCAAAAAAATTGGCGAGACTTATAAAGCTGAAATTATCTCTGACTTACCAACAGGCGAACCCATTACAGTTTACCGTCAAGGTGACTGGCTAGACCTTTGCCGGGGGCCACATTTACCCTCAACAGGCAAGCTTGGTGATGCCTTCAAGCTGATGAAGGTTGCGGGTGCTTACTGGCGCGGTGACAGCAAAAACGAGATGCTGACACGTATCTACGGCACATGCTGGACCGATAAGAAAGAACTGAAAGCCTATTTGCACCGCCTCGAAGAAGCCGAAAAGCGTGACCATCGCAAGCTTGGCGCACAGATGGACCTGTTCCACCTGCAAGAAGAAGCGCAAGGCAGCGTTTTCTGGCACCCGCAAGGGTATACAATGTGGCTACAGATGGAAAAATACATTCGGTCGCGCCTCCATGAATATGGCTATCAGGAAATCAAAACACCGCAACTTCTTGATAGTAAGTTTTGGGAAAAATCTGGCCACTGGGCTAAGTTTCGTGAAAATATGTTTGTGGTACCGGATGAAATTCCATCGACCGACGAAGATGCTCCTGTTGTATCTGGTGATGGCAGGCTGATGGCCCTAAAGCCGATGAATTGCCCTGCACATGTTCAAGTATACAACCAAGGTATTAAAAGCTACCGCGATCTGCCTATCCGCTTTGCTGAGTTTGGTTGTTGCCACCGGAATGAAGCGCACGGCGCCTTGCACGGCCTAATGCGGGTGCGCCAAATGACACAGGATGATGCCCATATTTTCTGCCGCGAAGACCAAATTACTGAGGAAACCGTGGCATTCTGTGAATTGCTATCGAGCGTTTACCGTGATCTTGGTTTCCCTGAGTTCAGGGTGCTTCTTGCGACTCGCCCCGAAAAACGCTCCGGATCAGATGAATCCTGGGATATGGCGGAAAAACGCCTTGAAGATGCGCTCAAGGAAACAGGCCTTGACTATACCTTCGCGCCGGGCGAAGGCGCCTTTTACGGCCCAAAACTTGAGTTTCACCTGAATGATGCGATCGGGCGTACTTGGCAGTGCGGCACGTTACAGCTGGACCCTAACACCCCAAAAGTTCTTGGTGCAAGCTACGTAGGCGAAGACGGGGCAAAACATACACCCGTCATGCTGCACCGTGCCGTGTTGGGCACCCTAGAACGCTTTCTTGGTATTATGATTGAGCATTATGCTGGCCGTATGCCCCTTTGGCTTGCGCCGACACAGGCCGTTGTAACACCTATTACTTCCGAGGCGGATAATTACGCAAAAGAGGTTTTCGCTAAACTTGAAACGGCAGGGCTGCGCGCGACACTCGACCTTAGAAATGAGAAAATAAACTATAAAGTACGCGAACATAGCCATGCCAAAGTCCCGGCTATCCTTGTTGTTGGAAAACGAGAAGCCGAGGAAGACACAGTAAGTATTCGCCGACTTGGTTCAAATGAACAAACAGTTCTGGATGCAAATGAAGCCGTTACAGCACTGATGCAAGAAGGCACCATGCCATCAGGCAATGGTTAACTATTTAAACTCAGGGGTATCAAGCCTTTGCAAGTTAGCCCTGAGTAGCTATAATAGAAATTATCTGCCCATAGCGGACAAGGGCTTAAAAGTTCGCGGTAAACAATCAATAGGAGACGAGACATACGTAAAGGGAATTTTGCGGGACCACCTAAACAGAACGGCCCGCGTGTTAATGGCGCAATCACAAACAAAGAAGTGCGCCTTATCGGAGCTGAGGGTGAAAATCACGGTGTGGTGACTGTTGAAGAGGCAATGGTTATTGCCAAACAAAGCAGCCTGGACCTTGTCGAAATTTCACCAAATGCTGAACCCCCTGTATGTAAGGTTCTCGACTTCGGTAAATATAAATACGAAGCCCAGAAAAAAGCAAACCTTGCACGCAAGAAACAGAAAACCCAGGAAGTAAAAGAAATTAAAATGCGTCCTGGCATTGACGTGCATGATTATAACGTGAAGCTCAAAAAAGTTCATCAATTCATTGGTAACGGTGACAAGGTGAAAATGACCATTCGTTTTCGGGGCCGTGAAATGGCACACCAAGAACTTGGCATGGACGTGCTTCACCGTGTCGCTGAAGAAATGAAAGAAACTGCCAAAATCGAAGCCCGACCAAAAATTGAGGGCCGGCAAATGATTATGGTGATTGCCCCTAAATAAGGGTGTAATCAAATGATTAAAAAAGCCGGCCACCAAAATACTATGGGGCCGGCTTTTTTGTGTCTGACATGCGGAAAGAGAAATCCTCCATCCCACCTTTATGGTAATGCCTCTTTAAGGAACCTCCTAACAGCAGTCATATAAAAACCTTCATCTTCAGCCATTGTTGCATGGCCAGCATCAGGTACAATGACAGTTTGGGCACCCTTGATCATACCGGCATATTTTATACAACTTTTTGGGGCTGCTTCATCAAATTCGCCGCAAAGCATGAGGGCTGGTACTGTAATGTTCGGCAGTTCCTGGCTTATATCATAGTCTTTCAAAGTACCAATGCCACGAAAGTCTGTCGGCCCCCACATATAGTGGTACATGGCAGCATTCCAGTTTGGCCCATCTTTTCTATAATGCTGGTTGGGGCAAGGGTCTTTACGGCACATATGTTTTTTATAAAATACTTCTACAGCCGCCGCATACTCGGGATTATCAAGCGTGCCAGCATCTTCATGCATCTTAAGAGTTGTCTGCACATCTGCTGGCAAACCCTGAACCCAGTATGCATTGTCAGTATTCCACTGCGCTGTGGAAATAAGGGGGCTGGACAGAATGACAGCCTTCAGTCCTTCTGGGGAACTTATGGCATATTCTGCAGCAAGCGTGCCGCCCCAACTATGCCCGGCAATGATAACATTTTTTAAGCCAAGCGCTTTTCGTATCTGGTCAATTTCTGCAACAAATTTTGTGGTTTCCCAATAAGCCGGATTCCCTGTCCTATCAGAATTACCCGTGCCAAGTTGATCATAGAGGATAACAGGGAATGTATCAGCCAGTTGAACATAGGGCATGTTCCCTCGGTGTGTACCCCCGGGGCCACCGTGCGCAACAATGATCGCTGGTTTTTTGCCCAAATGTTGGGCACCGTTTAGACGGTACCAAATGCGACCGCCATCAACATCAACATAACCTGCAATCTCAGGGTCTTGGTGTGCACTAATGCCTACTGCCCCCGCAGCTATCACCATGAAACAAAGACATAATATCCTGATCATCACTGACCCTCTCCGTCTTATTTGTGTGTCTACACTGTTTATATGACCTTTTTGGCCACCAATAACCCCTATATAATAAACAGCAACACCCACGTGACAGATGACACACTGCCTGAAATATTCTAAAGGTGTTCTATATTAACGAACGCTAATAGGGGCATTTGGGCATGGATCTACTCGCTATTCGAACTTTCTGCCGCGCTGTGGAAGAGGGCAATTTAACCGCAGCGGCCAAAAGCCTCCATATTACCAAGTCGGTCGCAAGCCGTCGTATCCATTTATTGGAAGAAGAGCTTTGCACCAAACTGCTTGTGCGAACAACCCGCGGTGTCACACCGACAGACGCAGGGGCCCTTTTTTACGAGCGCGGCATTGCTATTCTGGCAGATATTGAAGACACAAAACAGTCCGTAACAGGGGCAGGCAAGGATATCACGGGTACTATTCGCCTGACAGCACCACGCAGCTTCACTGACATGAATCTCAAAGCCCCTCTCACCGCCTTCATGGCACAATACCCGGACCTAACCTTTGAGATGAACCTGACGGATGAACGGGTTGATATTATTGGCGGCGGTTACGATTTAGGCCTACGCATTGCAAACAAGCTAGAAGACACAAGTCTGATTGCAAAAAAAATCGTGCCGATCCGAACTCACCTAGTGGCGAGCCACGACTATCTCGAAAAACATGGCACACCACAAAACCTAGACGACCTGAAAAATCATCGCTGCCCCCTTTACGCCAATTTGCCTGCCGCACATCAGTGGCTGTTTCAAAAAGACGGGGTCGTTGAGGGTGTTCGCATTAACAGTGTTCTGATGTCAAACTCAGGGTTGATGCAGCTTGAAACAGCCCTTATGGGGCAAACTATCGTTATACTCCCACGCTTCTTCATGCATTCTTACATGGAAGATGGTACATTGCAGGAAGTGTTGACCAACTGGTCTGTGCCTTTGTCACACCTTTATGCCCTATATCCACAAAAACGCCTGCTACCCCTCAAGGTGAGAGTATTGATTGACTTTCTTGCAACCTGGTATGCGCACCCAAACAACTGTGACAGCCTTTAAAAAGCTTTGCAGCATGCTCTGTTAACACACTTGCCAAACCCCTTGTTCGTTATTTTGCAACTCTATATTGCCAGATACCCCTCTACCACTCAGGGCCGTCTCCTCTTACTTTAAGTACAGTAACAAACAGGAGATCGTGATGGGCGCACTGATAGATGGAAAATGGTCAACCGACTGGTATGATACAAAATCAGCGGGGGGGAAATTTGTACGCAGTGCAAGCCAATTTCAAAACTGGATTACCGCAGATGGGTCAGCGGGCCCAACCGGAAAAGCTGGCTTCAGTGCAGAAAAAGGCCGCTATCATCTCTATGTGTCCTATGCATGCCCTTGGGCGCACCGCACCCTGATTATGCGCGCCCTCAAAGGGCTAGAGGACATCATTCCAATCTCTGTTGTCGGTATGACAATGAAAGAGGATGGCTGGAGTTTTGACCAAGACGACGGCAGCAGCGGAGATAACCTCTATAAAACCGACTTTCTCCGGCATCTATATACGCGGGCTGACCCGACTTATTCGGGCCGTGTAACAGTGCCAGTGCTTTGGGATAAACATTTGAATACCATTGTTAGCAATGAATCGGCTGATATTATTCGCATGTTTAACAGTGCTTTCGATGCTCTCGAAGCAACAGAAGGAAATTACTGGCCCAGCGCACAAAGAGCCCTTATCGAACACCTTAATACTCGCATCTATAACACTGTAAATAATGGTGTTTATAAAGCCGGCTTTGCTACGACACAGACTGCCTATGAAGAAGCTTTTCATCCTTTATTTGAGAGCCTGAACTGGCTTGAGGGTTTGTTAGAAAAACAGCGCTACTTAACAGGAAACCAGCTCTGTGAGGCTGACATAAGGCTTTTCACAACACTTGTCCGGTTTGATAGTGTATATTTTGGCCACTTCAAATGTAATTTAAAAATGGTCAAAGACTATAAAAACCTTTGGGGGTATGTGCGCGATATTTACCAAATACCCGGCATCGCTGAAACCGTAAAAATAGACCATATCAAAACCCATTATTACGCAAGCCACACCATGATTAACCCAACAGGTATTATTCCAGCGGGTCCAGAACTGACCTTCACAGCCCCTCACAACAGAGAACATCTAACACACAAGAAGGTAGCATAAAATGGTACAGGCATTAAAACAGGAACGGCTTGTAGAAACCCTTTTTGAAGCGCTCGCAACACCAGAAGGGGACGGTGTAACCGTGTACCGTAGTATTGGCAGGCGCGGCATGATAAACCTTGACCCCTTTTTACTGCTTGATGAAATGAATATTGGTGCAGACGTAGAAAATGCCGGGTTTCCAGATCACCCTCACAGAGGATTCGAGACAGTTTCTTATATGCTGTCAGGGCAAATGACCCATAAGGATTCGTCTGGTAACAGCGGTACAATTGGCCCCGGTGACGTCCAGTGGATGACTGCAGGGCATGGTATTATTCACGGTGAAACCCCTATCTCAGCAGGCGTTCCCATTCGCGGCTTTCAACTGTGGGTGAATTTACCCTCTGCTCAAAAAATGCGCGCCCCTCGCTATCAGGATGTTCCGAAAGAAAGCATTCCTACAGTTGCAGGCGAAGGCTATAGCGCAAAGCTAATTGCTGGCACGCTAAATGGCATAGTGGGGCCTGTTACAGAAATAGCTGTGCAACCCCTTTTTGCAGATGTCACCCTAAGTGAAGACGGAGAAATAACGCTGCCTATACCAAGTGGTCACACTGCCTTTATCTATGGCATTGACAGTGCGCTAAAGGTTGGTGGCACCTTTGTAGCCCACCATATGCTCGCTATTCTTGCTGACGGACACCATGTCCGCATTGCTGGCAAAAACGGGGCGCGGTTTATACTGGTTGCAGGGGCGCCGATCGGGGAACCTATTGCTCGCCATGGCCCCTTTGTGATGAATACAGATCAAGAAATAATGCAAACACTCACTGATTGGAACAATGGCCGCCTATTAAAAAACTAAGGTGTTTGGGCAAAAATGGTTAGCACCCGCTGCCTTGCTCAATTACATAATCAATTTTGAAAGTTAGGCAATTTTTGAAACGCCCAAATACTTATAGTTTGATCGCTGGTGGGCAGGCTTTCACCTCAACAGGGTCGTTCCGCAAGTTAGATTGATAACATTCCCCAAGCAGCGAACAATAACAAGCGGTTGCAGAAATTTTATGCTGCACCCTGAGCCCGTCCATATTCTTCCATATTTCCGCCCATATAGCCACGTTCTCTCCTTCTGATTTCAGCGGGAAATTGAACAATAGTACATCCCTTCCGTTGGGAATAATTGGTGGTACATTGCCTGTAACAATGTTGTCAACGTCTTCTGTCACCAGCTTTCTAAAAGCTGAGCGGTCCAAGTTTTTAGGTACACAACAATCATATAAAAATTGTTGTGGGTTAGAAGCACTCTTGCCTTCATAGTGAAAGCTAAACGCCTTAATACGTGCTGGCCCAACGCCTGCGTTAGCTAATCGAAAATAGATTGCCCGAGATTGTCCAGTCTCATCCGTGTTGCCGTGATCTAGCTGCAAAAAGGGCCACGTTTCCGCCTGAACCTGCCGTAAAGCCGCCTCAGACTGCACATAGGCCGCCACAAAACTAGCCGCTGATATCAAGACCGCACTAACGGCAATCACAAGATTTAAGGTGTCTTTTGAAATGCGCCCACTCCGCTTGGGAAAGGGTACTTCACTGTCTATGTTAGGCTGATTTGCGATGGTATCACCCCTTATTACCGTAAAATTGACCTCAAATGCCGGGCAGCAAAGCTTAATTTTGCAACAGTAAGAGCGCCCGATGCACTCAGATCATCAATCATACGCTCTGCACGGATAACCCGTGTTGCTTGTGCTTTCGCCCAATCTTCAGTAGCAAGCCGTGCTGTTTTTGTGCCCGCCCTGTTGCAGACGCGCTGTGCGTGACTGCGCTGTTGGTCGGCAAAATCCTCCAGAAGCGTACGAATAGCAAGCACCTCCCAGTGATCATCCGGCAACATACGGTCTGCGCGCTGCTTGAGCCAATCAAAACCAAGTTTATCGCCAAGGGCAAAATAAACAGCCGCGGCATAATCAACCGTTTTGCCGCTTTCCTCAGCCACCGCAATAATATCTGGCCCTGAACTCATGACATCAAAGACAGAAATGAAAGTTGCAAGAGCGTGCCCTACACCCGACGCTTTCAGTGTGTCGCGGCGGTTAACGAAGGCCTCTTGTGCGGGTTCACTCATAATCTCCTGCTTGATACCAAACAGTTTCTTAAACGGCCCTTTAAAACGCTCAATCAAGTCACCCACCTGCACGGGGCTTGGTGTATTCCTAAGAATCCACATGACCTGTATTTTAAGAGAATCAGAGACACTCTGATGCATATCATACTGGGTGCTAGCCGCCACTTTATGGTCAAGGGCGTTGATGGCTTCCCATTGCTCTTGTAAGCCAAAGACTTCACGGACAACAACAAAGGCTGCCACAATGTCTTCTACTGCAAGACCGGTTTCTTCCTTGACTTGATATACAAACGTAAGGCCTGCCCAGTTTACAACCTCGTTTGCAAGCACTGTTGCAATAATTTCACGGCGCAACCTGTGCTCAGCCAGTTCTTCATTATATTTCTTGCGCAGTACCTCAGGGAAACCCCATTCAAGTTCTTCTTGTAAAACGGGGGCTTCCAGAAGTTTACTTTTTACCAAAATATCTAATAGTGACATTTTCGCGTATGCCATCAAGGTTGATATTTCAGGGCGGGTCAGGCCACTATCATTCGCGGCAAGTTCCGCAAAGCCTTCGTCAGAGGGCAAATATTCAATATCACGGTTCAGCTTCCCATCCCGCTCTAAAGTTCGAATAAGACCAAGATGATATTCCCGCTCCGTCGAGGCTTGCATCGTAGCAAGTGAGATTGCCTGTGTTTGCAGATAGTTATCTGAAAGGACAATTTCCGCCACTTCATCTGTCATAGATTCAAGCAACTTATTTCGGGCTTTGCGGTCAAGCTTGCCTTTCTGCACCGCTCCTTGCAGTAGAATTTTGATGTTCACCTCTTTATCGGAGCAATCCACACCCGCAGAATTGTCAATAAAGTCCGTATTCAATCGCCCACCTTTACGGGCAAACTCAATACGAGAGCGCTGCGTCATGCCCAGGTTACCCCCTTCGCCAACCACTTTCACCTTCAGGTCCTTAGCGGTAACCCGTAATGAATCATTGGCACGGTCACCAACGTCAAGGTCCGTTTCAGTAGACGCCCGCACATATGTGCCAATACCGCCAAACCACAGAAGGTCTGCTTCAGCTTTCAACAGGTGGTTAATAAGATTAGTCGGTGTCATGGCGTCTACTTCAATGCGAAGCCATTCTTTTATTTCTTTACTAAGCGAAATGGATTTGCTTGCACGCGAAAATATACCCCCACCCTTTGAAATGAGCTTGCTGTTATAATCCTCCCAGCTAGAACGCGGCAGGTCAAATAAACGCTTACGCTCTTTCCAGTTTGCTTTGCTATCCCCTGGGTTGGGGTCAAGGAAGATATGCATATGGTTAAAAGCGGCTTTAAGGCGAATGCTTTTGCTGAGCAGCATACCATTCCCAAAGACATCTCCCGCCATATCACCAACCCCAACAACCGTGAAGTCATCTTTCTGAATGTCCACAGCCATTTCACGGAAATGTCGCTGGACACCAACCCATGCGCCTTTTGCGGTAATACCCATTTTTTTATGGTCATACCCTTGCGAGCCACCAGAGGCAAAAGCGTCATCAAGCCAAAAGCCATGCGCCTCTGAAATACTGTTGGCGATATCTGAGAAGGTGGCTGTGCCTTTATCCGCGGCAACCACTAAATATGGATCGTCCCCATCATGGCGCACCGTGTTTTTTGGTGGTACGACCTTACCGCCCTTGAGGTTATCTGTCAGGGAGAGAAGGCTCGTAATAAACCGCCTATAAGAGGCAATACCTTCATCAATAAATGCCTGTCGGTCACTGCTTGGTGGTAACTGTTTAGGGAAAAAGCCGCCTTTCGCGCCTTGCGGTACAATAACAGCATTTTTAACTTGCTGCGCCTTCACAAGCCCTAGCACTTCGGTGCGAAAATCTTCCCGGCGATCAGACCAACGCAGCCCGCCGCGTGCCACAGGGCCACCGCGCAAATGCACCCCTTCAACCTGCGGTGAGTACACCCAAATTTCTGCATAGGGTTTTGGTAGCGGCGCCTCGGTAACGTCACGAGACCGAATTTTAAAGGCAAACGCACGCTCGTCAACCGCTTCAACCACCCCTTCTTGATAAACATTCGTACGCAGAGTGGACATAATCACATTCTGGTAGGCCCGCAAAATGCGGTCATAGTCGAGGCTGCTCACCTTTTCCAGCAAGACGCTCAGGTCTGCGTTAATGTTTTTCACCAGCTCATCACGGGCTTTTTGACTATAGGCAGGATCGAGACGGGCCTTAAATAAAGCAAAAAGCTGTGCGGAAATTTCAGCGTTTTTCACCATACTGTCTGCAATATAGTCTGGGGTATATCCCATACCAAGTTGGCGAAGATACTTGCCGTATGCCCGTATAATGACAATTTCATCCCATGCCATACCAGCCGTCAGAACAAGCTCATTAAAGCCATCATCTTCACAGTCTCCGGCCCAAATGCGCGTGAACAACTCTTCAATAAGCGGCTTCAAACGTTCTCGGGGCAATGAATATCCACCAACCCGCTCAATTGAGAAATCATGAATATAACTGGTTGTGTCACCGCCCACTTCATAGGAGTGCTCAGACAAGACCCGGAAACCCATATGCTCCAATATGGGCATACAACTTGAAAGCGGGATTAACTGGCTTTTATGGTATATTTTAAGTCTGTACCGCATTTCGCCGTCAGCAAGATGGCTATAAAAATCAACCTTCAGTTCAACGGCAGTATGTAACTCTTCCAGCTTAAAGACATCATACGCAGCTTGTGCTGGTGTAAAGGCCTCCCTGTAAGACGCGGTGAAACGAATACGATACAGATAATTCAGACGGTTCCCTTTTTCTTCGCCGTAGCGTTTCACAAGTTCCATATGCAGCCGGTCCGACCAACCCTGTGTCGCGTCCGCAATCTGCCTATTAACATTATGAACATCAACTTTGGGCACATTGCCCGGTCTTGTGCGAATAATGAAATGCCAGCGCGCCAGCGATTCCTCACTTAATTTCGCATAATAAACCGACACTTCGCCGTTATACGCTTTACATAAAATATCAGCGACAGCCTGGCGTAATCCTGAGTGATAATTGTCACGCGGCACATAAACCAGCGCTGAGACAAAGCGCTCAAACTGATCAGGGCGAATGAAGGCTTTTGGTCGAGGGCGTTCCTGAAGCTGCAAAACACCCATAGCAGTTTCAAACATCCAGTCTTCACTCACTTGGAACAGCTCATCCCTTGGGAATGTTTCGAGAATATGCGCAATAACTTTCCCCGCATAACTGCGCGTTTCAAACTGAGAGCGCGCTTTAATACGGGCCACTTTATTTCGAATCAGAGGCACTTCACTCACCGAGCGGCTGTAAGACAGCGATGTAAACAAACCAACAAACCGGCGCTCGCCAACCACATTGCCTTCTGCGTTGAAAATTTTCACCCCAACATAGTCCATATGAGCAAAACGGTGCACCGTCGATTTCACATTGGCCTTCGTAATAATCACTGGGTCAGGCTGCTGCAAAAAGTACCGTATTTCTGCTGACATCGGAGTGAAGCCCGCTTTGTCCCGCAAAACATTCCGTTTAGGGTCGCGCAGAATACCAAGGCTGGAGCCGTCAACTTGGGAGAAGTTAACATTTGCAAGGTCCCCATCAAATTTATATTCCCTGAATCCAAGGAACGTAAAATGGTCCGCACCAAGCCACCGCAGAAGGCGAATTGTTTCTTCCACTTCCTCATTGTCTATCGGCGGGGGGTTTACTGTGAGTGACGCGACAGTTTCGTCAATTTTTGCAAGCATTGCGCGCCAATCCATAACCGCAACTTTTACATCTGCAAGTGTCGCAACGAGAGATGCCTCAATTTCAGCCATAGCTTCTTTGTCGGACTGTGCATCTATCTCAATATACATATAGCTTTCGCGGATCGTTTCGCCGCCAGAAGTTACCCTCTCTCCGTCTTCACTACGGGTCGTTTCCAAAATAGGATGGTGCATCATATGGATACGGTAATGTTGTGCAACAGCAAGGCAGCCCGTAATTGAGTCTACAAGAAATGGCATATCATCCGTTGCAATGAGCACAACAGTATGGCGTGAATTCCAGCCACTTTTTTTACCCCGGGGGTTTAGAATTTTTACCAACGCGTCGCCTGCTTTACGCGTCGCCGCCGCTGTCCACATGCTATGGGCGATAGCAAATAATGTGGCTGGTTCACGCTCTAGCAGATCATCCGGGCATACAATGCCATAAAATTGGTCAATAAAAGCCTGAAATGCTTCCAACTGCCCTTTATTCAGCTTTTTGGTAGCAACTTCACCAATAGCGCGCATGATTTTTTCAATTTTCTTGTCAGTCGTCACTTTCTATATCCCTTAGAAGCCTATATTTAGGCCTGTTCTTTTTATTTAGGGGGAAACGCCATATTTCGGATTGCAGCATCAAGTGCCGTTTGGCCAACATCAGCCTCCCCAAGCACATCAATACCGCCGCCCTTATTTTGGCGTGCTAAAATCAAACAAAAGTCTCTGTCCGTGGTAATATCTGCAAGCAAAACTGCCGGGGCATGCTGCAGTTTTTCAATCGCCTCTTGATGACGATTATATTCAGGAGTGCCTGCCTGGGTGCGCTTCAGGGCGCGCTCTTTTTGAACACACCCCTTAATCCCACCCGGCATTATACTGAGAAACTCCGGCAAACTTTCGCTCGTTTTTCCTTGACGTACTGCATAAGAAAGCGCTGAAGCATATTCAGTTAGCCGTGTTTTATCATAATCCTTGCCAAACACTATTTTAAGTGCCGGCGTAAAGGGAGCACGCTTTTGGGCTCTCAACCCAACATCCGCAAGAAGTGCATCAAAAGCACCTTCACTGAGTGTGGCGGCCTCATAAATTGCAAGAGCCGCAGCAAGAGCACCATATAAGCTAAGGCGGTTTCCTTTGTCGTTGTGGGCGACACCGCCTGCTGCTTGCTGGCCTGCACTGATAAGGGTATCAAGCGCCTGAGCGCTGCCTTGCTCTTGGCTTTCTTGTTGCCTGAAATTAGAGATTACCATCACAAAATGCGGCGACATACCATCGCTTGAAAAAGGCAACATAATGCCTCGGCAATTGATATGGTCTTCAACAAATTCAAATTCAGCAGCCTTGGCGCGTCCTTCCTCATGTTCAAATTGCTCAAGCAGTGCCCGCGCAAAAGCAGACTCTGGGAAATCTTTCAAATAGCCCCCAACTTCTATGGGAGCCTCAATAAGAACACCAACACGAGCGCCAATAAACCGAACGACTGCCCCGTTTTTATTAAATTCCAACAGCAAGCTATTGGATTTATACGGCGCTAAATCTTCGGCGCGTAAATCTGTGAATAAAGGATAAGCTTTTTCTGCTTTTAACTGGTGCCAATAATCAAAAGCACGCAAATGCAAACGGCGCTCCTCGTCAAGAACATCTGTTTTGGCGGAAAAGTCGTCTTGAATACCCTCTAAGCCAGAGGCGTCTTCTTCAGGATTCATATTGGTGTCGTTCATGGTGTCTCAACCAACTTACAAACCAAGCTCCTAGTAAAACCTGTTAAATTTATCGCACCAGTTTTCCCCCTTAGCAAGAAAGATTGTCGATTAAGACAACTTTTCCTTCCCCTAAGGATTACAATCTTGGGCAATAGATCTTAACATACCCTTATTCATATGCCACATTCATACCATAACCTTTTTACCAAACCCTAGAAACTTAGGCCAGATACAGTTCTTACCCAAGTGCCCTTTTTACAATAAACTGCCGCAGTCCTTGCTCACCTGCATAGCCGTAAAAAACGTGCGGATTGAGAAAAGCGGACTGCTTGGGCGTTTATCATCATGCCCATTAATTTTTGTGAAGCATTCCATCAGCAAGAATAACAGCATTCAGTTTCGCCAAAGTCTCTTTGGGTGTACTTAAGGTACAAACGATATAAACCTCAGAATTCTTACTCATACCATCTGGATACAAGGCTACCAGCTCATTGCCGTCCGGTATTTTTGACTTAAAATGCTGAATTTGCGCGCCGTTCACCATGGCGAAATGCACCCTACCCTTTGCAAGAAGACGCACTAAATCTTCGTCCTCACCGCTAATACGTAAGTGTCTATCTTTGCCGGCGGCTACACGCCGATTAAATTCTTCCCCATATTTGGCGCCGTCAATAAAAGCGCCTCTAATGGTTGGGTCTGCTAAAATATCATAAATGTGCCTATGGTATTTAAACATTGCTATATTTTCACGGTGCACGGCAATGCCACGTGGAGGAAAGTATCCATATGGTTCTGAATATTGAACTAAATGCGCGCTATTTTCAGAGCGGCTATAGCCTGTCACACAGAATTGGCCCTCATTATCATAAAGGTCTCGCATGATACGTCTGTAGGTGCCTTTACGCCAAAGAAGCTTAAATCCTGCCGTTGAAGCAATTTTCTTAGTATGGGCTGCAAACATACCCTCTACACGTCCTTCTTCCCCCCAAACAAATGGGGGATAAGGTTCATAACGCAACACAAGCGGTTCATTGGCGACAACACTAGGTATAGCCGAAAACGCAATAACCCCACAAAACACCAACCTTCTCACGATACTCATATACACAGGAATTCCATTAAACCATCATTACGAATAGTATATATTCATAGTAAACTAAGTTAAAATTAAGTCAAAAACGATGACAAGTACCGGTTTCTACCGTATCCACAGTAAGAGGCAACCTATCATTCAATACAAGTGATCTCGAAGCATGAAGCAAATAATAGGCGGCGGCACAAAAAAGGTTCTCTATACCCTCAACACCATCCGGCAAATGGGGGTGACAAAAGCCGCTAAAGCACTTAATTCAAAGAACACCTGCAAAGCCTGTGCGCTTGGTATGGGGGGCCAACACGGCGGCATGACCAATGAGATGGACGAATTTCCCTCGGTTTGTAACAAAAGTGTGCAGGCTCAGTCATCTGATGTACAAGCCGCAATCCCTGAGCAAGTCTTTCAGCATACATTTAAGGACTTCAAGGAACTTGATGGCTATGACCTGGAGCATATGGGACGGCTCAATACACCCCTCTATAAAGCTGCAGACGCTGACACATATACACCAATATCATGGGAGGCCGCCTTTGAAAGGGCAGCAGCTACATTCCGCGAAACTGAACCGGAGCGTAGTTTTTTCTATTCATCCGGTCGGTCCTCAAATGAAGCAGGCTTTATTCTCCAGTTAATGGCGCGTACGTACGGCACGAACAATGTTAATAATTGCTCCTACTATTGCCATCAGGCCACGTCTGTTGCCCTCAACTCTACCATTGGCACAGGGACCGCCACTGTTGAGCTAGAAGACCTCCTTAAGTGTGATCTTATTTTTGTAATTGGGGCAAACCCCTCTTCAAACCATCCCCGCCTTATTCACAAACTTGCTGCCTGCCGCGCGCGGGGCGGCGAGGTGGTAATGATTAACCCGGCCAAAGAACCTGGCCTTGTGAAATTTGCTATCCCAAAAAGCCCAAAGTCGCTCCTCACGGGCGGCGATGAAATTGCCTCAGATTACCTAATGCCCAAAATCGGCAGTGATATAGCGCTTTTTAAGGGCATCGCCAAAGCCCTTATAGATTTGGGTGCCGAGGATGAAAAGTTTATCAAAGAACATACCAAAGGGTTTGATACCTTCCGCAAAGACATCATAGCCCTTAGCTGGCATGATATTACCACACGGACAGGGATTCCAGAGGCTGCCATTCGCCGCGTGGCAAGCCTTTATGCTAAATCAAAATCTACTGTATTTGCCTGGGGCATGGGCATGACCCACCACCTGCATGGCTCTGACAATGTAGAATATATCGCAAACCTTGCGGTCATGCGCGGCATGATTGGCGCACCGGGCAAAGGGTTGCTACCACTCAGGGGCCACAGTAATGTACAGGGCATTGGCACCATTGGTGTAAAACCCATTTTACCTGAAGATGTTTTTGCCAAAATGGAGCATACCTTTGGAGTATCGCTGCCTCGCAAAGCAGGCCTTGATACCACTGCGTGCTTAGACGCGGCGCACACAGGTAAAATTGATGCGGCGCTTATTATGGGCGGCAACCTTTACGCCGCATCCCCAAAACTTGCGTGGGCAGAAGAAGCGCTCGGTGCCGTCAACTTTAAGGTCTACCTGACAACAACCCTGAATGAGAGCCACTTTTATGGCCACGAGAGCAAGGAAACCCTTGTGCTGCCGGTGACCGCGCGCGACGAAGAGTGGCAACCCACCACACAGGAAAGCATGTTCAATTTTGTGCGTCTCTCGGACGGCGGTATCAACCGGCTTGATAATGTGAAACCCGAAAGTGTGATCCTCTCAGAACTGGCG
>Ga0316208_1000242_pt1 | contig 75644 bp, 64 predicted proteins | sample 3monopyrite_MG_FD_204944 | JGI IMG/M metagenome (GOLD analysis project Ga0316208, IMG submission 204944) | Microbial mat bacterial communities from mineral coupon in-situ incubated in ocean water Damariscotta River, Maine, United States -... | ecosystem: Environmental > Aquatic > Marine >... | reverse complement strand
ATGGCGGATTCGATTTCCTGACCTTCTGTATAGGTGGCGATGCCCGAGGCGGCGGTGACGGCCAGAGCCACGCCAACGTTATGACCAAAATAACGTAATGCCAACGCAATATTGCCAGTTTCGAAAGCACTTTGCAGGCTTTCACCGTTATGCCGAGAGGCATAGATGAAAAGTCGATAGCGGGTGACCAGCATCATCAATACTTGCGAAAAGATAAAACCAGCCAGCACCATAAACAATCCGGAAAAAGATTCTGTGTCGACCCAGATCATCACTGCGCGAACGATGATCGCGGTGGCGAGCATGTTGGCGGCATCGACGATGCCAGCGGCAGCATTGCCCTTGATGATTTCATCGCGAATTGAAATTTTTGGCAAAGAAACTTTGTCGAGGAAATGTTTGGTCGCCGTCATCAATGCAATGCCGAGTACACCGTAGGCAGAGACGATGCCAATTTCATAAAACAAAGAGACGGTGGTTTCGCCGGACAGCGCACCGGTCAACATAATACCAACGGCGAGAATGGCGGCGGCGTAGGAAATGCCGTAAGAAAAATTATCTTTCTCTGAAAGCTCATGCATAGACTTGACGCTGGAGACCAACCCGGTGACTTTACCAATGGCGGTTAACATGAAGATGGCGATTAAAAAATCGACTGCGATCACCATGTATTCATATTGGTCGGCCAGTACAATATCTGAAAAATTCATTATTACTTACTCCTCAATGCGTTCTTGGGGTATTAAATTAGGGATGTGAATTATTTACCGCCGCTAAAGCCGCGACTATAGGTTGAGCTGGAGCGCAATGATCCACCAAAGGACTTTTTACTCCCTGAGCTTAACGAGCTGGCCTTGCGGGGCGCAGGGGCTGCACTCCTGGCCTTCACGCCAGCACCTCTGCTTAAGCTGGATGACTTACGGGCACCACCAAAACTTTTTCGGTTGTTATTTAAACCGGTATTTTTACTGTAGGACGAACGGTATTTTTTACGTTCGCGGGCTGAGCCGTAGCGATCCACACCGACATCCTGATAGTAACTATAGGGGCGATACCGATTCCAGCTATTGTAATAAACGCGGTTGCCGCCGGTCAGCATGCTAAACATCGAGTACATACCGTAGAACTCCCAAAAGGACGTGCCGCCACTGTTGTTCCACTGACCATAGGCCGGATTACCGATCATCTGGCTGCCACTGCCAAAGTCTTTGGTATCGTTATAGGAGGCCTCATCACTTTTTGATATGACACCGACTCGTGGCAGTTTGCCATTGGACATATCCGCTAACACATTAACCGGATCCGCAAGTGACTGGCTGTAAGTTAGAGGGTTAGCCGCCAGCACCAGTGCGTCGGCTTCGGGCAGTAACTGAGCCGGGTTACCTATTTGATCGGTATGTTCCTTTAATTCACTCAACCGTGTTTTAAGAAACAGATATTGCTGGCTCTTATCAGTGCCTTCTTTTGACAGAGCGATGACGATCTCGTCAAGATCAGGTTGATCATCGCGCAATATTTTGGCGTACTGCTTCAAGATTGTGGCATTACGAATACTGCCCGAGCGAATGGCGTTACCCAGTGCGTCGATGCGCGTTTCTGCATCGGCGACCTTCTGCTCTAACAGCACGCGATTGGGATCGGAACAAGCCGATAACAGCACTAGCGCCAGTATCAGTAGCAGGCTGGAAAAAATCCGAACAGCTCTCATCACGATTGTCCTCCAATAAACAAAATCGAAATAGGTTAATGCTAAATGCCAGTCTTTAGACTGGCGGGTAATTTAAAAAATTTTATGGACGGCCAGCAATTTGCGGATCACCGTCATCCCTCAGCGCGCGCCACAACAAGCAAACACACAGCACTGCAAACGCTTCCCATAGGCCGATCCAGATAACTTCAGGGATCTGTGTTAACTGTGATAACGAAGCACCATCACCAAAACTACGACCATCAATCAAATATAGAGGGCTTTTCAAAGCATCGAGGATAACGTAAGCACCCATAAATTGCATAAAGTATTCAACGGGGTTGCTGGCACCATAGCGGTAAGCAAGCAAACAGAGCGCCGAGATGCTAATCAGAATGGCGAGGGTGATTAGATCGCGTGCCCATAAAATAGCGGACAACAGCACAAACAGCGATAAAAACCCGGCGATAAAATGAGCGCGGCGATGTCCGGCGTGGACAACGGTGAGTACCAGCAGGCTGCCCCATAAAGCCGCGCCCGCATACCCTGATAGCAGCGTTAAAAATCGACTGCCACCGGTGGTGAAAATAATGCCCGAGCCGAGCACATGAATTTCGATACGCTCGATGTTACCGCCGCTGATAATGGCTATCAGGCCGTGACTGATTTCATGGAAAAAAGTCTGCGTCCACATAAAAGGTAATTTTAACAGCGGGATATACGAAACGATCAAAGCCAGGATAAACAGACCAATGAATCTGAGTTTGTTTTTCATAATAAATCTTTAATAAAGAGCCTCTGACATAATTCAGGGTACTGACAAATTAACACATCAACCCAAGAAAACATCCTGCAGCGACCCCATAATTATAAACTACCGCACTTCCCCAAGACGCAAAGGCACGCAGCCGAAGAAACCTGTAATTTTTAGCAGAAACCAGATGACGCCCCAGATTGAATAAATTATAGATTACCTCATGCACACGCCCATTAAGACCCAATATTTTACTGTTTTAGCCGTAACGCCCGTCCACTCTCGGCCTGAGTAACATAGGTGTATAAACATACAAAAACAAGGAAAATGAGGCAATCCAGAGCACCTGAGACAAACCTATCCACACAGAATGATGCGATGAGTCAATTAACGGCAACAATACTCTTACAGCTGCACCGATAAACAAAATCAAAAAAATCCAGAACAGTGTCTGCGGTGGTTCGGTAACACTTCTGGCGGTATGGCCAAGTGCCACCCGTGACATCATACCAACTGTCATCATACCGATACCGCCAAAGGCAAAGGCATGTACCGCCAGGTAGGGCGATATGCCAAAAACAAAAACCGAAAGCTTTAGAAAAAATCCGGCAACCATTGATCCATAGGCCAGGTACAATACCCACAAAAGCGGATTACGCCAAATACCATGGGTATACCAACCTACCATTCTCGCTATATGCAGCAACAGTAAAAAGCCGGCCAACACGGTTACAACGACTTGATTTGCCACCAGCAAATCCGCGATGCAAAACAATAGAAACAACACCAGGCTAGAGATATCCAACCACAACCAGTTCTTCAGCTGCACCGGGTAGCCAACGCCTTTTTCAATAAAGAGCGGGATCACTCGCCTGCCGAGGGTAAAGATCAGGGCAAGCACCAGATAAAGACCGGAATACAGGCCCCAAGTTATGCCCTGCTCCACAATACCCAGCACACCCAGATAAAACAGGACATTAGCGCAAAGGAATAACAATAACTTTGACAAAATGCCCAACTGCTTCCATTGCCTGGCTTTGAAAACGGGAAGCGCCGCAGCCAAAATCAATGCCACAATAAACAAGTTATCCACCACCGCAATAAACACCATGTTCACTGGGGGGCCAATAAAGGGTAGTGCCCGTGCCAGCGCCCAGAGCAAAAATAGCAGCAGCAACCAGCGACCATGGAGAGTCTTTATACCCGTCCAGTTCTTAATGGCGGTCAACAGGAAACCGGCGATAACGGCAATGGCGTAACCATAAATCATTTCGTGTGCGTGCCAGGTCACGCCAGGCAACCCATAGGGGCGGATGTCCCAGCCAAAGGTATAAGCGGCCAACCAGATGAAGGTGGCGATGACCGAATAAGTGGCCGCGCCAAGGAAAAATGGCCGAAATCCCAGGTGCAGCAATGCCCACCCACCGGTCTCTTGTTGGTCTTCTATCTTGATCATGTCTTTCTTGTCGCCTGCTGAACTATCCATGAAACAATCCGTGACAGAGAAGAATTGTTTCTAAGGTACTGTCAACACCTATGCTAACTGGCCATTTTATACATTCTGATGGGAAACATGTTGGGTAAACGCTTATAACATCCGTAACATTTTGATGTTTATGGGTAAGTGGCAGTGGTTACAGTCTGAAGCTAACCAAGCTCTCGCATTTCCTGATAATCGGGAAAATGCATGGCAAATTACGAATTCGCCATGCACGAGATTTTTCACACACTCTGGACTCAGAGCGGACATTCAGTGAATATAGCGTCCTGATTGCATCTAAAAGATACCAGAGTGACAGGCATCCATTTACACATGAGAAAGTGGAAAATAACTGCGGCATATAAATGTTTCAAATTATCCGTAACTGGTTAAACCGTCGTATTATCACCCGTTCTACGATTACACCTTTACAGTGGGCTGAGGCGTTTGCCTCACTGCCGTTGCTGGGTGGGTTGACGGCTGATGAAAAGAACAGGTTGAAAGAGTTAACCATTTTGCTTTTGCATCACAAGGCGTTCGAAGGTGTCCAGGGCCTTGTTGTTACCCAACCGATGACATTGATTATTGCCCTGCAAGCCTGTTTGCCGGTGCTCAATCTGGGGCTGAGGGGGTATAGTGGCTGGGTTTCAGTGATTATCTATCCGGCCGGGTTTGCGCCAAAGCGCGTTATTACGGATGAATATGGCGTACAACATTCTGTTCAATCGGATTTGTCTGGTGAGTCCTGGCAACGTGGACCTGTGGTATTGGCTTGGGATGCCACTGAAAATGCCGGTATCATCGATGGCCATAATATAGTGATCCACGAGTTTGCTCACAAACTAGATATGCAAAACGGGCAAGCCAATGGTTTCCCACCGCTGCACTCCGAAATGGCTTCAGTGGCATGGGCTGAGGCCTTCAGTTCCGGGTTTGATGATTTTCAACATAAGTGCAGTCGTAGAAAACACATCGGAATTGATTCTTATGCGGCGAGTTCACCGGCAGAATTCTTTGCAGTATTGAGTGAAGTGTTCTTTGAACGGCCCGATGTTATTCAGCAGCACTACTCCGCAATTTATGATCAACTGAAGCAGTATTATCGACAAGATCCGTTTCTGCGATTGAATTCATTCAGTTAATGCGAACAGAAATAGCAGAGCGATTTATAGTGGCCGAAGGTACTGAGCCAAACAGTGTATTGAATGATTTCAACTGGAAATCAGTAGCGTTTATATAATGCCTTTGATCTCCTCATGCACTTTTATCACTCAAAGGCGCTTAACTTGTCAGTACCCTGATGCTAGAAGCTAAGGTTACTTGAGCCTGATCTAAACAAGCCTATTTCCTCGTCTCATCATTATTCCGTCCTTCCAATAGAAGGCGACCAGGCGTATGCCTCCATTTGCGAATCAAGCGGGGTACCAGCGAGGTGATTGGTGTAATTACTCAGGGTCTTTTGTGCTACCCCTACCAATACATCAAAAACATGCGCAGATTGATAACCTGCACTTATAAACGCTTGCAACTCTTGCTCTGGTGGCCAGCCACGATACTCGACGATCGATGTGGTTAGCCGCCGCAAGGCTTCAAGTTTAGGATCGGTTATCGGGCGATCGCTGCGAATCGCCTCGGTAACGTCATGTGGCAGCTTGCGCATGCCAGCAATCATCGAGTGTGCTGCCACACAATAACGGCACTCGTGATATCGACTTACGGCAAGAAGTACAACCTGCTGTTCGGTGGATGTTAATGCGGTTCTCTTCTCAAAAATTTCCGCAACGGCGAGATATGCTTCTGCGAGCGCCGGAGAAGTTGACATAACACCCAACAAGTTTGGTACAAAACCGAAGGCCTTCTCAACCGCCTCCAGCGTCTGCTGAGATTCTTCAGGGGCGGATTCTTTAGTGTGGACAGGAAACAATGACATGATGCTTCTCCATTTGTTGTGGTTAATACAAAATTTTCCATAACTTTATTCCTCCAAAGCGGGTCCCACATTTTTTAGGAAGACCGAATCCCGATTTAGCAGACAAAACCTAAAAATTACACGGCCTCTCAAGACAGTCACCTGCCCATTAGGAACCTGAGTGGCTTACGATAGCTCACGGCTTGATTACTAATAACATTTTCTTAGTCTCCAAAACGCCCTCAACCTTACAGTTCTACTAAGTGAACGTGTCTCAGAGACAGTGTCTTACCTGAAAATTAATATGGCTATGCATACGTAAGTATCAATTGTAAGGTTGAGAGCGCTGGAACGACAAAAGTATTAACAATACATTCAAGCTTAAAAAACACCACAGGTCACACACGCTTAATAAACAGGAGAAGACTTATGGCTACTTACACACCCTTGACACTGATCAAGTCAGACAAACACTGCAGCTTACTGAAAGCAACCTCCACAAATACCCCCTTACTGAGTTCAGAAACACCAGCTCTTGAGTCAATGACTGATTTTTGTCGAACACCTTCGATCTCTGTTCCCGCTTCAACGCGGATAGATTCTGCGCTTGACCGTATGATTTTCTCGGGAGTACGATTACTCTTTGTTGTCGATACAAGCTTCAGTCTACTCGGATACATTACTTCATATGATATTCAAAGCGAAAAGCCGATGCTTTATCTACAAACGAAAGATTGCCAAATCGGTACGTGTTCACGTGAAGATATAACGGTACAGGATATTATGACACCCCTGGCGGACTGGCGCATATTGAATTATGACAACTTGACGCACGCAACACTCGGTAATATTGTAGAGACCTTTAAGGTTTTGGGACAGAGACACATCCTGGTGGGACAGAGACACATCCTGGTGGAACAGACAACTCTTAGTGAAACAACTACTCATACCGTGCGAGGCTTATTCTCTGCAAGCACACTTGAACGCGCCCTCGGGATCAATATTGAAATCACAAACACAGCAAAGAGTTTTGCCGACATTAAGCGTGCATTCACCTTATAATTGCTCTCGATATCGAGCCCGCTTGACCTGACAACTCAAGCCGCCCTCTTAGATCGATTCGAATCAGGTTGCTATTCATGCCTGTGCCGACAGAGATCGTTGCGCTTGTGTGGGTGATTTAAAACGACGCATTTGACGTTCTTATAGTCGCGTCGGCTGACGTGATAATTCTGCACGATTGTTCTTGTGCTTGCCCTGCTCATACACAACAGTCAACATCACTTCTCTATGTGCTGCTGCATAGCTTTTCAATTTATCAGTGTCAATTACTACTCTAGGGGCATACTGCATTCCGTTCATCAGCTTCCTGAAGAACCGTTTCGCTGCTCGCTTAACCTGCGTGGCTACACAAAGATATCGAACGTTTCACCATATTGATCAACTGCTCACCATAGATAATGACGTTCACTTCTTATCAATATAAAAACTTCATCGAGATACAAGGTATCGCCTATGCGCCCTGCCTTTGAGCCAATCTTCTTCGCATAGCGATTTCCGAATCCCAGACACCTGTGCCGAATACTTTCATAGATTACTTCGATACCTCGCAGAGCCAGAATTTTTCAATGTATCGAAAGCTTAATGTAAAACGATGATCTGGCCATACAGCGTAACTGATGATTTTGATTGAATATCGGCGGCCTGAATAAAGATTTTTATTATTCATAAAATCAATTATGCCAATTTTATCAATTGCGGCTCGTTAACTTGATAGTGCCCCAACTTACGCTAACGAGGTACAATGACAGAATATGAGACTTACTCAGAGATTCCCTAACTTTAGGTCGCTGTACAATGCCCATTAATATATCTGTCAAGGACGCTGCTTTATTTCTAACCATAACAGCAGCGCCAATGATGCTCGCCGCTTGCAATAATGATACACAACAACAAAGTGGTGGGTTCCCACCACCACAGGTCAGTGTTGCTGATGTCATCACACGTGATGTGACACCATGGCATGAAACCAGCGGACGCATTGCGGCAAAAGAGAATGTTCAAATACGCCCTCGTGTCGATGGTGTTATTGAGGATGTACGCTATCGTGAAGGGGCTATTGTCAAAAAGGGTGACCTGCTGTTTATAATCGACCAACAGCCCTTTCGTGCTGAACTGAAGCGCGCCGAAGCCGGCTTGGCACGTGCCCGTGCCGATGCGGATCTTGCCCTTGCTGAAATTAAACGCGCCAGAAATTTGATCGAGCGCAAACTCATTTCGCCGGATGAATATGATCAGCGTGTCGCTGCCGAGGACAATGCCAATGCCAATGTTCTTTCGGCAAAAGCTACCTTACAAATTGCACGCCTCAACATGAAGTACACAGAAGTACGCAGCCCTATCGATGGACGTGCTGGTCGAGCGCTCGCGACTAAAGGAAATCTGGTTTCTTCCAACCCCACCCCGGACCTGTTGACCACTGTAGTATCCATTGACCCCATGTATGTCTATTTCGGTAGCGACGAACAAACCTACTTGCGTTATTCCAGCCTGGCGCGTCAGATTGAAACCAACAGCGATCAAAATAAAAACCCAACAGTGTTAGTCGGACTCAGCAATGAAGAGGGTTTCCCACGCAAGGGTTATGTTGACTTCGTTGACAATCAACTCGACCCAAATACGGGATCTATTCGTATTCGTGCAGTCCTGGAAAACAAGGACCACATGCTTACAGCGGGATTATTTGCTCGCGTAAAACTTTTGGCTCCTGAAAATAATCAGGCCATGCTGATAGATGATCAGGCTATTCTCACCGATCAGGATCGTAAATTTGTCTATGTACTCGGCCCAGAAAATAAGGCTATGCGTCGTAACGTCAATATTGGGCAAACCATTGAAGGACTAAGAATAGTTACAGACGGTCTGCAATCGCAGGACCAAGTCATCGTCTATGGCGTTCAAAAAATATTTTTCCCGGGCATGCCTGTCTCACCACAAAAAATTAACATGGGCGATCCACCTCCAGCACCTGGACCTATGACAGCAAACGAACATTAAAATACGCAGACTAATTCGCCATGAAAGACTTCTCCCGCTTCTTTGTTGATCGCCCAATTTTCGCGGCGGTGCTGTCTATCCTGATATTCATAGCTGGTTTGATTGCAATACCACTGCTGCCGATCACTGAATACCCTGATGTGGTGCCACCAACCGTAACTGTCCATGCTGTTTACCCAGGTGCCAATCCAAAGGTAATTGCCGAAACAGTTGCAACACCGCTTGAAGAAGCCATCAACGGTGTAGAGAACATGATGTACATGAAATCAGTGGCCGGCAGTGATGGCATATTAGCAATGACTATCACCTTCAAGCCCGGCACCGATATCGATCTGGCACAGGTTCAGGTGCAGAACCGCGTCAGTCAAGCCACGCCCCGCCTGCCTGAAGTCGTCCGTCGACTGGGCGTATCAACACAAAAGCGATCCATCAACCTCACCATGGTCGTTCACCTTCGATCACCAGAGGCAAGCTATGACACTACCTATCTACGCAACTACGCCGTCCTGCATATTAAAGATGAGCTAGCACGAATTCCTGGTGTAGGTGATGCGCTGATATTTGGCGCAGGCGATTACGCCATGCGCATCTGGCTGGATCCGGACAAAGTCGCATCCATTGGTCTTACGGCAGGTGACGTAGTGAATGCCATCCGCGATCAAAATATTCAGGTGTCAGCCGGTCAGATTGGCGCACCACCGCAATCTGAACAATTACCTTTTACCTTGTCGATAAATGCAAAAGGCCGCTTGGTCACTGAACAAGAATTTTCCAATATTATTATCAAAACCGGGCCCAATGAAGAATTTACGCGTCTCAGTGAGGTAGCACGCCTCGAACTTGGCGCATCAGAATACGCGCTGCGTTCATTGCTCAATAATCAGCAAGCCGTTGCTATTCCCATCATGCAGGCACCTGGCGCGAATGCCATCGAATTATCAGATAATGTGCGGGCCAGAATGACAGAGCTAGCACAAAGCTTCCCGGAAGACGTCACCTGGCAAGTCGTGTATGACCCAACCATCTTCGTCCGTGATTCAATCAAGGCAGTAGTTACCACCCTGCTCGAAGCGGTGTTGCTAGTCGTTATTGTTGTTGTTCTATTCTTGCAAACCTGGCGAGCCTCGATTATTCCGTTGATTGCCGTTCCTGTTTCGATCATCGGCACCTTTGCTGTACTGATGTTACTTGGCTTTTCAATCAATACATTGACCCTGTTTGCCATGGTGCTCGCTATTGGTATCGTGGTCGATGATGCCATCGTGGTTGTAGAAAATGTGGAGCGAAACATCGCCGAAGGATTGTCATCAGTCGCTGCAGCCCACCAGGCCATGCGCGAGGTAAGCGGACCGATCATTGCGATTGCACTGGTGCTGATTGCCGTGTTTGTACCCATGGCCTTCCTCTCAGGGGTCACCGGCCAGTTCTATCGACAGTTCTCAGTGACCATTGCCATTGCCACTGTCATTTCGGCCATCAACTCACTGACACTTTCTCCTGCTCTCGCCGCCACAATACTTAGAGGCCATAACGAAGCCCCCGACCGTCTCACACGCATCATCAATATCCTGTTCTCCTGGGTGTTTCGACCTTTTAATTACCTCTTTCAAAAAGGTTCTGAAATCTATGCGAGTCTGGTTTCCTTCCTGTTAAAGCACCGTAGCCCTGTCTTCCTGGTTTACCTGCTATTGATCGGATTAACCTGGGCGGTTTTTCAAACCGTGCCAGGCGGATTCATCCCAACTCAGGACAAGCTCTATCTGATCGGTGGTGTCAAACTTCCAGAGGGATCATCACTGGATCGTACTGAGGAAGTGGTACGCAAGATCAGCGACATGGCGTTGTCTACTGAAGGCGTCGCCGATGCAGTAGGATTCCCCGGCTTAAATACCCTGCAATTTACCAACACATCCAATACCGGCACGATCTTCTTTCCACTGAAACGTTTTGATGAGCGAATACGACCAGCCACTGAAATCGTCAACGAACTTCAAAACAAACTATCTTCCATCCAGGAAGGTTTTGCTTTTGCCATCATGCCTCCACCGATACTCGGACTAGGTACCGGATCAGGTTATTCGCTTTATATACAGGATCGCGCAGGGCTTGGTTATGGCCCACTCCAAGATGCCGTCCAAAATATGACCGGCGCGATTACCCAGATACCCGGCCTCAGTTTTCCGGTTTCATCGTACCAGGCAAACGTACCTCAACTTGATATCGAGGTAAATCGCATCAAGGCCAAAATGCAAGGCGTGTCACTGAGCAATCTGTTTGAAACGCTACAGATCTATCTTGGTTCTCTATACGTCAACGACTTTAACCGATTTGGCCGCACCTACCAGGTCATCGCACAGGCCGATGCACCGTTCCGTAACAATGAACATCAGATTGCCAATCTACGTACACGCAATCAGGACGGAGAGATGGTGCCTATCGGCAGTCTGGTTCAGGTCTCTCACACCTTTGGCCCCGACCCTGTCATCCGTTACAACGGTTACCCTGCTGCAGACATGATTGGTCAAGCCGATCCACGCATCATGTCTTCAACTCAAGCACTGGCTGCAGTCAGTGCGGTGGCATCCCAGTCACTACCCAAAGGTATGAGTTTTGAGTGGACAGATTTGAGTTTTCAGCAAGTCACTCAAGGTAACGCCGCATTAATTGTATTTCCACTATCGATATTGCTAGTATTTCTTGTATTGGCTGCACTGTATGAGAGCTGGACACTGCCACTGGCCATTATACTTATCGTACCAATGTCCGTTCTATTCTCGTTGGCCGGTGTATGGCTTGTCGATGGGGACAACAACATCTTTGTACAAATAGGATTGGCCGTACTGATCGGGCTTGCCTGCAAGAATGCAATTCTGATTGTAGAATTTGCACGTGAGCTGGAACACAAAGGTCAAACACCATTCGAGGCTGCTATTCATGCTTGCCGTCTAAGGCTTCGCCCCATCATCATGACCTCAGTCGCCTTCATAGCGGGCGTGATCCCCATGGTATTTTCCAGCGGCGCCGGATCAGAAGTACGTCATATCATGGGTATCACCGTATTCTCCGGCATGATCGGGGTGACCTTGTTCGGCTTAATCCTGACCCCCGTCTTTTACACAGGCTTAAGAATGCTGGTAATAAAACTACAGCAGCGTAGATCTCCACGCACAGAAAAATAGCATCTGACTCAGCTGAACATCAAACCAAGTCAGATGATCAAGAAGAGATTCGACGGTTTAAAAACGATGGGCAACTGTCACGACAATGCCGTGACAAAGAGCTTTTTTCAACTGTTAAAACGTGAACGTATTCGTCGAAAAACCTACTCAACACGAAAAGACGATATGGTTTTAATAATCAACTATTTTACCTGTAGAGTATGATAGACGTTACCAAGAACGATTAAAAAGTATCTAATGAACTGGGGGCGACTCAATGATTGATGATATCACTGACCGAGAGCATATTGAGGATGCGCTTGATCTTAGTAAAAAGAGATTAATTGAAATTCAAGCAATAGCCCAGTTAGGCCATTATGTATTTGATATAAAAGCAGATGCATGGACGTGTTCTGCAGAGATAGACAAAATTTTTGGGTTTGATGATGATTTTATAAGAAATATAGCCGGTTGGTTACGAGCTGTTCACCCCGATGACCAGGAAATGATGTGGAGTTATTTACAGAATGATGTGATTGCTCAGCATAATAAACTAGATAAAGAATACAGAATCATCAATTTTATAACGGGTCAGGAAAAATGGGTGCATGGATTAGGCTACCTAAGACTCGATAGTAATAATGAACCGTATGAATTATTTGGCACAATCCAAGATATCACTGACCGTAAAATTACTGAGGATCAACTACAGCTTCAAATTAATCGCTTGGAAACCTTACGATCATCTTTGGAAATGCTTAATGCTACTCAAAGCATTGATATAGCTTATGACGTAGCTGTTCAGAGCGTAATTAAGGTAGTTGGTTGTGATCGAGCGTCCATATTACTTTTCGGGGAGGATGGAAAGGTTCATTTTACTGCATGGCATGGGATATCTGATGCCTATCGAACATCGGTAGATGGGCATTGTCCTTGGCAACAACACGAAGTTAATGCTGAGCCAATAAGTATACCTAATGTTGAGCTCGCAGATTTACCGGATGATTTAAAGTCCATTATTCTAGGCGAAGGTATTCAAGCAGCAGCATTTTTCCCTTTGCCATTTAATGATCATCTGCTGGGTAAATATATGGCTTACTATAATCAGCCTCATGAGTTTTCAACTGATGAAATTACCTTGGGCAAGATTCTGGCAAATGATCTTGTTGCCGTTTTGACCCGTTTGGATGGTGTGGAAAAATTAAATCTGAGCGCACGTCGTCTCGCACTTGCCATGGAAGGGGCTAATGACGGTTTGTGGGATTGGAATATTCAAACAGGAGATGTTTATTTTAGTCCTCGCTGGGAAACCATGTTGGGTTACGATGTGGGTGAGGTTGAACCCAATATGTCTTCATGGGAAAAAATTGTTCATCCTGATGATATGGATGAGGTAATGGCTGTTTTGACTGAGCATCTTGAAGGACGATCAGATCAGTATGAGACAGAGCATCGGGTTTTGGCTAAAGATGGCTCATGGATTTGGATTTTAGATCGTGGCAAGGTGGTGGAATGGGATGCTGATGGTAATCCTTTGCGTGCTGTTGGAACGCACACAGATATCACTGAAAAAAAGAATGCCATTGCTGAAAAAGAAGAAATGCGATATCAGATAGAACATACTCAGCGTCTCGAATCTCTTGGTGTATTAGCTGGTGGTATCGCGCATGATTTTAATAATATTTTAACGGCTATCATGGGTAATGCGGCGCTTGCAGAGCAGGAAGTGATAAGAAACCCACGAGGTGCAAAAGACTATTTAAGCAATATTGTGAAATCATCTGAGAAAGCCGCTCTTTTATGTAAACAGATGTTGGCATATTCTGGTAAGGGCCAGTTCATAATCAAACCCCTTGATTTGTCGCTCATGGTTAACAGTATTACATCATTGTTGAAAGTTTCCATTAAGCGAGAAGTAGCGATTAATTATCAATTTAAGGAGCCACTGTCTCTAATTGAGGCAGATGAATCCCAGATACAGCAGATCATCATGAATCTTGTGATTAATGCATCTGATGCTATTGATGGTAACGGAGAAATTTCTCTTTCTACTGGCGTTATGTACATTGATGCCGCTTATTTTTCTCATACTGAAGGGGCTGTTGATTTACCGTCAGGCAAGTATGTGTTTCTAGAGGTGTCCGACACGGGTTGTGGTATGAGTGAAGATGTAATGGCGAAGTTATATGAGCCATTTTTTACTACTAAGTTTACTGGTCGTGGGCTGGGAATGAGTGCAGTGCTCGGTATTATGCGTGGTCATCATGGTGCTATTAACGTAGATAGTGAGCTTGGTAAAGGGACTACTTTTAAATTATTGTTTCCTGCTTCTGATCAATCGGCAGAAATAGATCTAGATAACCAATTGTCTAGTAATAATGTGGAAACCTCTGGTGTTGTGTTGATTATTGATGATGAAGAGGCGATACGAGACATAGCGGGAATGATGCTGGAAAACATGGGTTATAAAACATTAACAGCAATTGATGGATGTGATGGTGTGGATGTTTACCGACAACACCAAAATGAAATCGTCATGGTGTTATTGGATATGACCATGCCTAATTTAGATGGGCTAGGGTGTTTTAATGAGCTTAAATTTATCAATAGAGATGTGAAAGTGGTTCTTTCTTCTGGTTATAATGAAGCTGATGCGGTTAGCCACTTTTCGGGCAAAGGTTTATCTGGTTTTATTCAGAAACCTTATAAACCTGATGATTTAAAAGAAGTCATGAGAAAAATTCTAACTGTAGTGGTCAAGTAAATCTGGCCACAGATTTAGAGTTAAACCAGAAACCTTTTTCTGCTTCGTTTGGCGCTAACTCGCCATTGTGACTACGTGGCCTGGTAATCATCCCATTTTTAACTGACGCCAAAAATGTAGCTCAGCGCAACCTACCTTGCATAAAAAGGTTAAATTTTATTTAATATCCGCCTCTGATTCGATGTCCGCTTCGAAGAGGTCCTGGAGTTCCTCTGCGGCATCCTTTACGCTCTGGATATATTTTGTTTCATCATGGTGAACGGCGTATTGTTTCATCAATGCGGCTTCATCATGGGTCTTAAATTTTTCAACGGTTTCGACCACCTCAGGTCTTGGCATACCCAGGCCACACAGCACTTCTTCAGCCAATTTGAGACTGGTCAAAAATGTCTCGCGGAAAAAGACTTTCACGCCCAGATCTCTTAGCAGATGTGCGTGGTGGCGGTTGCGTGCCCGTGCGATAATTTTCAAATTGGGGAAATGGGTCTTCACCACCTCTGCGGTCCGCAATGATGCTTGTTCATCATCAATGGCGAGCACAAATATTTTGGCCTGCCCGGCATGAGCGGCACGCAATAAGTCTATACGCGAGGCATCACCATAATATATTTTGCCGCCGTATTTGCGCACGAAGTCCACTTGTTTGGCGCTGATTTCCATCGCAGTGAACGGAATATGTTTTACTCGCAGTATACGGCCGATGACTTGCCCTACTCGTCCGAATCCGGCGATGATAACCGGGGCACTGGGTTCGTCGATGCGATCAAAAACCGGGCGCGCACGGCCATCCAACCAGGGTTTAAGTACTCTTTCATTCAAGACAAACAATAGTGGTGTAATCGCCATGGATAAACTAACAACCAGTATCAAAACATCAGCCAGGGCCTGCTCAAGCACCTGATAGCCAATGGCCGCTGTGAATAGCACAAAGGCAAACTCACCGCCCTGGGGTAAAACGAAAGCCAGATTGCGCGAACAGCGCGACGGGAGCTGGAAACCGCGGCCAAGCCCATAGAGTACGATGAATTTTATCGCCATCAAACCCGCAACCAGACCCAGTATCGTAAGCGGTTGTGAGGCCAACAGGCCGAGATTGACCGACATGCCCACGGCAATAAAGAATAAGCCCAGCAATAATCCTTTGAAGGGTTCTATATTCACTTCGATTTCGTGACGATACTCAGAATCGGCCAGCAGGACTCCGGCGACGAAGGCGCCTAATGCCATGGATAAGCCCGCCATTTCCATTAACAGTGTGGAACCAATGACTACCATGAGACTGGTGGCAGTAAAAATTTCGTGACTGCCGGAGGAGGCAACCAAGCGGAAAATCGGACGCAATAAATAATGCCCCCCAACCACGAGCACTATAAGTACTAGCACACCGGTTAGTACCGTTTGGGTAACGCCAGCCTCGTTAGCGGTTGTGTCGGTCACACCCAACAGGGGTAGCAAAGCAAGTAATGGAATAACGGCCATGTCTTGAAACAACAAGATGGCAAAAGATGAGCGGCCGTGCACAGTGTTGAGTTGTTTTTTCTCCGCGAGCATTTGCAGCACAAATGCCGTGGATGAGAGCGACAGGCCAAGTCCAACTATAATGGCGGTCGAGATGGGTAAATCCAGAGCGATTCCAACCATAGCAAGCAGCAAGCCTGTGATCAGCACCTGGGCCAAGCCCATGCCGAAGATGGAGCGCCGCAATACCCACAAGCGCGAGGGTTGCAGTTCAAGACCGATAAGGAACAGTAGTAACACCACGCCCAATTCTGAAAAATGCAGAATGTTGTCGACACCGGTAATCAAGCTGAAGCACCATGGCCCAATCACTACGCCAGCGACCAGATAGCCCAGCACGGAGCCGAAACCGAGTTTACTAAAGATGGTCACCGCAATAATCGCTGCCCCTAGAAAAATCGCGGCTTCATGGATAAAGCTCATACTTAAGTAACCTGTGTTTTATTTTTCTGTTAAAAATACAGAATAGCAAAAAGCCACCCCTTTCGCTCTTGCTAGCAGCATAGAATTACAGAAGCGATGAAACACAACTAGGTTGCAGCGGCGTTATACACCCAATGAGCAATAACGCCGCTTGAAAAGAATGGGATGAAGTAGAATACCTTCAACTAACAGAGTATTCCGTCAAGCATTTCCAGAATATTTCCCCAGCCCCCTTCATGGTTAGAACGGCTTTCCTCATCAGGAAATTTCACATGAGTGAGCTCTATGCTAGTAGCATTTTCATCAATAGGTTTAAGGTGTAAAGTAACGATACTTCCATCAATAGAAAACGGTGATATCCAGGTAAAAACTAATTTAGTTGGATGCACTATTTCTATGTATTTTCCTGTGTGTGGAATCTCTTTTTCACCTACCTGCATATAAATAGCAAAACTCCCGCCTACACGGGGGTCGCTTTCTGTTTTTGGATTAGGCATGCCCGGCATAGGCAACATGAATTGAGATAATCTATCGGTGCTTAACTATGCATTAAATACTTTTTCTATGGGTGCGTTTATAATTTTCGATACATCTACTTTTAAATCAGTCATTTTTTTGATCTCCAGAATTTAGTATTTCATCCAGCTTAATCAGCCGTATTTCCCATATAGATTTAAGTTCTGAAAACCACCTTTCGACCTCAGCTAGTAGTTTTAAGTCCGCTTCAATCCAATGCGTTCTACCGATTTTTTTTCTTTTTAATAAGCCTGCTTTTTCAAGTATCTTTATGTGTAACCACTGCTATCAAGTGATGTTGATTTACCAGTAGAATACGATAATTTTTCACCATCAACATTTAAGTCCATTCCAGACAAACCTAAATATGTTGCACTATATCCACTTGCATCCGAACCATAAAAAAAATCAAGCACAACTAAATCTGGCGATGTATTTTTCCATCGCGTACCTAATTGAACCTCGTTAGGTGACCACGTTTCTTTTGATTCATAAAGCCAATTTGGTGAAACTTTAATAGTTTTAGCACCATCAAAAGTAGCGATATCTTCTGAGATAACACCTATTCCTGCCATTTTATTCATTGAATCTGCCATGCCAGCGCAGCTTGTTAATATAGGCACAGCAACAAGGAGAACTAGAATGTTCATATATCTTCTCATTAAGCATTTTCCTTTTTTGATGCTGATCTGCGGCTATCGTGTAGCCCCTAAAGTCCGATTTTTGCTTTGCGCTACTGACATTACGCGCGAGGCTAATACTAGATTACTAGTTTTACGGGTATCATGGAAATTATGTGATGCGGTAGCTGATAGGTGGCCAATAATGAGGGAATTCTCGCACGCTTAAGAGAAGCAAACCCTGAAAAACACCTAGAGTATTAACCGTTTAGTAACACCCCCCCCATTTTTTTAATGTTGGGCTTTTTGTTGGGTATATAGAAAATCAAAATGCAACACATTGATTTTTATATGGTATTGGCGGAGAGGGAGGGATTCGAACCCTCGGTACGCTTGTGACGCACACACACTTTCCAGGCGTGCTCCTTCGACCGCTCGGACACCTCTCCATAGTTTCTGTGCCGTTACTAGGGCGCAGGACGCGTCAGGGTATAACAGGACTCGACTTCATGCAATAAATGAAACAGTTGCTCGAAATAATCTTTTTATTATTAGAAGTTTAGCTATCAACTGACCGAATTTATTCGGGCCATTCGAGTGAATAATTAAACGCATGACTATAGCGGTCACCTTGGCAGTCCAGCACAAATTCAACCACCCAATCCCCGCCCATGGAAAATTGCCGGCTACGTCCGACAAATTCACCTAAACGCTTTCCAGCCGTCATAAGCCCATAGTCCTCATCATGACTCATCGCCATTCCAGGCATATAGTGACGAAAACGAAGCTGACAAGCCTTAGGTGGCGTGCGCCCCTCATCTTTCAGCTTCACATTGAAAGACGCATCAAAACCCACTTTCGGCGGCGAAGGATCTGAAAGCATCACCATCTGATAAGGGCCCAATACTGCATTTTTTTCTTCTCCTCCACTACAGCCTGACAGAAAGAGGACGATAAATATCAATAGGATACAAATTTTCAACAAATTGTCTGAATACATGGCCGTCACTTACATTTTTAGAATCAAAAAAACAGTCTAATAGATATGCGCAAACAGCACCAACTCATCAGCACTCTGCTTATCATTATCTTTCTGATATGCGGGTCGACTTTTGCCAACGCGCAAAACGATCCCTTATCTGAGCTTAAAACAACCATTCGCAGTAAATATCCCAGCATTAGTTTTGTCACATCAAAACAACTGAGCAAATGGCTAGCACCCGATAGTAAGAAAGAAATCATAATTTTTGACGTGCGCTCTAGAGAAGAGTACGAAATCAGCCACATCAAAGGCGCAACTTACATCGAAGACTTCGATCACGCTTTAGTTATATTATTTGGAAAAATGAAAGACACACTGATCGTCACCTATGATTCTGTCGGACTGCGCTCAGCCAAATTCACTGACAAGTTAACTGCACGCGATTTCAGCAATGTCTACAATCTTGAAGGATCAATATTTGAATGGGCGAACAACGGGTACCCGATTTACAAGGGATCACAACGCGCCACTAAAGTTCACCCCAATGATCTTTGGTGGGGACGCTATTTAAAAAACGAACTTAGTTCCTGGTAGGAAAATGATCTTTAGTCTCGCCGTGAAGAGATCCTTCGCTATCACTCAGGATGACAACCAGGTCAAAACTTCTTCTGTATCAATTCTATTTTGTATCCGTCCGGGTCTTCTACAAAGGCGATCACGGTTGTTCCATGTTTTTTCGGGCCGGCTTCGCGCACCACATTTCCATCACGCCGTTTGATTTCATCACAGGTTGCATAAGCGTCATCAACTTCAATCGCAACGTGACCAAAGGCATCGCCAAGTTCATAACTGTTCTGTTCCCAGTTCCAGGTTAATTCAATAACCGCTGAGCTGGCTTCGTCGTCATAACCCACAAAGGCTAAAGTAAATTTTCCTTCCGGGTATTCATTACGCCGCAGCAATTTCATACCAAGCACTTCGGTATAAAACTTCAACGACCGTTTCAGGTCAGTGACACGAAGCATGGTATGGAGAATGCGCATGGGTTTTTCGTTAGAAGTAAGGAGGTAGGCGTGAAGCGTAACGATGCACTATCTACAAGGTCACCCTGAACGACAGTGAAGGATCTTCTGCTGAAGTGGCATGAGATCCTTCACTATCGTTCAGGATGACAATGCGCGAGAAACGCCTCGCACCTCACACCTTACCCTTACGCCGTGCTGCAATACGCAGACGCAGCGCATTCAGCTTGATAAACCCTTCAGCATCTTTCTGATCATAGCTACCGGCATCATCTTCGAAGGTGGCAATGCTTTCATCAAAAAGGCTATCGCTGTCAGACTTACGCCCAACGACAGTAATATTGCCTTTATATAGCTTCAGTCGCACAACACCATTCACAGATTTTTGTGACTCATCAATCATCGCCTGCATCATCTCGCGCTCTGGACTCCACCAATAGCCGTTATAAATCAAGCTGGCATAGCGTGGCATCATTTCATCTTTAAGATGCATGGCTTCGCGATCCAGCGTGATGGACTCAACTGCACGATGCGCTTTGAGCATAATGCTGCCACCCGGCGTTTCATAACAGCCGCGCGCTTTCATTCCAACATAACGATTTTCCACAATGTCGGTACGACCAATACCATTAGCGCCACCCACCTCGTTCAACTTCGCCAATACCGTTGCTGGCGTCATGCTCTCGCCATCTATGCTGACAATATCGCCGCCCTGAAAACCTAACTCAATATATGTCGCTTGATCCGGAGCTTGTTCGGGTGAGACGCTCCACTTCCACATGTCCGCTTCAGGTTCTACCCAAGGGTCTTCGAGAATGTCACCTTCATAGGAAATATGCAGCAGATTGGCATCCATCGAATAAGGTGATTTAGTGCCACGTTTCTGCTCAATCGGAATGTTGTGATCGCTGGCATAGGTCAATAATTTATCTCGCGAATTCAGATCCCATTCTCGCCACGGTGCAATAATAGAAACACCGGGTTTAAGCGCATAAGCGCCCAATTCAAAACGTATCTGATCATTGCCTTTACCGGTCGCACCGTGTGAGATCGCATCGGCACCGGTTTCGGTAGCAATTTCAACCAGACGTTTAGCAATCAGCGGACGCGCAATTGAAGTGCCGAGTAAATATTCACCTTCGTAAATCGTATTAGCGCGAAACATCGGGTATACGTAATTTTTGACAAACTCTTCGCGCAGATCTTCGATGTAAATCTCTTTAACACCCATTGCTTCAGCTTTACTGCGCGCGGGTTCAACTTCTTCACCTTGACCAACATCAGCGGTAAATGTCACCACTTCGCAATCGTAAACATCCTGCAACCAACGCAAAATGACAGAAGTATCAAGACCACCGGAATAGGCCAGAACAACTTTATTAATTTTCGACGCTTTTTTAATCGACATAGGATTTATTTTTTTCTCTTCGCAGAACGACGCAAGCGTGACAATAAACGCCGCGCCATTTCACCAAACATTTCGGTTTGAGTCGGATGCGGATGAATCGCAGCCGCCACTTGATCCAGCGTCATATCCCCTGCCACCATCATCACCGCTTCACCAATCAACGTGTCTGCATGATCCGCAAGAAAATGAACGCCCAGAATACGACGGGTTTTTTTGTCTGCAACAATTTTGATCATACCGAGTATTTCATTGGTGATCATCGCTTTGGCATCAATGCTCATCGGCATTTTAACCTCGGCGGCATCAAAGCCTTTGGCTTTTGCCTCATCCAGCGACAGACCAACAAAGGCCGCCTCGGGTCGTGTAAAAATCACACCACAGTCTTTATCCTGATCATACTTGGCGTTTTCACCGGCAATAGTCATTGCGGCAACACGGCCCTGCTGTCCCGCAGTATGCGCTAACATCAAACCACCGATAACATCACCGACAGCAAAGATATGCGGCACGCTAGTACGACCACTGGCATCGACTTTGATCACACCACTATCAATCGCCACAGCGGCTTTATCGAGCTGCAGCGCATCCAGCGCCGGACGTTTGCCGGTTGCCATAATGACGTAATCACATGCAAGCTTGTATTCTTTACCTTCAGCATCGCTGTAAGCAACCTTCATTTCACCGGCCACACCTGCAATCGTTCCAACTTTAACCGACGTCTTAATATTCAGATTAGGGTCATCACACAAAATACCTGTGAGATTTTTCGCGATCTCGGGTTCGACTTCTGCAAGAATTCTGTCCTGACCTTCGAGCAATGTCACCTTGCTGCCAAAGTCCTGAAAGATCTGTGCCATTTCCAAACCGATCGCACCGCCACCGACGACGACCAGTTTTTTCGGAACACCTTCAAGCTCCCACACAGTGTCAGAGGTCAACACTCCGCCAGAGACTAAACCTTCCTGTGCACCCGGAATTGGCGGCACAAAAGGTGGCGCACCGGTGGCAATCACGGCGCAACCAAAGCTAATCGTCTCACCTTGTTTGCCATTACCCTGCGGTGCGCGCTGGTGCGGGTTATCGTTATTACCTGAACTATCAACAAACAATTGATGATCACCCGTAAAGGACGCAAAACCCTGTATAACTTTAATCTTAACGCCAGTGTCAGTTTTCAACGCCATCTCGCCGCGCGTCTCCAACACATTACGACGGGTTTTCTCCATCAGCGCCCAATCAAGCTTCGCTTTGTTGGTGCCCATCACACCCAGATGTTCATCATGGGCACGATCACGAATACGATCAGCCGCTGCACGCCATGCTTTGGATGGAATACAACCACGCCATAAACATTCGCCACCCGGGAAAGGTGAATCATTTATCATCGCGACTTTAAGGCCATGTTCAACCAAGTCTCGGGCACAGTCTTCACCGCCCGGGCCACCACCGATCACCACCACATCGTAATCCCAATCGCCTTCAGGGATAGCAGGCCCTACCGGCCCCATCCAGGATTCAGGTTGTTCGATATTTTGTTTCAAGGCATTTAAATACATTGCCACCTGCGCACCGTTTACAACACGATGATCTGCCGTCATGGTCAATGGCATGCCATCTGGGCCCGCTGCTGCAATTGCTAAAATTGCAGCAATGCCCGGAGTAGGAATCGCATCGAAATGCGTCACACCCATCATGCCCATATTTGAAACCATGAACGTCGGGTTCGAAAATTCATCCGGGCTTAAACGACGACCACGCGCCTTACCTACTAAATCTTTCCAGCCATCGTTAAGTTCATCGAGACTGCGCGATTCACAGCCACGCAACACCGGCACAACTAAACCCCCATCATCCGCAGCCACCGCCATACCAATATCAACCTGCGAACGCTCAATCAGCTTATCCACTGGCTGATAAGCCCAATTCATTTCAGGATAATCCTGCATTGCTAGTGCGCAAGCCTTGGCAATGGCCACCGTGACCGACACACCGTTTTTCTTTGCAGCGCGTATCAGTGCAGCAGGTTGCGCGTTAACCGTTACGTGGAAGGTTGGCATGGTTAACGAACCTGCCATATTCCGACTAATCGCTCGCTCCATCGCACTCATCTTACGACCATCACCTGGCACTTGAACTTCAGGACTTGCGGCCGCAGCCATTTGACCAGAAGCCTGACCTCCTGCAGCAATAACATCAGCGGCAACAATAACACCCGCCGGGCCAGTGCCATTCAAGCCATTAAGATCGACTCGCATTGCGGCAGCCAACTGACGCGCAAAAGGACTGGCAGACTTGTTGCTCGGACGTGGCGCGGGCGAACCAGAATTCCCCGATGTAATCGCCGGCGCAACGGCTTGCGCAGAAGACTGCGCCGCAACGGAATCATCATGTGACACTGTGGCAACCGCAGAAGCGCTGCTGGCAACGGAATCATGATCAACCTGTTCCGCCGTTTCCACCAGATAAGCTATCGCGCCACCTACCGGTACCACCGCATCAATCGCAGAGATCGGCCCAGACAAATAACCTTCACGGAATACTTCAACATCCATGATCGCTTTATCGGTTTCAACCTGAGCTACAATGTCACCACGCTGAATCTTATCGCCAGGTTGCTTGCTCCATTCAACCACCAACCCTTCCGTCATCGTATCCGACAACTGAGGCATCTTGATGGTAAATAAAGCGCCCTGTGGAGTTTCATCAACAGCAGTTTGAGCAATCGAATCAGTCTGTTCTTCTGGCTCATCAACATCCGCTGGTGCAACTGTCGAAGCACTCTCAACGGAGACACTTTCATTTGAAATACTCGCCTGATCAGCTACGATGAATGCCATCGCATTTCCGACAGGAATAGTGCTATCCACTTCTGCCAAAGGTCCCGACAAATAACCTTCACGAAACACTTCAACATCCATGATCGCCTTGTCGGTTTCAACTGTTGCAACAATGTCGCCACGTTCTATTTTGTCACCCATGTTTTTTTCCCAGCTAACAACGACCCCTTCGGTCATCGTATCGGACAGCTGTGGCATTTTTATCGTATATCTTTCAGACATGATTTCCGTTCTATTTCCAGAAAAATTATGAAACCCTAAAACCTAAAAAGCGAAAGCCTGTACGTTGTTACTACAACAGGCTTTCACTCTTTAACGTATTTTAAGACTATTAAATTATGCTACCTATTTCAGGCTTTACCAAACATTCCTAACACTGTCTCAACAACATTGCTGGCATTCGGTATTGCCGCCTTTTCCAAACCATGATTAAAAGGGATGGGCACATTGAGCGCAGACACACGGCACGGCGCGGCATCCAGTTCGAAAAAACAATCCTCATTGAGAATGCTGATCACTTCAGAGCCAACACCCACTGGCGCTTCGGCCTCTTCCACGACAATCGCTTTATGCGTTTTCGCCACAGAAGCACGAATACCTTCACGATCCAACGGGCTAAGTGAATACAGATCAATTACTTCAGCATTTATACCATGCTTGCTGGCTAAAGTTTCAGCCGCTTGCTGACACCAATGCACAGAAATATTGTAACCGAAAAGAGTCACGTCACTGCCTTCACGCACTACTTCAGAACCTTCTAACGGAAGAAAAAATTCCTCGTCCGGTACTTCGCCTTTCATGTTGTACATCAATTCATGCTCGTTAATGAACACTGGATCGTTGCAACGTACCGCAGACTTAAGTAAACCATAAGCTTGCCTAGGTGTTGAAGGCGTAACGACACGCAAACCGGCAATACCCATAAAAACCTTTTCCATACGTGCTGAATGCTGCGCTCCAAGCTGATGCGCAGTACCACCAGGTGAACGAATCACTACTGGCGCTTCAAGTTGACCACCTGACATATAACGCACCTTAGCCGCGGTATTAACAATTTGATCCAATGCCAACCAAGCAAAATTCACTGACATGATTTCAATAATCGGGCGCACACCTACAAACGAAGCGCCAATACCCAATCCCGTGTAACCGCCTTCAGAAATTGGCGTATCAATGATGCGCTCTTCACCGTATTTTTCATACAAACCCTGTGTTGCTTTATACGTCCCGCCTGCAACAGCGATATCTTCACCCATCGCAATCACCATAGGATCATGAGTCATTTCTTCATCATGGGCACGGCGAATGGCTTCCCAATACATAATCTCAGCCATCAGTGTTTGCCTCCCAAAACATAAGGATCATTTTCAGCGAGCACATATTTTTCCACTTCACTAACAGGAGGCTCAGGTGATTCTTCAGCAAACTTAATCACCTCGTTTTCTATCTCGTCGATAATTTCTTTATCCATTGTCTTGAACGATTCCAAAGAAGCTTCTCCCGCTTCAATCAAGCGATCACGCAAAATCAAAATAGGATCACGTTTCAGCCAAGTACCTTCTTCATCTTTAGAACGATAGGCGTTGGAATCGGACATGGAATGGCCACGATAACGATAAGTCATCAGCTCAAGAAAATAAGGACCTTTACCGGAACGTACATGTTCAACAGCCGTCTGCGCCGCCTCATAAACCGTTTCAATATCCTGCCCATCAACCTGGGCAGACGGAATGTCATAAGCCGCAACACGCTTGTATTGATCCAGCACGGCAGTTGAACGTTCAATGCGCGTGCCAATGCCGTAGAGGTTATTCTCACAAATATATAAAACAGGCAAATTCCAAACCTTAGCCATGTTCAATGATTCATGAAAAGATCCCTGATTATTCGCTGCATCACCGAGAAAGCAGATGGAAATCTCGTCGCTGCCTTTCAACTTGATGCCTTTGGCAATACCTGCCGCAAGCGGAAAAGGCCCACCAACCAGCGCATAACCACCCATAAAATGGTTTGCAACATCAAAGATATGCATCGAACCACCACGCCCCTTACTGGAGCCAGTCTCTTTGCCATAGAGCTCAGCCATCACCACTTTTGGGTCAGAGCCGCACTTAATCGCATGAACGTGATCACGGTATCCGGTGATTACATAGTCAGAACCCGGCCGAGCCGCTTCCAGCACACCTAAGGCACAAGCTTCTTCACCTGAATACAAATGCAAAAACCCACCGATCTTGCGTTCAACATAAGCTTCGTAACAACGCTCCTCAAAACGTCTCGCGTATAACATTTCACGCAGCAAGCGTTTTTTAACTGCAATATCCATTGGACTCTTACTCATACTATCCATTCCATTCTGGAGGTAGTCCGGCATAACACTCATGTATAACCACCTTTAATCGTTTTTAGTTTAAGAAAAAATACTTCAAAGAAATTCAAAGCATTAAGAAAGCACCTGTGGCACTTTCATTCGCCCTGTTTTCATTTTACCGTCATCAAACCTATCTAAATATTGGCAACTATGTACAAATGTAGCCAGATTAACGGTCAACACGGCTTAAATTTTTATCAACAAAATTGAGAAAATATCCCGATAGCGCGTATGATCGTTTTTTTCTGCCATAAGGTCAAGAATGACCTTTCTAATTATAAGTGAATAGGCATGCCAAAAACCACTGTTACACAGCACATTAAGCCGAGTAAAAACGAAGATATTGATGCGCAAAGCCACCTTATCATCGTCATAAACGATGATAAATGGTCACGCTTCCCCTACCAAAAGACGCTGGAACAGCGCTATATACGTGCAAACATCAGTGTTTCAGAGGTTCTGTGCACCGACCTGCCCAATGACAAGAGCAGCCACGTCACATTGGCGCGCATCGGAAAAAATGCCAGCACATTCGAACTGCTGACTCTGGCACGCAAACTTGCTGCCGCCCAGCTCAAACAGTCGCCGCAACACATCGCCATATTATTGCCGAGCCTTGGTAAACGCCTTGGCGAGCAAATGGCCAATGCACTTATGGCGGCACTGAGCGCTGGCAGCTACGCGATGCCCAGCTATAAAAGCGTAGAAAAATCGACCAAAGATAAATCAGGCCAAAACAAACCGAACAACATTAAACCGTTGAAGAATATCCATTTTCTAGGCTTGGCTCAGAAAATTGATTTTAAACGCACACTGGCAGAAGCTGATGGCAACAACCTCGCACGTGAACTCACCACGCTGCCGCCGAATAAACTCACCCCCGCGCTCTACCGCAAGCGCCTCAGTGCTCTGAGTAAAAAACACGGCTGGAAAATGCGCGTTCATGGCATCAAGGCATTGCAAGACCGCAAAGCTGGCGCCTTTCTTGCCGTCGCACAGGGCAGCAGCGAACAAGACGCCTGCATCGTTCATCTGCGCTATACACCATCAAAAACAAAAAAAACTCCCAAACTGGCACTTGTCGGCAAAGGCATCTGTTTCGACACGGGCGGTGTCAACTTGAAACCCGCCAAACACATGCTTGGCATGCACGAAGACATGCAGGGCAGCGCTGTCGCACTCGGCACACTGCTGGCGCTAAGCCAACTCAAAGTCCCGTTTCAGATCGATTGCTGGTTGGCACTGGCGCAAAACCACATTGGACCGCGTGCCTATAAACAGAATGACGTTGTCACCGCCGCAAATGGCACAACAATTGAAATTATGCACACCGATGCCGAAGGGCGCATGGTGTTAGCGGACACGCTAAATTTCGCTGTTAAAGAAAAACCCCAGCTCATTCTCGACTACGCCACCCTCACTGGCACCTGCGTTTACGCACTGGGCACACGCTACAGCGGCGCATTCACCAATCGAGATGCGTTGACATCACAACTTATAGCCGCCGGCCGCAGCAGCGGCGAACGGGTCTGGCCATTCCCTCTCGATGACGATTACGACTCAGAACTGGACAGCGAGATAGCTGACATCAAACAATGCTCGCTGGACGGCACTGCCGACCATATTCTCGCAGCACATTTTCTAAAGCGATTCGTAGCCGACACACCCTGGGTTCATATCGACCTCGCTTCCGGCAACCACAAAGGCGGCCTGGCCCACATTCCCACCGATATTACCGGTTTTGGCGTACGCTACACTACGTCACTGTTATTGGATAACAAACTGCTGGACACGAAATTATTAGATAAGGTGCAATCATAATGGACTCACGCATCACCGACCTTGAAATACGCATCACTCACCAGGAATCCACACTGGAAGAGCTCAACGACACGATTATTCATCAACAACGCGACATCGATAAATTACAACGGGATATTATTGCTTTAACAGATCAGATACGTTCGCTACAGCAGTCCCCCGCCGCACCAGCGGGCGAAGAGACGCCGCCGCACTACTGATTATAGGGGTGAGGAATATATCAACACATGTATTTTTGACACTCAAGGCCTAAGCCGGATAACCTTAAGTGAGATATTTAAGAATAGCGCAAGAAACTTAGCTATGTGGCATGAGATCCTTCGCTGTTGCTCAGGATGACAATGTAAATCAGGCTGGTAGCTCAATTTTGTCATCCTGAGCAACAGCGAAGGATCTCGCACTAAAAAAACCAGTGCGAACACATAATCACAAATTAGCAAGCCTTGCTTAAAGACAGCATTTTAAAACGGCCGATTTTGAGCCAATTCTTTTCCTGAAATTTAATTTGTAAGGATGTGACATGAGTGAACAATCTCCCCTGCTAGAAGCCCAGCAATCTTTTGCTAACGCTGTACCTTTGCGTTCTTTGAAGAGTGAATCCTGCAAACTGGAAAATGCATTGGGACGCACTTTAGCCAGCGACTTAACCGCACCTACTGACATGCCTCCTTACCACCGCGCGATTGTTGAAGGTTTTGTGGTGAATACTGCCGACACTCAGAGCGCTAGTGAAGAAGCGCCGGTTTCATTCGCCATCAAAGGTGAAGTAAAACCCGGCGACACCTGCTGCCCCGCTATCGAACCGGGTTGCGGCTTAAGAGTTTCAACAGGCAGCATCTTGCCTGACGGGTCTTATTCAACCGTACGCATGTGGGAAGTCAACATCGACGGTGATAGTTTTACAGTCAGTCGTCCTTTCCCTCCGCGCTTTTTCATTGAAGACAAAGGTTGTGATCTGGCAGAAGATTCTGTGGCTATTCCAGCAGGAACACAACTCAACCCACTCGATATCGGCACCATTGCCTCAATGGGTATCGACACTGTTGAAGTTTCAAGCAAAGCAATCGTTTCCATTTTTTCTTCCGGCGATGAAGTCATTCCTTACACAGACTCAATGACCCCCGGTGCAATTCGTGACAGTAATTCACTGATGCTGGCAGCGGCCGTCAGCGAGGCCGGCGCGACACCAAAAATCGTCGGCATCATGCAGGATGACTTCGATAAATTCGTTAGCGCAGTCAAACAAGCTTTAAAAAGCAGCGACATGATTTTGATTTCTGGTGGCACCGCCATCGGTGACCGTGACTTCATTTCTGATCTTTTGAAAGAAACCGGTCAACTACTGATTGATGGCGTGCCTATGCGTTCAGGTCGCCCCTTAATCATGGGCATATCCGGCAACACACCAATGGTATGCGTGGCCGGTCATCCGCCCGAAGCGCTGCGTGGCTTCCATCTGTTTGGTAAAGCTGCTTTAAACCGCATGACTGGAAGTAATGCGCCAATGCCTGAAGATGCAGTGCCGCAGTCGTAAGCAGTAACTATTAAAAGTTAAATTAACTGAAAACCATGGAAACACTCACGCTAACGCAGCCTGACGATTGGCATTTGCACCTGCGCGATGGTGCGGCGCTGCAAACCACTGTTGCGCACACGGCCAAGCAATTTGCTCGCGCCATCGTAATGCCGAATTTGGCTCCACCTGTTATTAATACTGAGCTGGCACTGACCTATCGAAATAGAATCATCGAATGCATACCCGACGGTCTGCACTTTGATCCACTGATGACGCTCTATCTAACCGACAAAACTGATGCTGAAGAAATCGCACGGGCAGCTGACTGTGAACACATCAAAGCGGTTAAACTTTACCCTGCGGGGGCCACCACCCATTCCAGTGCGGGTGTCACAGACCTGAGTGCGATTTACCCCACACTTGAGGCCATGCAACAACATGATCTACCGCTATTGGTTCATGGCGAAGTAACATCATCCGACATCGATATTTTTGATCGTGAAAAAATCTTTATCGAGCAGCATCTGGCTCCGCTGGTAGAACACTTTCCCGCGCTACGTGTAGTGATGGAACATGCCACCACCAAAGATGCCGTGGACTTTGTCAGCGCTGCTCCCGCACAGATCGCAGCAACAATAACGCCACAACACTTGATGCTAAATCGCAATGCGCTACTTGCTGGCGGCATACAACCGCATCATTATTGTCTGCCGGTATTAAAACGTGAACTGCATCGACAAGCACTGGTTACTGCAGCCATCAGCGGCAACAGTAAATTTTTTCTTGGAACAGACAGCGCGCCGCACGAGCAACAACGCAAAGAATCTGCCTGTGGCTGTGCAGGAATCTATTCCGCCCATGCTGCGATCGAACTGTATGCAGAAGTGTTTGAACAGGCCGATGCGCTTGATCGGCTGGAAGGTTTCGCCAGTTTCTTTGGCGCAGATTTTTATCGATTACCGCGCAACAGCGACACCATCACTCTGCAAAAACAGTCATGGACTGTTCCCGATGTTTACCCATTCAGAGATGGGTCATTAATACCCTTCCGCGCCGGGCATCAGCTAAGCTGGAAGCTAAAGTAAACTAATGTACCTCTCACCTCACCCCTAACACCTCACGCACATGCCCGAAGATACTCATAAAATATCCGACCGCTTTCGCGGCTATCTGCCCGTCGTCGTTGACATCGAAACAGCCGGGTTTAATGCCGCGACAGATGCAATGCTGGAAATTGCTGCCGTCACCATCCGCATGGACGAAAACGGTCTAATTCATCCCGACCAGTCAGTGGCCTGTCACGTCGAACCTTTTCCCGGTGCTAACCTTGAAGCCGAAGCGCTTGCTTTTAACGGCATCGATCCTCACCACCCTTTTCGCATGGCGAAAAAAGAAGAGGATGCGCTGCGCGAAATTTTTTCAGTGGTGCGTAACGCCGTCAAAACCAGCGGCTGCAAACGCGCTATTCTGGTCGGACACAATCCTGCTTTTGATATTTCATTTCTCAATGCCGCGGTAGCGCGTACGAAAATCAAACGCAATCCTTTCCATCCATTTAGCACCTTCGACACCGTCACACTCGGCGGCCTTGCCTATGGGCAAACAGTGCTAGCGCGAGTCGCCACAGCGGCAGGTTTGGAATGGGACAGTAGCGCAGCACACTCTGCAATCTATGACACACAACAAACAGCAGAGCTGTTCTGCATCATTACCAATGAATGGGCTGGATTAAAATCGTTACGAAATAAACTTGGGAAAGAAACAATAGAAAATAAAACCTGACAGCGGTTTCTCAAGCGATGCGGACGAACGCCCGCATCGCTAAAAACTAACTGATAAATTTAATTACGCAGCACGGCCTAACGCAGTATCAACCAGCGCTTTTAATTCACCGCTTTGATATAACTCAATCACTATATCGCAACCGCCGACTAATTCACCTTTAATGTACAACTGCGGAAACGTTGGCCAATCTGCATAAGCCGGCAAACTCGCACGAACCTCTTGATCAGCCAGAATATTGATATGCGCAAATTCGGCTTCACAGGCCTGAAGCGCCTGCACGGTGTGGCTGGAAAAACCACATTGCGGAAACTGCGGTGTGCCCTTCATATACAAAACGATCGGTGCACTACCGATCTGCTCTTTGATGCGTTCAATAACATCCATAAACTCTACCTCTAAGCTACTCTTTGAATAATTGCTGGATTATACAGTAATATTACCTTAGCATTCTAGTCAGGTATAAGCAGCAATATCATATACCCTTTTAAAATCAACAAAGTTGCAGGTTTAACAGACCTTTCGTAGAATGTTTTTCCGGTCTGTTAACCGGCTACAAGCCCTCAGGAGAATTTAATGGAACACAAACTGCCCGAGCTACCCTATGCAATGAACGCACTGGAGCCTCATATATCTGCGGAAACGCTGGAATACCACTATGGCAAACATCACCAGACCTATGTGACGAATCTGAACAACTTGATCAAAGGCACAGAGTTCGAAGATAAGAGCCTTGAAGATATTATTGCCAGCGCATCCGGCGGCCTCTTCAATAATGCTGCTCAAATCTGGAACCATACTTTTTACTGGAACTGCCTGAGCCCAAATGGCGGCGGCGCACCCAGCGGCGACTTAGCCAAAGCGATAAATGATGCTTTTGGTTCATTCGATGAATTCAAAACCAAGTTTAGCCAAACTTCTATCACCACCTTTGGCGCTGGATGGGGATGGCTGGTGAAAAATGCGGACGGTTCTATCGAACTGGCCAGCACCAGCAATGCCGGCACGCCTTCTACAGACGGCAAAACAGCATTGCTGACCTGCGATGTTTGGGAACATGCCTATTACATCGATTACCGAAACGCCCGCCCTAAATATGTGGAAAGTTTCTGGAATCTGGTGAACTGGGATTTCGTTGCGAAAAACTTCGCTGGATAAAAAACAAGATCTAATTCGCGGGGGGGAATATTTCCCCCGCACTTCAAATCGCATCACAATATAACACCGCGGCAATCACCTCACAGCCTATGAACTGTTATAAATTTTTTTTAATCGTGCTTGCATCTTTAAGCATTGCGGCCTGTGATATGCACCCGGATATGCACACTTTATCCTCTAACAAAGAAGGTTCCGCTGCCCGCGTCATCGCCGCGAACAATGGCTGCATGGGCTGCCATGCGGTTGCAACTACAATTGTCGGACCGGCATGGAAAAGAGTGTCTCAGCGCTATAAAAACACTGAAAATGCTAAAGATTTATTGATTGCCAAAATTAAATCCGGCAGCAAAGGTAACTGGAATGCCGAGACCAAAGGACAAACCATGCCTGGTTTCGAAGGGCGCATGACTGACGAAGAAATATCCATTGTCGTCGATTATATTTTGGCGCTTGATACTACAATCCAAAACTAAACTAATGATAAACAGGCCACACCATGGATCGTGAAAAAACACTGAAACTCTTACGCCGACACAGCGCAAAAGATGATTGCGAAAAACAACATCTCGAACAAACCATCGCCTTTGTAGAAAAATATGAAAACTGTCATGAGCGAAATTTAAGTGTCGGCCACATTACTGCTTCAGCATGGATTACTGATCCTCAGCGCAGCCACGCATTAATGACGCACCATAAAAAACTGGATCGCTGGTTACAACTCGGCGGACACACAGAAGATGATGCTGACATTCTCAGCGCTGCGCTGCGTGAAGCAAGGGAAGAATCTGGCCTATTGGAAATCATCCCCGTTAGTAGAGCAATTTTTGATGTCGATGTTCATACCATACCAGCGCACAAAGATGAACCAGAACATTTTCACTTTGACATTCGTTTTCTACTCGAAGCCCGCCACTCAGACACATTAATCATTTCCAGCGAATCAAAAGATCTGCGCTGGTTTACGCCCAACGAGCTCGAAGCCTTAAATGAAGGGCCATCGATAGACCGAATGACGCATAAAATGCTGGCTTTACAATAATCCCCCCCAGCCACTTTAAAGCATAGATTGCACTTATCCACAAACCGCTATATTCTTAAGGGTCGTTTCAAATTATATTAAGAGCAGCATTGGGTGCTGCTTTTTGTTTTTTAACCACGGCTAATTATTTTAGGCTTATACAACTCAGGACTCTGTGATGTCTGACCATTTAATGTCTACCTATGCGCGCTTACCTGTCACCTTCGAACGCGGTGAAGGGGTTTGGCTGTGGGACAACAAAGGCAATAAATATCTAGATGCACTCAGCGGTATTGGCGTCTGTGGCTTAGGCCATGCGCACCCTGCCGTCGCTGAAGCGCTGAGCAAACAAGCCAGCACCCTAATCCACACCAGCAATCTTTACAACATTCCTTCACAGCAAGCATTAGCTGAAAAACTATGTGCGCTAGCCAATATGGACAAAGCCTTTTTCTGTAACTCCGGAGCGGAGGCCATCGAGACCAGCATCAAATTAGCGCGACTTTACGGCCACAATAAAGGCATCGATCGCCCCAGCGTCATTGTCACAGAAAACAGTTTTCACGGCCGCACTCTGGCGACGCTTTCTGCAACCGGCAACCGCAAGGTTCAGGCTGGTTTCGAACCACTAGTACAAGGCTTTATTCGTGCTCCCTACAATGACATTGAAGCGTTGAAAGCCGTCGCGAAAAACAGTCCTGACGCAGTGGCTATTCTGGTAGAACCGATTCAAGGTGAAGGTGGCATCAATATACCCGACGCAGATTACTTGTCATCAATCCGCACACTCTGCGATGAACAGGGCTGGCTGATGATGCTTGATGAAATACAAACCGGCATCGGTCGCACGGGGCAGTATTTTGCTGCTCAGCATCATAACGTCGTTGCAGACGTTGTTGCCGTCGCCAAAGGACTGGGCAACGGTGTACCAATCGGAGCTTGTTTGGCAAGAGGAATGGCCGCCACGACCTTCCAGGCAGGCACACACGGCTCAACATTTGGTGGTAACCCTCTGGCATGTAGCGCAGCACTGGCCGTTTTGAACACGTTAGACAACGAACAACTCATCAAAAAATCACAACTGCAAGGCGCACGTATTCTATCAGCCCTACAAAGCCAACTTACCGACAGCGAAATCGTCGACAACATAAGAGGCCAAGGGTTGATGATCGGCATCGAATTAAAACAGCCCTGCACAGAATTACTAAAACTATGCCTGGATGAAGGCCTGTTAATCAGTATTCAGGCTAACAACGTAATACGTTTACTGCCGCCCTTAATTATCAATGATACTGAAGCTGATTTACTGGTCACCAAATTGGCAAAAATAATCCAGGCTTTTGCTTTATCTCACACTGAAACCCAGCAGTCCTTAGCAGGCTAATAACATGAACTCCCCTCGGCATTTTTTAACCTTATCAGACCTGTCACCAGATGAACTGCGCACATTAATTCAGCGTGCAATAAAATTAAAAACGATGCAGCGTCAAAAGATTCTTTTTGAACCACTGAAAAATATGATGCTCGGCATGATTTTCGAAAAATCATCAACACGCACACGGGTATCATTTGAAACCGCAATGACCCATTTTGGTGGCAATGCTATTTTTCTCTCGCCGCGCGACACTCAGCTGGGACGCGGCGAACCACTTGAGGATTCGGCTCGTGTGCTGTCGCGAATGGTTGATGTCATCATGATTCGTACCTTTGACCATGAAACTGTGGAACGCTTTGCCGCCCACTCACGTGTACCCGTCATTAATGGACTCACCGACCAGTTTCATCCCTGCCAGCTACTCGCTGACATGCAAACGTATTTTGAACACCGTGGTGATATTAGCGGCAAAACGGTTACCTGGATCGGCGACGGCAATAACATGTGCCATTCCTATATAAAAGCGGCCCGACAATTTGGTTTCAGCTTAAACATTGCCAGCCCTGAAGGTTACAAACCCGACGCTGAATTAACTAAACGAAACAGTGATATCGTCAAGTTGTTCGATACTGCTCTGGAAGCCGCAATAGACTCAGACCTGATCGTGACTGATGTATGGGCCAGCATGGGACAAGAAGAAGAAACTTCTCAACGCCATCAAGTTTTTGCAGATTTCCAAGTCAATAAACAAGTCATGGAAAATGCACAACGTGATGCACTTTTCATGCATTGCTTGCCTGCGCACCGTGGAGAAGAGGTTAGCGCCGACGTCATTGATGGTGTGCAAAGTGTTGTTTGGGATGAAGCGGAAAACCGCCTGCACGCTCAGAAGGCACTGCTCGAATTTCTACTCTGCTAAATTAAACGTCACTATGCCGCCACTGCTGCAAGCACAAAATATCGTCTGCCAATACCAAGGACAAACCATCATTGACGGACTGTCATTACATGTTAATGAAGGCACTATCGCCTGTCTGCTGGGCCCCAGTGGCTGCGGAAAAACTACAGTCTTGCGAGCCATTGCCGGTTTTGAACCCCTGCTTGAGGGTGAAATTCTAATTCAGGATACGCTAGCATCACGTCCCGGCTACATCATGCCACCCAACAAACGTGGACTCGGCATGGTTTTTCAAGATTACGCTCTCTTCCCACACATGACATTAACAGACAATGTCAGTTTTTCATTGCGTGGAAAACCAAATGGACGCCGCGCAAGCAGCGCTGCTGAAATGCTTGATCTAGTTGGACTTGACGGCATGGGTAAACGCTATCCTCACGAGCTATCTGGCGGACAACAGCAGCGTGTCGCACTGGCTCGCGCATTAGCCGCCCACCCCAAGCTCTTATTATTAGATGAACCCTTCTCTAATCTCGATGTTGATTTGCGAGAACGACTGGGACAGGAAGTACGCGACATCCTCGAAGACAAAGGCATCACCACATTGATGGTCACTCATGACCAGCATGAAGCCTTCGCACTGGGAGATGTTATCGGCATCATGAATGACGGTCGTATTTTACAGTGGGACACGCCGTTCAATCTCTACCATGAACCTTCCAGCCTGTTTGTTGCTGATTTCATCGGACAGGGCACGCTATTACCGGGGACGATGAGTTCTTCAAATTCTGTTGCAACAGAAGTTGGCAATATCAAAGGTGACCGCGCCTACCCATGGCCAGCCGGCACAAACGTCAATGTACTGTTACGTCCAGATGACATACTCCCCATGCAAGATAGTACATTACGTGGAGAAATCACCCACACGGCATTCAAGGGCGCAGAGATACTGTACACACTGCAACTGCCTACCGGCAACAAAGTCCTCGCCTTATTCCCCAGCCATCAACATCATCACGTTGGTGAAACCGTCGGCATTCAAATTGCCGCCGACCATTTAATCGTTTTTGAACACAGCAATAGCCCTACCTAAAAATCTACAGCCATAAAAAAGCGAGCCCCACATCAGCAGGGCTCGCTTTTTTATTTAACTGTTTAAGCTATATTAGCTATATCAGGTCATTGGTCAGATCCATTCAGATCAAGGCAATTGGGATGACAGATATTCCGCAACGGCTTTAATTTCTTTATCTGTTAACTTTTTAGCAATCGCATTCATCATGCCAGCAGGATCATTACTGCGAACACCACCTTTAAAATCAGTCAGATTTTTAATAATGTAATCACGGTGCTGACCGCCAATTCTTGGGAACTGTGAAACCGATGCAGACTTACCTTTTCCTCGAGGGCCGTGGCAGTTGATACAGCCATAGACACCGGCTTTAGGATTGCCATTTTTAAATAGTTTCTCACCTTTAGCCGCGAGTTTTTTGTTGACCTTGGTCAGTGGATCTTTGGCCATTTTCTGCTTAGAAAAATAAGCACCGATATCTTTCGCATCCTGCACACTGGCAACCGTCATTGCCATGCCGGACATTGTATCGTTATTGGCACGTTTTCCACTTTGGAAATCTCGTACCTGTTTAACAATGTAAGACTCATATTGTCCTGCCAAGCGTGGAAAATCAGCTGTAAAGCTGTTCCCATCATCGCCGTGACAGCCTGCACAGAGCGCAGCCTTGTCTTTACCTGCAACTGGGTCCCCGCTCTTATTAGCCGCTACTGCAGCGCCTGTCATCAAAGATACAAACAGCAACCCCAATACGCTAACCATAAAAGATGATTTCTTTGTCATAGCCTGTGCCCTTAACTTTATAATTATGATGGCTTAAAACTCCCAATAATAGAGCCAAACATTATCAATCTCTCCGCCCTACGTCAATGGACGAAAGACATTACAAAGCTTTACCGCAAGCAAAATAACAGTAAAAATGCATCAATCCACAATAAATGAAGAGATTATGATGAAACGAACCCTTGCATGCCTTTTGTTTTTAATTCTGATCAACCATCAGGTGCTCGCTGATAGCAACCCTGTCGAAGAAGGATTCACAGCCTATGACAAAGGCGATTATTCTAAAGCCGCAACCTTATGGAAAAAAGCAGCCAAAAACGGTGACGTCCAGGCACAGTTATTGATTGCTACCATGGAAAAAGAAGGGCTCGGCATTGAAAAAGATTTCAATCAGGCCGTCGAGTGGTATCGCCAGGCCGCTTCTCAAGGTGCGATAGAAGCCATGTACAACTTAGGTGTCATGTACGCTAAAGGACAAGGTGTACCGCAAGATCGCATCGAAGCAGCTAAGTGGTACCTGAAAGCAGGTTCCCACGGCCACATGGAAGCACAAAACAACATTGGTGTTTTGCTGGCTAATGGGTTGGGCGTAGAAAAAGACGAGAAAATGGCCTTCATGTGGTACGAAAAGGCCGCACAACAGGGCCACCCAACCGCGATGTTTAATCTAGCCTATATGTATATGAATGGATTTGGTGTCGAAGCGGACAGCATTCATGCGCTGCGCTATTTCCGCCTCTCTGCCGAAAATGGCAACATTGCCGCTCAAAAATTACTCGGAGACGCCTACGAAAAAGGCTGGTTTGGGCTGCCTCATGATCCTGCCAAAGCTAAGTTATGGCGCTCGAAGGCAGCGAAAAATAGTACAGAATAAAATAACGCTAACACTTCACCAAAACACCAAGCATAAAAAAAGCGACACCTAAGTGCCGCCTTAAACTTAACTCTCACTTGTTGCTGCAAATATAACTCAACAAGCCATATTGGAATCACCGCTATTTCTGTTACGACGTGCAAATCCGGCAAGTCCTAAAAGACCAACACCGATTAACAAAAAAGTAGCTGGCTCTGGAAGCGGGTTAGGCGTAATGATTGTGCCTTGGCCACCACCAATAATAAGCGCACGATTAGTAGTCGCCGTTTCATCAGCCAAAACACTCAAACCGAAAAATCCAGCAGGCCCATCGAATGTAGTGTGAAAAGGCTCTACCGCCGTAGCCGATGGCGACAAAATGGTAGCCCCCAATGCAGTCAATTCAAGACCATTAACGCCGCCACTACCAAGGTCAGTGGTCAACAAACCGCCCAGTGGAAACCAGCCATAGCCATGATCGACATTTTGCGCAAAGGCCGCCAAACCACCGCCAGCATTAACAAAACTGATAATATCCGCGCTACGGGCATTGATCGCATGAACCTGCGCATCAGTCAAGCCAGAAGAAACATCGCTAATTGAAGTAGGCATATAAATCGCATCAAAACCGGCTAATGATTGCGCTCCAATGCCAGCCACCGTAGATACTACAGTCATGGTATAACCCAATCCCGCGGCAATCGTGCTCGCATTTGTCGCACTAGCCCCTAAACCACCCGCAGGCCCAAACATCAATATGTTGTCACCCGTTCCCGCTGCGCCATTATTAGTGGCACCGCTAACAACGTTGTCGAGAATATCACTGATCATTGTCTCACCTGCAGCGCCATGATCCTCTGGATCCATACCTGATAAAATGATGGGACCTGCCTGAGCAACACTAACACTCAGCGTGACAGCTGCAACAGTCAGTGACCGCGTTAAAAATTTAGCTATTCGATGCTTCATAACCCATCCCTCGTAAGTTTTAAGGATTTATCTCAATGATTGTTTAATTTATATAAAAGCAAATTTTATACCAAGCTAATATACCGTTGATTTTTATAAAGAAATAAATAGAAATCTAGCCGAGCCAACCAAACATGTAAAATTATCTGACACCAAAATTTGATTCTAACGTAACTAACACAAGCGGTGTTTATAGCAAGCAACTGATAATAAAGCCATTTATCACGCAAACGTAGTCAACGACCAGAATGTAAAAAAATACACTCAAACAAACTATGCTCAAGATTTCTCGTCTGAAGCACCGCCTCGCCGAATGGCCTTACGTATCAAATGCGGTATCAACAGATGTAAAGGCATACGCAAGGCATGAGCACGCAGATATAACAACCAACGGGTCAAGCCTGTAAAGGCATGATCACAACTCGGATGAGCGGGTGCAAGTACGCTGCCTAACAAAACCTTCATGACGACCGATCCCGGCCAGCGAGGCCTGTCTTGACGGGCTAAAGTAGCGATACGCGCAGGAACCGGGGTAAGCAATAGTTGTTCCACATAATACAGCGCGTAATATAGTGGCTGCGCTAAACCTATGTTGCGTGCTCGCTCTACCAGCGTTCCCCAAAAACCCTCTTCAGTTGAAAACTGTCTCAACATTGCATCCAAATCAACCAAGTCGCGCAAACCCTGCTCCATCTCGCCATCACTAAATAGATGCGTTGCACTGTGTATGATCATATCTACTGGAGAGAGCACCTTTAACAAACCATCCTCACTGATCGCTCGCGCGTCTTCCCAGAATTTTTTGGCATCGAGGTGATGCTTCGCCGTTAGCGGGAGTATGTTGTGATGAACATCCAGTATAGTCTTACGCCCGATATGCTGCATTGGTGGCAGTTCATGCATCCAGGTACGGTAGTAACGCTGGTCATAAACATCATCATGCATGCTTTTCCAACCATTTTTCATCAGGGTTTTTTCGACATTCGCCAGCGCCTGGCGTGGCACCATGATATCAATATCAGAAAACAGGCGGCCGCGTGCCGAAGGCAAATCAGCAGCCACATAAGCTGCGCCCTTAAGTAGAATTACCGGCACTGCTGTTTCGGCCAGGGTTTTTTTCAAACACTGAATTTCCCAGCGAATATCCCGAAAGTGCTTATCTCCAAGCACTAATGCCGAATCAAAATGGGCGCGTGGACGTGAAGGGATGCGCACCATACTGCCAACCTCATCAAACTTAACACTCAGTCGCGCCATCAGATTGGCTGCTCGCGCCTGCCTGACCAACAGATCCCAATCAGCAAGTGTAAGCCCATCGATGTCAGCCGGATTACATAAGACCTTTAACAACGGATCAGCTTTCATGCCCGCTCACTTGCACGTGACGATGGCTTCAGTGCATCGAATATTTCAACAGCTTCATCTAGATTGCTATACGTAAAATGATAACAATCACTGCTGTCAATTACTCCGCCCAATAGATCAAAACCTTCACGTCTAAGCACATTGTAATTAAATGAATTCTCGGCAAGAAAAATAAACGCCTCCGCTGCTGGACTTGAAACAAGACGCGCCGAAGCATTTGCTTCATATTTTGGAAAAACCACCCAGGCCGGAATAGCTGTTTCAGAAATGCGACGAACACTTTCAGCCGGTGCGCGCATATGCGCAACGGTGCCTTTGCTGGTATCTTTTGCTTCCCTGCCAAACACCGCATTCGGTGCAAATTGCCTCATCACATCGATTGACGCATTTTTCAAATTAGCGGGTCGTGGCAGTGGCACAATGCAACCGTCTCGACGCGAGATCAAAGTCATTTCATCCGACAACAAACGCCAGCCGCGATTCACTAACCCCGCGCATAAGGTGCTTTTTCCTGCCCCCGGTGGAGCAGGCAAGATGGCAGCAAAACCATCTTTCTCAATAACCGCCGCATGAATGATTAAGTGCTGATTATCATAATTTGAGATGCACCAGTTCAAACCCCACTCCAACATCGGAAAGGCCTGAGACAAGGGCAACGGTTTGAATGGCGCCATCGCATCAAGATAAAAATCTATCTGCGGAGATAACCAGCGACGAATTGATACAGGTCGTTTTACTGCGATATGAAAATCTGAAAAACCGCCGTCCTCACAGATAGGAAAATCGGCATAAAGCAATTGAACGCCTTCCGCTACACTCGCTACAGTAGAATGCATACGCGTGATGTATGGGCCAATCTCAATGGCTAAACCCTGCTCACTAGACAAGCGGCTGGCAAGCTCAGATGACGCTAATGCATTGACCTTCAATAAATCATCACCCAAGAATATTTCAAGATATAATTAACAAAACATTGTATGCGGAACCCGCAATTGATACGACTTATTTTTATCTCTGACGAATCGAACTTCAGATCAGGGAAAATATCAAAGAGACAGGATTAGACTAGCTACTCCTGCATTATGAGGCCTAAATTTTTAAGATTGGAAAGACTCTGCTGAACTCGTTTCACAAGTATTTCAGAGGGCTCTTCGCCAAGTAAATCTGCAATGCCCGCCGTAACAGCAGCTTCATCTAATGAATCTTTTGAGGCATAAAGCATGAATAAAATTTCAGTGGTTAAAATATCCAGCCTGAGCGTATCACCCGATGCATCATCAAAAACTACGACTTCGCCCTGCCAGGATTTCTTATGAAATTCTCTAATGCCACTAACACGCCAACGGGAATATGAACCGTTGTTTAACATCGAATTAGAAACAGGCGATTAATGCGCTAGCTTATTAAGGATCACTTGGATGATAGAGAGAGGCGAAAAGATCTTTCATATCCTGCTCAGACCAAGTGTGCCCAAGATTGTCTGTATGTGAACCAACGGCAAGAATATCATTAATGATGTCTTTAGCATCATCAGAATTGAACGAATAGTTATGGAAATTTAATGTATTAAAGTAAGTGGCAATCGCATGAAACTCAAAACTACCAGAATCCTGCCAGAGTATCTGCATCAAGGTTTTACTGGCCATTGCGCCACTGGCTGATGTGAAAACAGCACCAAACTGCGTTCCGGGAACACCCGACGCACTAGTGTCTTTAAATAAATCTTTGCATGCTGAAGATAAAGTACCGTTGGAACTAACCGAATCACATCCATGATCAAAACCCGTTGGCCAACCGGGTGAACCAAACACGTTATTTTTGTAATAACCGGGGCTACGTCCAAAATCACAGGTGTCGTGAGTATCCTGCGACAAATTGCCGGACTGAATGCCTGACCAACACTGGTTCCCACCACCGCCGCCACTACCCCACGCAGGCCGGTTAGCGAGTGCCATCACTACGGGTACCGATGCAATCGCCCCTTTCAGTAAAACACGACGCTTTTCAGAATGGTTTTGATCGGAACCGTGATTTTCTATATCACCCGTTGATTGCTTTAGATTTTTATCTTCCACGCCTACACCTCGATGGTTTATTACCCGTGGATTATAGTCGTTCCACGCACGCACGGTCAATGTTTTGACACAAAAATAGCTTTTCTTAAACAAAACAAGCACTTTTCATGCCTATAAAATATTTTATATATAAATCAATATATTAAAACTAAATCATTAAAAAATATAACTACAAAAAACAGTAAAGTGTAAACTTTTCTGACAACGTTTAAGCTGTTACTCTTTTATCTTTAAATAGCAAAAAATAAACCCAGCAAAAATATTTTGAATATCGACAAGTGGAGCAATAAAGGCTAATCTGTCTTGGCAGAATTACATTTATCATGGAGGATAAAATGAAAACAATCAGCAGGAAGCTGAACGCTTCTCTTCTTTACCTGTGCTTGCTCGCCCCAACCATTACTCACGCACTCGTCATCAATGAAATACGCATAGATCAGACTGGCGCTGACAATGATGAATATTTCGAACTGGCCGGCCTCGCAGGAGAATCCCTTAACGGACTAAGCTACCTTGTCATTGGTGATGGCTCAGGTGGAAGCGGCGTTATCGAGGCCAGCATTAGCCTCAACGGCATGAACATCTCTAGCAATGGTTATTTTCTAGCTGCAGAAACATCATTTTCACTCGGTGGACTCATCGACTTAAGCACCTCCCTGAATTTCGAAAACAGCGACAATGTTACCCATCTACTCGTCAATGGTTTTACAGGGTCAAATAGCGATGATTTGGATATCAATAATGATGGCATACTAGATACCACACCGTGGCTATCAATCATCGACTCAATCTCATTAATTGAAAATATTGGCAGCGGAGACTTACTCTATAGCGCAAACACGATAGGCCCATACGGCTCACTAGTCCCTGCGCATGTATACCGTTCTCCCGACTCTATCGGAACATGGATTGCAGGCGAATACAGCCTAACCAATAGTAACGACACACCCGGTGGAGCTAACAGCCTCAGTATTCCTGAGCCTGCAAATTTAACATTACTGGGCATCGGACTAGCTGGCCTACTATTAACACGCTGCCGACCCTCATCACGCATCACCAGTCAAGGCTTAAGCCCATTCTTACGCAACAGCGCCTGAGCATATTTAATTGGAATCGCATAGGTAATACCACTGGGCGCAGATAACAAACTTTCTTTTGTTTCTTTAACGAACACCATGTTAACAACGCCCACTGCTCTGCCTGTTTCCACATCATACATGGGACTACCACTATTGCCTGGGTAGGCCGTGGCATCCAACTGATAAACATCATAGGGTGAACGCAATCGTTTTATTATCGCAGGGTTTAATTGCCCGCCATTATCCATGGGGGCAACAATAGGCGTGATTGCCGAAACAATGCCGCGATGCGTAACGGGATATAACCCTAATACAGAACCTATTGGGAAACCGGTAAATGCAAATAGATCGCCCTCTCTAACAGGCAACGAGTAACCAAGCTTGATGCTTGGCAAAGGTGCACCGGATATTTTCAGCAAGGCCAAATCATGACTGATGTCTACTGCCACTTTTTCAGCCCTACGCATTTCGGTTTCAACGCCACGCCCTACAAATACCACTAGCGCCTCGCTATTTTCAATATCCAGCAATCCGGAAACAACATGCGCATTCGTCAGCACATGGCGGCCATCTGCCACCACGAAACCTGTACCAAAAAGCTTTCCAACCGGTGTACGCGCCTCCATAGCAGTGCCAACACCTACTACGCTGGGTTTAATATGTGGAATAACATCGGAAAGACCAGCTAACGAAATTGTACTTATCATGACACTCAGAAAAAATATCAAGGCTATGGCAGTTTTTCTGACCACAGACTGGCAGTTAAAATTAATGTCTTCTTTCATTTTTCGCATCAACCTTCTATTCCACGTCATAAATTAAATACAATAATATCACTCAACACCATAAAATAAATTTCACACACCCCAGGTAAGCTACTGACGTATACTAGGCAACATTATCAAAACAGTTTATCACCACACACCAGCAAGCCGTGAATACGTCCAATAATCAAAAATACCTGCTTACAGGATTATTTCTCTATTTGGTATTTATCATATACGGCAGCTTGATTCCCTTTGAACTCCGCCCAATTACATTAGAAAGAGCTATATCGAGTTTTCAAAATATTCGTTACCTGCAGCTCGGAATCGGATCACGCGCTGATTTAATTGCCAACTTCATACTATACATCCCTTTAAGCTTCCTTGCCGCAGCATACTGGCTGCGACCATACGAACCCACAGGTCAGCGAATTTTAAAATTCTCGACAATATTTACAAGCTGTCTAATCATTGCTATCGGGATTGAATTCACACAACTGTTCTTCGCACCTCGAACCGTATCTTTAAATGATTTGATATCTGAAACAACAGGCTCCTTCACAGGCCTAATCATTTGGTTGTTTTCATCTAAAAAATTTCAAACATATGCATCAAAATTACGCATTGGTGGACTGCTCGCTGTCCGCACCCTATTAATCATTTACTTCCTTGCCTATATTGTATTAAATCTTTTTCCTTTTGATTTCATCATCTCATCAGCCGATCTTGAATGGAAACTAGACACTAATCGCTATCACTTCATTCTCTCCCATGCCAGCTGCACCTCATTCCCCGAATGCACAGGAAAATTAGGCGCAGAAATACTTGCTGCATTCCCTATCGGTATATTATTTGGAATTTTTTTTACGCACGGAAGAAAATATCGCTTCGCACTCACACTCGCTAGTGGAGCTGCAATTGGTATTGCACTTGAAATCATGCAGTTTTTTATCGCTTCAGGCATTAGCCAGGGAATATCGGTGTTAACTCGAACCCTTGGCATCGCAATAGGCATAATCTTATACGATGGGTTTAATATCTATTTCATAAGAAAATTACAGCGTTTAACCAGCCTTAAAACATGGATCACTTTATCACTGGGCACATACCTAAGTACATTAAGCTGGTTAGCCTGGACAGGAAAAGGAAAATGGACTGACATTGAAACAGGACTTGAACAACTGGCAGACCTGAATTTTTTACCCTTCTATTATCATTATTACACCTCTGAGGCAGAGGCACTGACCAATCTTTTATATAACAGCGCACTTTATTTCCCAATCGGGTTACTTATCTGGGCATGGCACCTGCCGGTTTTACACACACCTAATCGCCCTAAAATTATTAGGGCCACAACGATAGCTGCACTTGCAGCATTGATCGTGGAAACCGGGAAATTATTTTTAACAGGAACTCACCCTGACCCCACCAACATTCTGGTTGCTATCATTTCATCTATGGCCGGTTTTATTCTAATCAATTATTTCATTATAAGCTTTGAGCGTAACACCTACTCAACCACAAAAAATATAGAACCAAACCATCCAATCAAAAAAAATTACAACCGTCGCGGCTTGCTGATTGCAAGTTTAGTTATCACCATTATTGCAGGAGCTGGCTTCAGATTACTGTCCCCAATTGAAACCGTAGCGGACGATAACTTTTTACCCAGACTCCCTCTACCCAATGCTCTTCCAGTAGTAACCTTACCTAATTTTCAATATGAACACCCACGCTTGCCTAGCCCAAGCGTCAGTGAAATACAGCTTATAAAAAAAGAAAATCAACAATATTTAAACCTCCACCGCCGCATAGCAAAAGGCGGAGAAGGAAAATTATATTCCAGCATCCTCATGGCGAAAATTGAACCCGGTAGCCAGGATATTAACCAACTATTTCAACGCTTACAGGAATTAAAATTTGATTGGCGCGGACACCTGCAAGTCAAACCTTTAGCGGTTGGTTATGACTGGTTATATGATCAATGGACGTCTAAACAACGCGCCCAACTAAAAATAAAACTTAATGAAGGGTGTAATTATTTAATTAACTATATTCGCATACAACGCCTATCACCTTATAACGTCTATCTTTATAACAGTCCTTTTCAAGCACTTATTGCTTGCAGTATCGCCAGCTATGGCGACAGCCCAGAGGCCGAGCCCATCATGCGATTCACCTATGACCTGTGGAAAAACCGCGTACTTCCTGTATGGCGACAAATCATGGGCATCAATGGCGGTTGGCACGAAGGTGGTGAATATGTCGGCATCGGCATTGGTCAAGCTATCTACCAAATTCCAGCCATGTGGCGAAAAGCAACTGGTGAAGACCTCTTCAAAACAGAACCCGGCATTCGCGGCTTTCTAGATTTTTTGATCTACCGAACCCGTCCCGATGGAACACATTTTCGTTGGGGTGATGCCGGGTTCTTTGACCGCAATGTTCCAGATGGAATACCTTTATCAATCGAATTTAAAAATAAGGCTGCTTACAGTCTCTTTCGAAATAAAATTAAGCCGACACCAAGCGCATGGCCTTGGGGTCCACTGACAGACAGCCGTCTTTACGATAAAACTGCAGCATCACATTTACCTTTATCCCGCTTCTTTGACGGCATAGGCATGTTAGTTGCTCGCAGTGATTGGTCAAAAAATGCCACCTACGTTACGTTCAAGGCGGGCGATAATTACTGGTCACATAGCCACCTCGACCAAGGGGCCTTCACTATTTACAAAGGTGGGCCATTAGCAATCGATAGCGGAATATACGGGCCAAGTTACGGATCAGACCACCACATGAACTATAGCTACCAAACCATCGCCCATAACACAATAACGGTCACCGACCCGGAAGACACCGTCCCAATGCCAACTGCTAAAAACCAACCTCGGCGACACATCGCTAACGATGGGGGACAAAGACGAATTGGCTCCGGCTGGGGAGTCGAATCGGCACCTCTTGATCTAGCAGAATGGCAATCAAAAAAAGATATCTACCATACCGGTAAAGCCAAAAGTACTTTATTGGAAGATGGATTAAGTGTAATTATCTCTGATATAACACCCGCCTATACTAATAGCCAGTCAGGAAAGGGAACCTTTTCACACCGAACAAAACGCGTAGAGAGTCTGTGGCGCACGTTCGGCTATGATAGTATAGACGACGTCATCGTTATCTTCGACCAAGTCACTGCTACTCAGGCTCACTTCCGAAAAAAGTGGCTACTACATACCATAGAAAAACCAGCACTAACACAAAACGGCTTCGTGATATCTATCAGTCCAAATAAAAACAAAGGACACATGAAAGGAAATCTTAACGCACATGTCCTATTGCCAGAAACAGCTAATATTTCAGCCATTGGCGGATTCAACCAGGAATTTTTCATCGGAAACAAAAACTTTAATAGCCATGGGAAGGTTGCAGAAACAGTAAAACGAAAACGATCCTTACCCGAACCTGGCGCATGGCGAGTAGAGATTTCATCCAAAATCAACACTAAAGATGATACATTTTTAGTCATACTATTACCTAGCCTTGCCGATAAAACAATGCAATATAGAATACGAAAGTTAAATGACAAAGATAAAGTTGGATGTGAAATCATAGGCCCCCAGAGAACTACACGATGGTGGTTCAACACCAAAAACCACAGCACTCAAGTAGAAATTATCACCAACAACACACACTATGAGTATAATGTTAAATAATTTTCGACCAAATATATCCCGTACAAATAATATCAAATACTCTAAATTTATATCTACAAAAGCACAACAATACACGGCAATATTAGAGTAACTGCTTCTTCATCTTATATAAGCACAACTACTGTTGTTTACCACAAATCTCTCATTAAATAATTTGACCAGATTATGCACATGAATAATTTCAAAAAATTTTTATACGAATTGAACACGCAGCACAATAATCGTATTTTTCTTAAAAAAATGAAACAGCATCTAATCACTAATGACGACATTCACTTAGTACACCAGATGGGACGTGTTGCCTCTATGACCATGGTCAACACATTAAAATTAGCCGTACCTGACAAACCCGTATACCACACCCATTATTTAACCGAAAGAACCCTTAACGACCGAATAAACTATCTACACTCAATTGGCGAACGAATAACCCAACGCCACCTTAAAGTCAGCAAAATAATGATCCCGTTCCTAAATCAAAATTTAAAAAACCGAAATTGGAATATATTGACTATTATCCGGGATCCGATTGCACGCAACATCTCCGCATTTTTTCTTGATATTGAAAGACACATCCCTAACTTTCATAAGCAATATGCACTTAAGAGTATAAGTACGAATCAGATGATAGATACATTTATTAAAGATTACGAACATAACACACCACTTGATTGGTTTGAACATGAAATCAAGTCACCATTCAATCTAGATGTTTATAAATATTTTTTTCCTGAAGACAAAGGCTACTCTCTTATCAAGAATGATAATTTACAATTATTGGTTATTAAGCTCGAGCGTTTTAATGACTGCTGCCAAAGTGCATTTAAAGACTTCACCGGGATTAGCAACATAAAGCCTCAAGACACCCACATCACTAAAAAAGATGATTCTAGTGGGGCATATAAAGACTTATTAAAAGATATCAAGCTGCCTCGACACTATGTTGACCGAATGTACTCATCAAGATTCATGACTCATTTCTACTCAGAAGAAGAGATCGCTAAACTCCGAAGAAAATGGCTTAAATAAAGCGTCAAAAAATATTAAGCGTTATCAAGGGGCTTATTTTAAAACTAGCCACTCTGCTGAAATAATTGAATAAATATTTAAGAATGCTCTGTATCACTCAACAATCGACAGGCACCAGATGTTCATTACACCAATTAAGACGACTATCACCCTTGATCCAAGCAAGTAGTTGTGACTTTATATCGACAAATTTATCAGGATAAAGTTTAGATAAATCACCGCCGGCAGGATCAAGCCTACGATTATAGAGTGTAAATGTAGCCCCTTCCTGATTGGGAAAGTAAAGCATTTCCCAATCACCGTATTTAATCATCCTAGCCTTGGCCTCAATAATGCGATCGTAATACTCAGGCTTAATAGATAAAGTCCCACTATCATCATTTACAATTTCAAGTATTTCGAATATTTCAGGATAACTGATTCGATCATCTGGCAGCCCCTTCACCTTGCGGCCCAACCACAATCCAGACTCTAAGAAAGCAGGCAGTTGAGGCAATGATTTACCACGCATAGCATCAACCAATGACACGCCATCCATACCCACCAAAGAAGCATCGCTAACCCCTGCCAACTCTAACAAAGTTGGGGCAATGTCTACGCTACGAACTATCCCGTCAACTTTCCCTGCTCCTTTCTGATGAGGATTGAAAATCACCAAGGGAATCCTATAACTATAGTCAGATAGCATATTACCCTGCCCCCATGACTCACCCTCGAAGAGATCCATTCCATGGTCGCTATATATTACAATTATAGTGTTTTTATCAACCCCCATAACTTCAAGGCTAGACACAATATCTTCTATTGCAGTATCAAAAGCTTTTACGCCTCCATCATAAAGATCATGTATCTGCTGTACATCAAAATATCGCTTGTCCTTCTGTTGAAGCTTCACAATATTTTCCGCTTTACTTAAGCCTGACATAGCGAATTTCGACTCACCACGATACTTTGGGTCTGAATACTTAATGTAATAGGGGAATTCCGACGAAAAGGGAGCATGGGTAGACGCAATAAAAATGTTAATAAAAAAGGGCTGTCCCATTAATGCTAACCTCTCCACCATTTCATTAGCCACGCTCGCTGTTTTATTAGTCAAAGGCGCTCCTGCAATATAATATATTTCAGGCAACATTTTTTTACCAAAATCATTAAAAAAGAACAACGATAAAAATAAACGTATTGGCTTTGGACCTTGCCGTAACAAATATTTCAAGTTCCACTGATCAGGAGCTACATCTAAATAATCAAAGCCGAAATCAAATTTACTAAAATCACTTGCCGCCCAATCACCCACTACAGCTGTGTTGTAACCATTACGTTTCAATACTTCAGGAAAAGGCATAGCTGGAAATTTAACACCATCATCAGCAATATAATTAGAACGTACATTAATATTATGCGGCCACTTACCGGTAAATATTGAACTAACACTAGGAGTCGTCCGCGCCAAGGTCACATAAGCATTAGTAAAATTTGTTCCTTTTTCTGCAAGACGTGTAATCGCAGGTGATATCTCTTTTTCATACCCATTAACAAACAACTTATCAGCACGCAAGCTATCAGATCCAATCATAATAATGTTTGGTTTATCATTACTCTGCCAAGCCTTTCTTGTATCTACAACCCCACCTTCATTATCAAGGTAGAAATTAAATGCCCACAACAATGCCGGTACCATAAAAAAAACAGCTGCAGCCGCATTATTATGTAACTTTCTAACCGCAATGAACGCTGCAAACAGCATTACCAATATGAAAACCGCCCAAAAAACTACAACAATAGTATCAACACGCATTGGTGTTAATAGATCCCAAAAGGGATATAGACGGCTTATACGGAAACTAAATGATGCGACGATCAAGCCAGGAAAATACAACAGTATTTTAGAGAATTGGACAAGAACTAAAATAAATGGAAACAGCAAGGAAAACCCTAGCGCCATAGGAATACTGAAAGAACGTTGAAAAATTATAGCTAAAGCCCAATAGAAGAGCCCACCCAAAATAGACAACACAAAAATTATAAGCGCCGCCCAAAGAACTAACCTGGCTACTGAATAAGCCATGTACAAAGAAAACCGTTCTAATACAACCGCCTGAATTTCTGGGCCACTGTGTGAAAACTCTGCCAGCGAAACAACCAACAAAAATACACCACCAATTATTGCCACAACACCAGCAATCAATAATAATCGTTTTATCGTCAAACCATCACTAACCACATTAACCAAAGGTAATGTTTTTTTAATCACTGGCGAACCGCCTTATTTAAATAAGACATTGAAATACCATAAAATGCCTGGAGGGACAGGTGATTTCGCCATATTTTAATTAACACCCATAACAAAGAGAGATAAAATATAATATAAATAATAGCGTAACCCACCACTTTTATAAGCGGTTGTTCAAACCAATCATTGATGCTTGCCTCATAAATAGAGGCAGTTAACAACATACTACCTACACAAACTATGAGTGCAGGCAATACCGCATATAGAGTGTCTTTTATTTTAATCCCTACCCGTGAAACAAGAATACTTAATAAAAGAAAAGATACAAATTCTAAAACAACGTAACCAACAGCAATTGCAATGACGCCATATCCAGCCAACCAATAGATCATAATCAATAATAAAAAAAACATTACCAACTGAATATTTTTTTCATTTTTCAGCAAATCCTGTGCTGCACTGACATTTTTTATTAACAACTTCACCATTGATAAAAAGGCTGCGAACACAAGCACCTTTAGCGGGACAACTGCATCAGACCATTTCCCCCCATACAACCCAATGATAAAATCATCCGCTACGTTATATAAAACAAACAACACTGGAAAAACAAAAAGACTAATAAAACACAGCGCATTGACATACAAGCTATTACTATAATTTTTATCACCCTGAAATTTTGAAAGCACACCAAATATTATTTGACTTAAACTATTTTGAACAAGCTCGACAGGAAGGTTCGCTAATGAAGCAGATCGATTATAAAAGCCTAATGCCGCTACTCCGCTCAAGCTGCCAATCATCATTTTATCCACTCGAGTGCTTGCTGTATTTATCATCAAAATTATATATGTATTCCATGAATACCTAACTAACTCTTTTATTTTTCTAAAAGAAACAAACCCTGGTAACCACCGCTTATAGTGCCAAAGCAGATACGCTGAAATAAGCATCGACATCAAGCCACCTATTGCCAAACTAATAGCCCCAAACCCTAAGTACGCAAGAACAATTGTTACTGGGATAACGTAAAGATTTGAAGCAATATTAACTTTACTTAAAGTCTTGAAATCCATATCACGACGTAAGATAACTCTCACTGCTGCTATATAAGGCATCAACAACAAATTTAAGGCCATAATATGACCGACTGCTTCAACGCCTCCCCCGTCATAAAAACTATCCAGATAACCTAAAGTAAACAGCAATAGGAAAAGCGTAAAGATTGACGCGACCTGCATTACCCAAAAACATGAATTTAACTGAACTTCGTCCATCACCTTGCGCTGAATAAGCGCTTCCGGAAACCCAAAACGAACCTGCGTTAGAAGAATAGCAATGTAACCTGAGGCGGCAATAAAAACACCAAAATCTGACGGCTCAAGGAGGCGAGCCAGCACCACACCAGTCATAAAATGTAGTACTGTCATCACAAGCGTACGGAATGATGACCACATTACTCCAGACTTCAGTTTATCTCTAAAATTATTATCCACGAGAACCTATCAAATTTTTAACAATACTAGCACTTTAGCACTTTAGCACTTTAGCACTTTAGCACTTTAGCACTTTAGCACTTTCTACAGGATCAATAACAACGACACTGCATATGAACTCATAATTTAAATTCAGACAATAATTTTTGTATTCTCGTAGGAGAATTTCGCTAGAACACTTTGCAATCTTCAAAAATTACAAAAAATATTTTCTTAGCTTTTCTCTTCTAGTATTTATTATTTTTTTATTCTTATCTTTTTTTCACGACGAAGTAATTGCTTAGCACCCACATTATTATCCCTCGCTTTAGATATATATTTTTCTGCCTTACTAAACTCATCAACAGAAATATAATAATCAATAACACGCAAATAAGGTGAGAGATAATCCGCTTTCAGGCTGATTGAACGCAACCACTCTACTAAAGCCTGAGACATATCTCCTTTTAATTTATATATATCACCCTTCTTCAAAGCCATTTCTGGCAAAAGCGCAAACCCTTTTGTAGAACGCATTTCGGAATATTCAATATTACTAATTGCTTGCTTTAAATTTATTTTTTCTCCAACGCCCATGGCACGAGCTTTATTAATCTCATCTAATGCGTCACAATAATGATGAATATGATAATAATTTTCGACCCCCAATACTGCCATCCACTTGCGCACTTCAGGTAATGCTTTATTATTGCCTGAAGCAGTGGATTTTGGCGCGCAATAAGGCGGCAACTTCTTAAGCTCTTGGGCTGACATATTATTGAAGTTTCCGATTGCATGGCTAACCATAGGAGCAATGGTCACAGTAATAAAAAATAAAAAAAACATAGCCTTCTTAATAATAGACATTACAAAACCTCTTCAATTATTCAACTCAATTGCAAGCAATTCATCAGCTACTTTCTCCCAAGAAAACTTTTCCTCAGCTCGTTTTCGCCCTTGGCAAGCTAATTTTTGGCGACATAATTCATCCGTCAACAATGCATGCAAAGCATTTATAACTGCTAGCATTTTCTCTCCATCTACGATAAACCCAGTTTCACCATCTACCACAGATGAGCTTGTACCCCCCTTATTCCCAGCCACAACCGCTTTAGCACATGCGCCAGCTTCTACAAACACCATTCCAAAACCTTCTGTATCCCCATCAATCTCGCGGTTAGGCATGGCAAACACATCACAAGCATTATACCAGCGAGGCAAATCATCTGATGTAACATGCCCTAACAAATGTACGCGACCTATAACACCAAGCTCATTTGCTAATGTTTTTAAATACTGCTCATCTTCACCGGTACCAATAATGACATATTGAACATCAACACCTTTCTCTATGAGTTTCGGTATTGAACGCACCACCTGGTCAAACCCTTTTCGCCGACTAAGCCTGCCTACAGAAAGAATTAATTTTTGCTCTGGCCTCAAATTGACCAAGGCAGGCAAGCCCTTAACTTCCAGACCAGGTCTAAAACGCTCAACGTCCACGCCCGGATTAATAATTACAATTTTCTTATTATTAACTCCAATCTTTAACAATTCTTCTCGAGTAAAATCACTGTTAGCAATTACAACATCTGCACGATGATAAGTAAAAATCATCACTTTAAATTTTCCAGACTGACGCCAAGTAGTAATTTCTTCACCATGAGCATATATCACAAGCGGTTTGCGAAATATTTTTGCGACAACTAAACCAACTAAACCTTCTGGCAACACCCTGCCAGCATGCACAACATCAATTTTATTTGTTAAAACAATGATAAACGCCCTAATAAATAGCTTCACATACATCGCGAGCGACTCTGGTCTCAACCACCAATGACGTTTACAGCTAACTCTATGGACAGTATTGCTATGTTGCACATCATACTCAGCTGCACCTGGAACATCAGACGTTACAACATGTATTTCTCGGCCGCCTACACGACGATACACTTCATCAAACCAAACAGCAGTGCCACCTTTGGTGGGTAGAAAGAGTTCAGTCAACACTAAAAGCTTCATGCTATTTTTCAACTTCTTGCACCAATATCGAAAAAAATGAACGCAGATCTCTCATTTCAGGCTTAAAAATAAAACTCTTAATTAAAACCTTCATAGCTTTAGTCTTCAAACCTGCTCGCAGATAAAAATAAAATAAATTCATATAGCCTGACTTAACAAGATTACGCCACCCTTGCCTGACTTCTTTTGACATGACCGTGATTTCACAAGACATGGATTTCAGCGCTCTTATCGTTTCAAATTGCGCTCTTTCAACATTCGAGCGAATTAATCCGGCATCATGAATAAAATAAACAGCCGTCGATTCACACATCACACCAACATTTGAACTCTGAGCAATACATCGAATAATAAAAACAACATCTTCACAAATTTGATACCCAACAGGGAAACCACCCGACTTATGAAACAATTCACGCTTAACAGAGAAACAGCGCGTATCGCTAAATTGAGCCTCTAGAAATAACCGTTTATCTTTATCCTCGCCTAATAAGGCTATATCCCCACTACGCCCACTATCTATCGAAGCAAGTAACTTTCTATTATCATCTATTGAATGCTTAATAAGCTCACCTTCTTCATTACGATATTCAAAGCTCCCTACAACACAATCAACAAATGACCATTTATTTACTACAGCAACCTGACTCTCTAAGCGAGTGGGTAAATACCAGTCATCACAATCAAGGAATGCAATCCAATCTCCTGAAGAAACCTCTACACCTTTATTTCTTGCTGCGGATACACCTGAATTTTTTTGATAAATATACTTAACCTTACTTACATAGCCTTTTGCTATCGACGAAGTGTTATCAGTAGAACCGTCATCAACAACAATAATTTCATGAGCTGGATATGTTTGATGTACTATCGAATCCAGAGCCCTAGCCAATGTTAATGCTCCATTGTAAACGGGGATAATTACAGATATTTTAGGCATATCAAATACACACGTCACTCACTAGCGCCCATATAATATTTTCCATTCAGGGTAAGATCGGCCGGTTAATTCAGAAAGCTCTTCAACCTTAGGTAAGTGTGTTTTTCTTAGCATCTCAACAACATCACTCATATCAACTTTCTCACGCTCTACACGACTTTCAATCATTCCTTTTGTTTTATTAATAAATTGACGAGGCAAAAACTTCTTAACGCTTTGCACAATATCTGAATTAATAACATTTTTTATAACCACTGACTTTGATGGGTGAATCAGCACTTTGGGAGTGACATTCCGTGGGGACGAGTCCGCTGGCATTTTAGAAAAAGCACTTAATTGCAACCACGAACATATTTTATTCAATTCACTCAATGCATCCAGCTTTAATGACTCAAATGTTAAGGTATAAATTTGATCCGACTCAAAATTACTAAAATATGGCTTCAGCTGCAACGCATAGTCACTCACCTCACTGAACTGACTGTCTTCATTAAAGGCTTGCCTTGGAGGCCTTATTTCCCCTCGATGTTCCACCATATGCCAATAATGGCTGATACACCTCTCTACTGGGTCACGCATTATGTATAAAATTTTGGCCTTACTTTCAAACTTCGCAATTCTTCCAGCCACTTCGGGCATCAATGGCATCTTAGAATATTCTGTGCTCGACTCTCCCGCATATAATACATCTCCAATATTTTCAAACAATTTAAGATATGCTTCCTCCGAACGCCAAAAGCCCATTTCCCACATTTCAGGCCATTGTTGTTCAAGAATCCCAGGATCAATAAAGTGACAAGGCTCTTTCGGATCGCACATAAATATTTTCTCATGCTGATTCAAAAGCGAATGAAGGCTAGATGTGCCCGATTTCATAGCACCTACAATAAATAAATTTGGTCTATTCACATTAACACCCAAACTAGCAAGAAATTCGTTATACCTGTAAATCATCATACAGCTATAACCTAAATATAAAATAACCTTGATTACACAGCGTTGGTCATATACTCAACTGAATGATATTATCCAACTTGACCATAAACACGTTTTAACCCTAGAAATCCAACCGTAAACAATGCTTAAAACACCCTTTACTAGAATGCTAACGATACATATTAATCGTAAAACAAGCGATAACCTTTAACGTTACTTTACATTTATATAATAACATCCCAGCACAGATTATTAAGTCATGACCAATATTTTCGGATGGATCAACACCAACTGTCTAAACAACAGCAATGAGTTGTCTTCTATTGCCAATAACATGGGAAATACTTCCAACAAAGGCTCCTCTATTCACACTGAAAACATATTGCGAAAAGGTGATAGCACAGCCTTTTCAGCTTTCTCAGGACAAGGAGAAACCTCGCAGCACGAAGGTCTACTTATCAGCCTTAGTGGGCGACCGTGGTGGAACGACTCTCAGCTAAAAGATAAAGCTGACAAACATGGGCATGCCGCAGCTATTGCCCATGCTTATCACAATCACGGTCACAAGCTGTTACAGTTTATTCACGGCAATTTCACATTAGCTGTGCTAGACGTAACTGCTAACCACGCTTTGCTTGCAATTGACCGAATCGGCATATGCCCAATGAGTTACTGGCACCAGGATGACAAACTTATATTTGCTTCCAGCGCCAATGCCATCACCGCTCATCCTGACGTCCCCAACGAACCAGACAAACAATCAATTTTCGATTATCTGTATTTTCATATGGTACCCAGCCCACGTACTATTTTTCAGAACATTGAAAAATTACTGCCCGGACAATATCTCAGCTTCGATAATGGCGCTGTGCACAAAGATTTTTACTGGCACCTCGAATATCAAGACAAGAAACCAGAGTCACAACTGTCTTTAGAAACTGAACTACACCAGCTATTACGAGACAGCGTGAAACGCAGCCTGGGGGATGGAAAAGTTGGCGCTTTTCTTAGCGGTGGAATCGACAGTTCAACCATTTCAGGAATTTTAACCGAAGTGTTAGGACAACCCGCAAACACCTATTCCATAGGCTTTAACGCTAAAGGCTACGATGAAACAAAATTTGCCAGAACCAGTTCAAAATATTTTGGTACCACGCATAAAGAGTATTACGTCACCCCGCAAGATGTAGTTGACGCGATACCCAAAATTGCTGCCAGCTACGATGAACCCTTTGGCAATGCCTCTGCAGTACCTACCTATTTCTGCGCCAAAATGGCTAAAGAAGACGGCATTGATGTCATGCTTGCCGGAGACGGTGGCGATGAAATTTTTGCTGGCAATGAACGTTATGCTAAACAGGTGATATTCGAACGCTATCAGCTTATTCCAGCAACTGTTCGCTCAGCACTTATTGAACCTATCGCTCTCAATTTTCCCGGAGCGAATGCCATCATGCCTTTACGTAAACTAAAAAGCTACATTGAACAGGCTCGAGTACCTCTGCCCGAGCGACTGGAAAGTTACAACTTTCTCCAACGCGGACCAATCAACAATATCTTTACCCAAGACTTTCTCGCCAACATTAACATTAACGAACCCGCGGATATTTGTCGTGATGCATATCAACGCACACACTCCAACGACATCCTAAACAAAATGATGCACTTGGATCTTAAAAACACCCTGGCTGATAATGACCTGCGAAAAGTCAATCGCATGTGTCAGCTCAGCGGGGTAGAAGTGAGGTATCCGCTGCTGGACGAATTACTGGTGGAGTTTTCAGGCCGAGTACCCGTCAATTTAAAACTTAAAGGACAAGAACTACGTTATTTTTTCAAACATGCCCTAAGAGATTTTTTGGCACCAGACACTCTAAGAAAATCCAAACACGGCTTCGGTCTTCCCTTCGGCTTATGGATGAAAGAATATACTCCACTACGTAATCTAGCTAACGATTCTTTAAAAAGTTTTGGCCAACGTGGTTATGTCCACAACACATATCTTGACGACCTGAAAAAGAAACAAAACTCTGAGCATGCCGGCTATTATGGCGTAATGATCTGGGTCATTATGATGCTGGAGCAGTGGTTACAAAACCACGAATAACCGCACTAGAAACAATAAACCGCACTTGCGCCCTACACCCTACAATAGAAACACAAAGAGAGTCCGACTAAGCAACATAAAACGCTTCACTTACTTTCTGATAGCATGTAATTTCAAATGCCACTGAACTGATTAACCCCAACTTTCCGATATATCATCTAACAAAGATATATGGACTCTCCCCATTTTGCTACAAAAAGAGTGTTATACAAATTGATCACGACTGCACAAATATATCCGGCCTATGTCAATTTAATTGCCCATGGCCCTGATGGAAATTCGCACGTAAGCACCTCATTATTAGAACGGCTTTTTTTGCCTTCACTGTTATCAGGTTTAACTCACGTCGGTCTGACCTGTTTGCCATCAACTCTCTTCATCGCAACTTCTAAGATGTGATCCATACAACCCTCGTTATACAGCCACCTTATAATCTGTTCCATTCACCAACATCGACCAAATGATTCTTGCATTCTTTGCTGCCAACGCCACTGCGGCAACATTCTGGTGGCTGCGTTTCTTTAATGATTCTACCCACCGACTCTTTTTGTCATCTTTTAGTGCAGTTTTTAGCAAGGCTGATCGCGCCCCATGAATAAGCAATGTTCTAAGGTACACATCACCGCGCTTACTGATCTTCCCCAGCCTTGCCTTACCTCCTGAGGAATGTTGTCTCGGGGTTAACCCCAACCAAGCCGAAAACTGTCTACTGCTTCCAAATACCCGGCCATTGCCAATACTCGCCGTTATTGCCGTGGCTGTTATAGGACCTATTCCCTCTATTTGCATAATCCTTTGCGCTGATTCGCTATTAGTGGCGATTTGTTTAATCCGCACATCATATGCCAATACATGCTTATCAATCTGACATAATCGTTGATAACCATCCGCAATAATGTCTCTTGCCATATCGGGTAATTCATTTTCGGCATCTTCAAGAAGCGATGGCATTTCTCGTCGCACACGCGCTATCCCTTTTGAAATAATTAAACCAAACTCTGCTAACAAGCCGCGCAATTGATTAACCAGGGCAGTTCTTTCAGTAATCAACAGCGATCTTGTACGGTGCACACTTAATATAGCTTGTTGCTCCACTGTCTTTACTGGCACAAAGCGCATGCTTGGCCTCGACAACGCTTCACAGATTGCTTCGGCATCATTCGCATCATTTTTGCCACTCTTGCGATACGGTATAACAAATTGGGCAGCAATTAATCTGACTTCATGCCCAAGCTTTCCGATCTCCCTTGCCCAGTAGTGAGCACTCGCACACGCTTCAATGCCTACCGAACAGGGCTCACTTTGCACAAAGTAGGCTAACAAACTATTTCTTTTTATCGCTTTGTTATGCACCTTTTTGCCTTGCTCATCAACGGCATGTACTTGAAATACGTTTTTAGCAATATCTAATCCAATGCGAACTATCTTAGTTTTCATGGCACTTCCTCTCTATGATTGGTGATCTACAAAATCCAATCTGGCACATTACGATACCGTTGGGGAGGGAGAGTCCATTCCATTATTATACAGCGACTATCATAACTGAATTATACAGTGACTATGTATCACGGTGATTGTTTCGTGATTGTTTCGTGGTTTTTTGCTATGGTGCGAGCAGTCAATTTGTGCGACCAAGGAGGGTTTATCATGACTGATAATGGCAGTGAAAAACTTCACCATGCGGTAGATCGATTTTGGCATAACTATCTATTCGTCCTTGAAAAAAATTCTATTCCTGATAAATCGAGACGCTGGTATCGCAAGCATTTAGAAGAATACATTGCTGCGCATCCTAGCGTCAAACTTCAGCAACATTTGCCCCATTTTATCGATAAGTATTTAAACGCAAAAGGCAGACTCAAACATTTACAAGAATGGCAGTTTCGACAAATTGTTGACGCGCTACGTTTAGTGTTTTGTCAATTGATACGCCTTGACTGGGCAGCGCATTATGACTGGCATCACTGGCGCGCTTACGCCAGGGAACTTGAAGCAGACCATCCCAGCTTACTGCAAGATGGCAATTCTTCTGTTTTGGTTGCCGCCAGCAACAACCCGCTGCTTTGCCGCTTTCGCGATGAATACGCTGATCAACATAATGCTTTTGTCAAAACAATTCGCGTGCGCCGAATGGCCGCGATGACAGAGAAGACCTATCTTCATTGGATATTGCGTTTCTTCAAATTTCATCACTGGCGCGACATTCTGAATCTTGACCAGCAGGCAATTTCTTCATATCTGGAATTTCTTGCGCTTGAGCGTAAAGTTTCAGCTTCCACTCAGAAGATCGCATTAAACAGCTTGGTCTTTTTTTATCGAGAAGTGTTGGGGCATAACATAGATAGTCTATTCACATTTACTAAAGCTAGCGCTCCGCGACGTTTACCGACGGTGTTGTCACAAGATGAAATGCGGCGTTTACTGGCCGCCTTGAACGGTCGCTCAAAACTAATGGCCTCACTGATGTATGGCACGGGTATGCGCGTGATGGAGTGCGTTCGACTCAGAGTGCAGGACATCGATTTCGACTACTTTCAAATTACCGTCAGGCAAGGCAAAGGCGGAAAGGATCGAGTTGTTCCTCTGCCAGCCAAACTGATACCTGACATCAAAAATTTACTTATTGAAGTTAGGCAGCTCCACGCTGATGATTTGGCACAGGGCTACGGTGAGGTACTCATGCCTGTTGCGCTTTCCAGAAAACTCGGCACCGCAATAAAAACCTGGCCATGGCAGTTTGTCTTTCCAGCCACACGGCTCGCCATGGATTACTCAACGGGGAAAATGCGCCGCCACCATATTCATCAAACCAGCTTGCAGAAGGCAATTCGCCACGCCGCCCGAGTCGCAGATATCACTAAGCGCGTCACCAGTCATACCTTACGCCATTCTTTTGCGACGCATTTACTGGAAAGCGGCAAGGATATTCGTTTGATACAGGAGTTACTCGGTCATGCTGATGTTGCGACCACAATGATATACACCCATGTCGTTAAAAAAGGCGGATTGGCTGTGCCCAGCCCACTCGATGTCTTGTAAAAAAGGAGGGAAAATTATTAAACAACAAACAAAGGAAGGATGTATATGGTGGCTATGGGTGGACTTGAACCACCGACCCCAGCATTATGAATGCTGTGCTCTAACCAACTGAGCTACATAGCCTAAACTGTGATAAACCTTGGTTATCGATACGAAAACCAGAATGCGTATTCTAATAAAGACACGCACATTTTGCTAGCCTAACCCTTGTTAAACTAAACATTAAATCTAAAATGAACGACATCACCATCATCCACGATATAGTCTTTTCCTTCTAAGCGCCATTTTCCGGCCTCTTTTGCGCCCGCTTCACCATTGCCGGTAATGAAATCTTCATAGGCGATCACTTCTGCGCGGATAAATCCTTTTTCGAAATCACCGTGAATGACCCCGGCAGCCTGCGGCGCGGTGGCACCGATTCGCACAGTCCAGGCGCGAACTTCTTTTACGCCGGCTGTAAAGTAGGTTTGCAAGCCCAGCAAGCTGAAGCCTGCGCGTATCACACGATCTAAACCCGGCTCTTCTAAACCCAGGTCATCGAGAAACTCATTTTTCTCTTCATCTGGCAATTCAGAAATCTCTGATTCAATGGCCGCACAAACCGGTACCACCACTGCACCTTCACGCTGCGCCTGTTCGCACAACTGATCCAGATACGGATTATTAACAAAACCGTCTTCGGACACATTCGCCACATACATGGTCGGCTTTACTGTTAACAGATGCAGCTCGTACAGCGCATCAAGCTCTTCTTCGTTCAGCTCCATGGCTCTAACTTGAATACCTTGATTCAGCTTTTCTTCAACCTGCTCCAACAGCGCCTTAAGTTTTATGGCTTCTTTATTGCCACTCTTGCACTCTTTGGCGACACGTTGCAAACGTTTGCTAACACTGTCTAAATCGGACAGTACTAATTCGGTATTAATGGTTTCAGCATCATCAAGCGGATTGATTTTACCGGAAACGTGGACTACATCGTCATCCTGAAAACAACGCACAACATGCGCAATGGCTTGCGTCTCACGAATATTGGCTAAAAATTTGTTGCCCAGCCCTTCGCCTTTTGAAGCACCTGCAACCAAGCCGGCAATGTCTACAAATTCCATCGTCGTAGGCAAAATACGCTCCGGATTAACAATGGCTGCCAATGCATCAAGGCGCGCATCCGGCATGGGAACAATGCCCACATTCGGTTCGATAGTGCAAAATGGATAGTTGGCAGCTTCGATGCCGGCGCGTGTTAGCGCATTGAATAATGTTGATTTACCCACATTTGGCAAACCCACAATTCCGCATTTAAATCCCACTCAGTTTCTCCACATTAAAGCTAACTTGTTTTCGGCTGATACTGCTTCCGGTATCAGGCCAGCGCATCCTTGTTTTGCTTGTTATGAAGACGGTTCTGAGCCTGCGGCAAATCGCCGTCCAGAACTAAAGGCATAACATCCAGCGAAGATTCAATGGCTATTTCAATTTGAGCAAGTTCATCCTTGGAAGGTTTTTTCAACACATAGTCGACAACCTGCTTGCTGTCACCCGGATGCCCGATGCCGATGCGTAAACGCATAAAACCTTTGTTACCACCCAGCGCCGAAGCAATATCACGCAAGCCATTATGACCGCCATGACCACCGCCAATTTTTAAGCGCACATCTCCCGCCGACAAGTCCAGCTCGTCATGCACAACCAGAATATTTTCTGCTGCGATTTTGTAATAACGACTGAGGGAAGCAACCGCTTGACCACTGCGGTTCATATAGGTTGATGGTTTTAACAGATAAATACGCCGCCCATCATGTTCGATACTGGCCACTTCGCCATGAAAACGCGTTTCTTGTTTGAAGGTCGCATTATCAGCAAGTTTTTCAATTAACCAAAACCCGGCATTATGCCGCGTTGAAACATAGGAAGAACCCGGATTACCTAAACCAACAATCAGATCGATTTTCATCATTAATGATCCAGTGTATGCGTGTCGGCGTTAAATAACGCCGACACGATCACTATAGCTCTGCTTATTCTTCGCTGCTAGTCTCGCCTTCACCAGCTGCTGCATCTTCACCTTCACCTTCACTCTCAACTTCGTCGACTTCAACAGCAACGCGACTCAAGTGAATAGAAACCACCGGTTGATCATGGCCTTCACCATGACTCAGCTCAACCAACTCAACGCCGCTAGCAAGCTTCAAATCAGACAAGTGCAAGGTTTCATTGAGCTCCATGCTAGACAAGTCGGCTTCAATAAATTCAGGCAAGTCTTTTGGCAAACAACTGACTTCAACATCTTTAATCAAATGTGAAACAATACCACCCGACGTTTTAACACCCGGCGCAACGTCCGCACCGATAAAATGAAGCGGTACATGCATACGAAGTTTCTCGTTTTCATTAACGCGCAACAAATCTAGATGCAAAACCGTAAGACGGTAGGGATGACGCTGCAGATCTTTAAGAACCGCTTGCTCAACCTTACCATCAATATTGATGTCTAGAATATGCGAATAAAACGCCTCATTTTCCAGACTGTGCATGACTTTGTCATGATCCAACATCAAAGAAACAGGATCTGATGATCCACCGTATATTACTCCAGGCACCTTATTGTCACGACGTAGGCGGCGGCTCGCTCCTTTCCCCTTATCCTGACGCAATGATGCATTTAATTCAAAACTAACACCCATGTTCTATCTCCAGTTCAATGTAAATAACGCTTCCCCCGCGACCAGGTTCGGCATCCTATCCTTTCAATGCCTGGCATTTTTATTGCCTCGACATGAAAAATAGGTGTACGCAGATTTAATGCCATACACCTTAAAATTCAATTACGCTGTATGCACGACTACTTTGAGTGCAGATAGCGTAATTGAAAAATTTATTTCCCACCTGCTCAGGTATCACAGACAGGTCACTGCAAGTTCTATCTAAAAATGATGCGCTCAGAATAAAAACAGTCCAAACCACACTTAATCCATATAAATAGAACTCACCGATTCTTCCAAATGAATTCTACGCATTGTTTCTGCCAGCACTTCTGCAATGCTGACTTGACGAATGCGCGGGCAACTTCTAGCTTCAGCCTGCAATGGAATTGTATCGGTTACTACCAATTCATCCAGCTCAGAAACATTGAGTCGCTCAATCGCCTTGCCCGACAGCACAGGATGCGTGCAATAAGCAAGCACATGCGCAGCGCCCTTCTCTTTTAATACGCGGGCCGCTTCACACAATGTACCTGCGGTATCAACCATATCATCGACCATAATGCAGGTGCGACCTTCTACGTCGCCAATAATATTCATCACCTTGGCTTCGTTAGGCCCCGGTCGACGTTTATCAACTATCGCTAAACCAGCATCGTCGAGGCGTTTCGCCAATGTGCGCGCTCTAACAACGCCGCCCACATCCGGTGACACCACTATCATATTCGGGTGTTTACGACGCCAGATATCCGTCATCAAAACCGGTGAAGCATAAACATTATCCACCGGAATTCCAAAAAAACCCTGAATCTGATCAGCGTGTAAATCAACGGTCAGTATGCGATCCGTGCCGACGCTGGTAAGCATGTCTGCAATCACTCTGGCGCTAATTGGAACACGCACAGAACGTGGCCGACGATCCTGCCGTGAATACCCAAAATATGGTATTACTGCTGTGATGCGCGATGCCGACGAACGGCGAATCGCATCAATCATCACCATCAACTCCATAATATTGTCGTTGGTGGGTGCGCAAGTTGGCTGGAGAATAAACACATCCTTACCACGAACACTTTCCTGAATTTCAACTGCCACTTCGCCGTCACTGAAGCTGGCGATATTCGCCTTACCCAACGGCATGCTGAGGCGTGAAACAACATCTCGAGCCAACTGCGGATGTGCATTTCCAGCGAACACCATCATGCCGCCATCATCAGATCCTGCGTAGTTGTCTAATCGTCTGTAGTTCATCACTACCCAATATCAATCAATTATATGGTTGGGGTGCCAGGGTTCGAACCTGGGCGTGCGGGAATCAAAATCCCGTGCCTTACCACTTGGCTACACCCCAATATTCTTCCGATCCATGCTTAACCCAAATTTTCCGAGTACATTTTCGAAAAACAGAACAAAGCCAGCTCAAGCCTTAGCTCATTAACCGTCCTGCAACATCGCCGTCACCGGCGAATAATTCATTCCTTTTGCAACAAAACCGCGCCAAGACTGCGGCAATTGCTGGTACACCTCGCGGGCTATCCCAGCATCAGCAAAAGCGGCAAATACACAGGCACCGGTACCGCTCATCCTGCATACATCAAGCGATTTGTCAGCAAAACCTGATAACCAATCCATGGCCTCAGCCACCTCAGGAAAGGCTTTTCGCACTATCGGCTCACATACGTTAGCGCCCTGCCCCGAAAGAAAGCCCTCTATTGTGATGGGATGACAGTCACGTGTCAATCCGGGATCGGCAAAAATTCTTGCTGTAGGCACCTGACAGGGGGGGATAATTACCAAATACCAGGGCTCAGAAAGATCAACTGCTAGTAGTTTTTCCCCCACGCCTTCCGCCCAGGCGGCATGGCCCTGCACAAAAACCGGTACATCCGCACCTAACACCAAACCCAATTCAGCCAGTTGCGCTATTGGTAAACCTGCCTGCCAAAGGTGATTCAAGGCCAATAACACCGTGGCCGCATCAGAGCTGCCACCGCCCAAGCCTCCGCCAACGGGCAAATTTTTCTGCACATGAATATCCACGCCCAACGAAACATTCGCCGCCTTCTGAAGCAGGCGTGCAGCGCGTACAACCAAATCATCTTCCTCAGCCACATTAGACAAGCCTGACACACGATGCACCTGACCGTCCGACCTCTCATCAAAAGCGATTCGATCGCCATAATCAAGAAACTGAAAAACTGTCTGCAATAAATGATAACCGTCAGCACGCTGACCCGTGACATGCAGAAACAGGTTCAATTTCGCCGGTGCAGGCCACCACTGCCGAACATCATTCACACACAATCCTCCAACACCTCACGCCTAACCCTCAAACACCCACTGATCCAGCACCAGGCGAACAGTCAAATCATCACGTATTAAACGCATTTTGGCCGGCACAGGTAAGCCATCAATTTCACGATAGCGCTCAAATTCAACTTTCCAACCTGACTGCTGTAACTCAGCAAGCCGACCCTGTGAGTCCAGTTTACTGGAAAATTCACTGCGACTGTCCGGCAGACCCTTCATCCAGTAACGCAGACCCTCAACCGGCACAACCCAGCCGACCTGCTCAGCCATCAACGTCGCAACATTACTTGCCTGCACAGGCGAAAAATCCTTTCGATACAGCATCACGCTATTCTCATCACCTTCCAGCCGCATCAACTGCTGGCCTAAAAAAGTCATCAGATGAATAACATAAGAATGCGGTTGTTGTTGCCAACGCATAAAAACAGACCATGATTTCTGACCATCGTTCAGTGCCAAACGACCGCGAAATGACCACGCATTTAATTGCGCCAAACGCTGTTTGTTGTACTCCCAAACACTGTTTTTTTCGTTCTCTGGCAAAGGCGCAAGACCTGCACATCCTGCCAGCAGCAGGACAATGAACAACACAACGTAACGAAACAAAGAGCGCATCAATACGCGCATCACTTAAGACCCACAAAAGAAAAATTACTTATCATTGAAACAATCATAGCCTGAACAGGCCAAAGAGGATATCAGGCCGATAAAAATACGTCCCGATAATATAAAACTAGCTCAAAAACTAAACAGTCAGCCCCTGTAACATCAAGGCACAAACCGTTGCATCACATCCATCAATATTTTATCACCAGGATAATGTTCCAGCGCCTGCTGCCAGATTTTACGTGCGGCCTGCTGGTCACCCATCATCCACAGCACTTCACCGAGATGAGCTGCCACCACATGATCATCTTTAACCGCCATGGAACGCTGCAAATAATCAATCGCCTCATCAAACCTGCCCAAGCGATACAACGCCCACCCCATGCTATCAAGTATGGCGTAACTGTTAGGCCGCTGCTTGAAAGCACGCTCAATATAACCGTACGCTTCCTGATATCTGTCAGAATGCTCGATGAGCGCATAACCAAGCGCATTCAGCGCGTCTACATCATTTGGGTTTTTTTCAATGATACGGCTCAGGTCGCGCTCCATCGCATCAATTAACCCCATATCCTCAGCCAACATCGCGCGACCAAACAGCAGCCCATGTTCATCCGGCATATCCAGTAAAGCATCGTCATACACTTTCATGGCTTCATCAAACTGGCCATCTTGAAACAAAATCGGCCCCTCTATCATCGTCACCCTGAAACCTTGCTCTGGCATTCTTTTGCGTAAATACTGCAATTCCTCAAGTGCTGAATTAACATTGCCTTGCCTGGCGAGCAAAACTGCCAACTTCAATTTAGCCTCCACATAATGTTCTCCATGCTGAATGCCGCGGTAATAAGACAGCGCATTGTCCATATCATTCTCAAGCTCCGCAACTTGAGCCAGGTAGAAAAAAACCATGTCTGCTCGACCACCTAAAGCCAAGGTCTTTTCCAACTTGTCTTTAGCTTCATCGTTATAGCCCAGCTGCAGCGCTAACAAACCTGCCACATAAAGCGTTTCCATATCATCTTCTGAATCACGTAAAACGCGCCGGTATTGATTCAGCGCGTTTTCTAGCTGATGATTCTCCACCAACGATCGCGCATAGCTCAAACGCAACTCTCTCGATTCAGGAAATTTATTTTGAACATCTGCAAGGTATGCCAATACTTCAACTGACTTTTCCTGCAAACGAATTACACGCACATAAAGACTAACTGCTTCTGGCCAGTCTGGCCGAACTTCAAGCGCCTTCTCTATAGCTTTACGTGCCTGCTTTAATGCTCCCGCATGCAATGCAATATTACTCAACACATACAGCGCATCGGGATCTGACTCATGGCGCGATACAAATAGCTCCATCACTGCAAGCGCCAAATGGGAATCCTGCTCCTGCATCAACAAGGCTGCTACGAAACGAAACACACCAGCGCCATCGTCGGGTCTAACGCTGAGCAGGTAATCCAGATGCGGCTGCACTCGCTCAATTTCACTATTCCTGACCGAAGCTGAAATAAGCGCCTCTCTGGCCGCAACGGAGTCGGGCACTAACTCCACCCATAACCGTGACGCCATCAATGCATGAAAATCTTGGCGGATAAACAACGCAATACGAGCCACCTGCTCCACAATACGTGGATCCCGAGTCGACTGCGCAAGCTCCCAATAAATTTCATCGGCCAACGCATAATCGCGGTTTTGCACCGCCATGTCAGCGCTTAAAAGGCTAAATAGAAGTTGTTCATCCAGCTTTATTTCCGGTAATTCAGGCTCGCCGGCAGGAAGAGAGAGCGCTATATTTTGGCTCTTTGAATCACTCAAAGCATGACCTACCTTGGTCATGCTTTTTTCAGACGAAATCGGTGCTACAGCGCAGCCAATAATCAAGCTGCTCACCAATACTGGGAGGATCAATCGAGTCATCGAGGTTAATAAGAAATCTTTCACTTGTTTCATTTCAAGCACTACAAGCCTGCCTTAATTCGTTTTTGCGTTATTATTATATATTCAACACCAAAAGTTGACTATTTACGATAAAATCCCTGGAATTTGCTATAGTTGCTCGTTCGACAACTATAATGTTCCAAAATTCATAAAATAGTCAGGTAAATCATGCCCCTGCTGACCATTGGGCTAAACCACAAAACTGCACCGATACATATACGGGAACGCGTTGCGTTCACGCCCGAGTGCCTGCCTGACGTTTTACACAACCTCACTTCTCAGCCGCAAGTCAACGAAGCAGCGATTCTATCAACTTGCAATCGCACTGAAATGATGTGCTCCGTTGAACACGATGGCAGCAGCATTATTATCGACTGGTTACGAAGCTATCATGAGTTATCCGCAGAAGAACTTGCACCTTACCTCTATGTACATCCAGATCAGGAAGCTGTGCGCCACATGTTGCGTGTCGCCAGCGGGCTGGATTCGATGATTCTGGGTGAGCCGCAAATACTCGGACAGATAAAAGATGCTTATGCCACAGCCAAACAATCCGGCACCATCGGAAAGCTGCTCGGCAAGCTGTTCCACCATACTTTTTCCGTTGCCAAGCAAATACGCACGAATACTGCGATCGGCAGCAGCTCGGTTTCCGTCGCCTTTGCCACCGTCAGTTTAGCCAAGCAAATTTTCGGTTCATTATCCGACCAAACTGCGCTACTGATTGGCGCAGGCGAAACCATTGAACTAGCCGCACGACACCTGAAAAAGAATGGTATCAAACACATGATTATCGCCAACCGAACGCTGGCAAAAGCAGAAGCACTGGTAACAGAGTTTCAGGGTGCGGCGATTACATTGGGTGAAATTCCTGACTACCTGCCTGATGCAGATATTGTTATTTCATCAACAGCCAGCCAATTGCCCATACTAGGTAAAGGCGCGGCCGAACGCGCCATTAAAATTCGCAAACACCAACCTATTTTAATGGTAGATATCGCCGTCCCACGCGATATTGAACCGCAGGTCGGTGAGCTTGATGATGTTTATTTATACACTGTCGATGACCTGAAAGAAATTATCGATGAAGGTATGCGCTCCCGACAACAGGCAGCTTTACAGGCCGAAGAAATTATTGACGCTCAGGTGCATAATTTTATGGGTTGGCTACAGTCATTGGATTCTATCAATGTTGTTTGCCAATACCGTGAACGTATGGAGCGCATTCGTGATGCAGAAATAGACCGCGCTAAAAAGATGCTTGAACACGGCATGGCTCCAGAGCAAGTCATTCAAATGATGGCACGCTCTCTAACCAATAAAATCACTCATTACCCCAGTGCACAAATGCGTCGCGCAGGCTTTGAAGGTCGATTTGAAATGATCGACATGGCTCGTGAACTGCTCGGTCACGAAGACAACGACGACTGATTCCAAAGCAACACTCAAGCCGAACAACACATCAGAGACACATAATTGAAACCTTCGATCATCAATAAACTGGAAACGGTTCGCGAACGTCATCAGGAACTGGAAGCGCTGCTCTCAGACAGCGAGGTTATCAGCAACCAAAATCGCTTCCGCGAACTATCAAAAGAATATTCGCAACTGGAACCCATCGTCAGCTGCTTCCAAAATTACAATAATACGCTGGATGATATTCAGGCCGCAGAAGAAATGCTCGCCGATGATGATGCAGAAGTGCAAGAGCTGGCCAAGGAGGAATTGCAACTTGCCAACAAGGAAAAAGAGTCGCTAGAACAACAGCTACAAATTCTGCTGCTACCCAGCGACCCCAACGACAGCGCCAATCTATTCTTAGAAATCCGCGCGGGCACTGGCGGCGACGAAGCAGCACTGTTCGCAGGCAACTTATTCCGCATGTATTCACAATACGCCGACCAACAACGTTGGCAAACGGAAATCGTCAATTCCCGCGAAGGCGAACACGGCGGTTACAAAGAAATCATCGTACGCATCGCCGGCAATAATGCTTACTCACGATTGAAATTCGAATCGGGTGCGCACCGCGTGCAACGCGTGCCGACAACAGAATCACAAGGACGCATTCATACTTCTGCTTGTACGGTTGCGGTACTGCCGGAAGCTGACGAGGTAGAAAAAATCGACATCAACCCTGCCGATCTAAAAGTTGATACCTTCCGTGCATCAGGCGCAGGTGGACAACATGTCAACAAAACTGATTCTGCAATTCGCCTCACTCATTTGCCAACGGGCATCGTCATCGAATGTCAGGACGAACGCTCGCAGCATAAAAACCGCGCCCGCGCGATGTCGCTCTTGCAAGCAAAAATAACAGCGCAAGTAGCGGATAAACAACAAGCTGAACAGGCCGCAGCGCGAAAGTCACTGGTCGGCAGCGGTGATCGCTCGGAACGCATTCGCACTTATAATTACCCGCAGGGTCGAGTTACCGACCACCGAATTAACCTAACACTCTACAAGCTCGAGGAATTTCTCAGCGGCGATCTCGATCTGGTCATTGATCCGCTGACCCATGAACACCAAGCTGAACAGTTGGCGTCACTCAGCGAATAAACTTTCTAGCCGACAACAATGCTCATGACAATCCAACGGCCTTCAGCCATGCCAGGTGCCACTGATAACACCATCAGCGAAGCATTAAAGGCCGCCACACAAATACTTAGCACATGCCAGCCGACAGCGCGCATCGATGCAGAAGTCATGCTCTGCTACGTACTAAACAAGTCACGCACTTTTCTTCATACCTGGCCCGAACAACAACTGTCACCTCACCAACAACGCCTGTTCAAGCGTCTTGTTTCGCGTCGCGCCGAAGGTGAGCCTGTGGCTTACCTAATTGGTCAACGTGAATTCTGGTCACTGCCATTAACAGTGACACCCGACACACTGATACCACGCCCGGAAACAGAACTGTTAGTTGAACAAAGTCTGGAGCTGATTCCGGAAAACAGTCAACTCAACATCGCTGACCTCGGTACAGGTTCCGGTGCTATCGCGCTGGCAATTGCCAGCGAACGACCAGACTGCAAAGTGACAGCCATCGACAACTCGCTCGCCGCACTCAACGTCGCAACAGAAAATGCAGCCCAACTTAAGATTACTAATATCAACTTTCTACACAACGACTGGCTACAGAACAGCGAACAATATCCCTTTGATATCATCATCAGCAATCCACCCTATATCCGCAACGATGACCCACATTTGAACCAAGGTGACTTACCTTTCGAACCACTCACCGCGTTGGCATCCGGTGTTGACGGCATGACAGACATTAAAAAAATCGCACAACAGGCATGGTTGCAACTGAAGGACAAAGGCTGGCTGCTACTGGAACACGGCTTTGATCAGCAAGCCACCGTTAGTGAAATATTGCGCCAGCAGGGATATCAAAATATAGAAGGGTTTCGCGATCTATCCGACAATGACCGTGTGACACGAGCAAGAAAAGTTTTATAACTCGTTTTAAAAAGGCAGACTGACCAAGATCATGCAAACCGTTACCATCCCCATCACTCTCGTCAATCAGCTATTGCACCATGCGCAGCGCGGCGATAAAAATGAAATCTGTGGGCTGATCTCGGCAATAGATGACGAACCGTTTCGCAGTTATCCCATCAGCAACACTGCCGACACCCCGCAAAACCGTTATAACATGGACCCGAAAGAACAGATCGACGCGATGCGTTTGATGCGCGAACGCGACGAAACCCTGTTTGCCATTTACCACTCACACCCTAGCAGTCCCGCCGAACCTTCAGCAATCGATATCACTGAAGCCGGTTATCCCGACGCGCTGTATTTAATTATTTCGCTAAAGACCAAAGGCGTGCTGGAAATGCGCGGGTTTCGCATCATTGAAAATATGGTGACAGAAGTAACCCTTGTGCTTTGATTTAGAACTTACGCTCTCTGAGCTCACTCGCACAACAAGCTACTTGTCATCCTAGATACTGAGAAAACCATCAAAGCTTTTTCTTCAACAACTCATTGACCTGCGCGGGACTGGCTTTGCCTTTGGTCTCTTTCATGACCTGCCCAACAAAAAAACCAAACAGTTTATCTTTACCGCCACGATACTGTTCTACCTGCCCAGGATTGTTCGCGATAATTTCATCGACAATTTTTTCAATCGCACCCGTATCGGTAATCTGTTTCAGACCCTGACTTTCGATCACCGCATCGGCATCGCCTTCACCGCCCCACATCGCTTCGAAAACCTGCTTGGCGATCTTACCAGAGATGGTATTGTCACTAATCCGCGCAATCATACCTGCTAACATTAAAGCTGAAACCGGACTGTCGATAATATCCATATTATCTTTATTTAAAGCGGCTAACAGATCACCTTTTATCCAGTTGGCTATCTGCTTAGCATCACCATTAGCGTGTCCAACGGCCTCTTCAAAATAATTGGCAAGTTCGCGACTCGATGTCAAAATGCCTGCATCATAAGGCAACAAACCATGCTCGCTGACAAAGCGGGCTTTTTTCTCATCCGGCAATTCAGGCAGCGTTTTTTTCAGTTCAACGAGAAAAGCCTCATCGATCTCAACCGGCAATAAATCAGGATCAGGAAAGTAGCGGTAATCAAACGCTTCTTCCTTGCTGCGCATAGGGCGTGTTTCATTTTTATTCGAATCGTAAAGGCGCGTTTCCTGCGTGATCTTGCCGCCGTTCTCAATCACTTCGATCTGACGTTCCACTTCAAAATTAATGGCTTTTTCAACAAAACGAAATGAATTGAGATTTTTTATTTCAGTACGTGTGCCCAATTCAGACTGCCCCATCGGTCTCACCGAAACATTAGCATCACAGCGAAAAGACCCTTCCTGCATATTGCCATCACAGATTTCCAGATAACGCACCAGCGAATGAATTTTTTTCATGTAAGCCACGGCTTCAACCGCCGAGCGGATATCCGGCTCAGAAACAATTTCCAGCAACGGCGTTCCGGCACGGTTTAAATCTACTCCGGTCGAGCCATGAAAATCTTCATGCAATGATTTTCCAGCATCTTCTTCAAGATGAGCGCGAGTAATACCAACGCGCTTAACGGTATCTTCATCCAATTGAATATCCAGCATACCGGTCTCAACAATCGGCAATTCAAACTGGCTGATCTGATAGCCCTTGGGTAAATCAGGATAAAAATAGTTTTTGCGCGCAAACACCGAGCGCAACGCAACGTTCGCGCCGACCGCCAAACCAAACTTCGCTGCCATGCGCACCGCTTCGGCATTCAACACCGGCAACACACCCGGCAAACCGAGATCGACCGCACAGGCCTGCGTATTTGGCTGCGCGCCATAAGCAGTTGATGCTGCCGAAAATATTTTGCTCTTTGTCGCTAACTGAGCATGTATTTCAAGCCCAATGACTGTTTCCCATTGCATATTAATTTCTCAAACTGTTATTCAAAAGCAGCGAGGGTGCGCTGATGCCAGTCGCTCACCTGCTGAAAACGGTGTGCAACATTCAACAAACGTGCCTCACTAAAATAATCACCAATAATCTGCAAACCCACCGGCATGTCATTAACAAAACCCGCCGGAAT